>Ga0208919_1001409_pt1 | contig 13895 bp, 27 predicted proteins | sample 4_EtaG_FD_184076 | JGI IMG/M metagenome (GOLD analysis project Ga0208919, IMG submission 184076) | Marine viral communities from the Subarctic Pacific Ocean - 4_ETSP_OMZ_AT15127 metaG (SPAdes) (version 3) | ecosystem: Environmental > Aquatic > Marine > Oceanic | place: Pacific Ocean | collected...
TTTCAAACAGGTCTAAAAGTTCTTGGGTTGGTAGTTGTGGTAAACTTAATCTAGCATTCATAATACAATCTCCTCTCATTATTAGACAAGGTAAGTACGGAGACATTCTAAGAATCGAAACCGTACTGCTTGGACAGTATCACAAAAATTATTTATTGTCAAGCTTTTTATTTGGCGCTCTCGGTAGGACTCGAACCCACAACCTACAGATTAGAAATCTGTTGCTCTGTCCTATTGAGCTACGAGAGCATCGTCATATATCTTTTTATAGTTTTGAGCAAGCATAAGAAGCTCCTCTGGAGTTGCATCCATCATAAGATTATTAGCTCTCCAACTTACCCATTGTACGTTTCCTTTTATATATCCCTTACTGTTATCAATTCTGTCTAACGATGGAGTGCTAGGATGCTTGTAAGAACTCTTCCAATCCAATGGTATATTTAACAGAGGACACATATTATTTTTTGGATATATATTTTTTAAGTATTCTATTGTTAAATTAAATTCAAGATTCTTTTCTTTGCTTCTCGACTTCACTTTCGACAATTTTCCCACAAATGATTGACTCCAATTTTTTTTATATTCTTGTGCACGCTCTTTAATTTCAGGTCTTTGAGCATATTCTTTTTTACGCTCTTTAACTTCAGGTCTTTGAGCATATTCTTTTTGATATTCTTTTCTATCAAACACCGCACACACCTCCTGTACCTGTAATCTCACAGATATCATGCGTCTGGATGTTCTCCTCAAACTCTTCTCCAAGTTTATCTACTGCTTCCTTATACGGTACAACAGTCAAGGGTTGTCCTCCTCTACTGCCATCGGGGAAACATGTGAACCCTCTCAACCTATGTGCATACTTAGCCAAGGTCTGTGCAAAAGGTTCTACCAAGTCTTCATTGTTTTGCTTTGTACCCCATGAGGGTAAGTTAATAGTACTTGAGATGGACATGTCTACATACTCCTGTATGTTAGCTTGGAAACTTAAACGCCTTTCATAATCTGTAGCTAAATCCATAGCGGATTCAATCGAATCAGGATCGGCACCATATAAGTCTATCATCTCTTGTGCTGCACTGTCAACAACATATTGATAATGCCAACGCCTATTCTTTAAATACCTACGCTTATAGGAGACAGCAAAGATAGGCTCAACCCCTGTAGATGTACCAGCAATAATACCAATGGTTCCTGTCGGAGCAATAGCTCTTTTTGCAACAGGTCTGGAGATAGATAACTCATCAGAGAAACTATCAGAAACCCTGTCTGATTCTGCTTTAAAAACTTTTAACCAACGATGCATCTCTTCTGTTGTCTCGTAACGGCTACCTCGTTGGATAAGCCACTCATGTAGGCCCATCAACCCTAAACCAAGACGCCTGTTCTTAGCTCTAACATCATAAACTTTTGCATAGGGTAGCTGCGCTCGTAATGTACCACAGATTAAAAACTTTGTAGCCAACTCGACCACACTCCGTAGCTGATCAACATCATCAATCCTAGCAAAGTTAAGACTGCCAAGATTACATACGTCGGAATCATCTTCAGACGTAACCTCCGTACAAGCGTTGCGAAGGGTTTCGTTTTCTTGTTCAAAGAAGTTAAAGCTGAACCCCGGCTCTGCTGTTGATAAAGCTTGCCGTACATTAGTCCGAAAGACATCTCCTACATCTCCTGTTTTCCAGTAGTTAAGTAACCATTCCGTATCGTAGTTAACAGATATGTTTGTCATATCCATTGGTGCTGGGAAATTAAAATCATCCTGTTTAATATCAAACAAAGTTTGACCAGTAGTTCCTACAGGCATATCCTTCCAGTTCTTAGAAGAAAGAAACTTATATATGTCTGCATGTTTCCAATTCAAAGAGGCATAGATAGCAGACCTACGGCTACCACCCTGCATAACCCTTCGACCAATTTCGTTAATCATTTGTATCTTAGGGATAGGTCCACTAGCAATACCACCTGTACCACCAAGGCTAGTACCCTCTGATCTATAAACAGAATAGTCGGACCCTATACCACCGCCTGTCATTAGACAGGACTCTGCCTTCCAAGAAAGGTTAGCCCAATCTTCTCTGGTGTCTTCTTCACATTTTAATAGGTAACAATTATTAAAAAACTTTTTATCTCTACCAGCATAATATAGATAGCGACCACCCGGTAGAAAACGTAGATCTGCTATGTGACTTATGAGTTCGTCCTTCTCAGACTTACGCATGTTATTCTGACACACATCCTCTACTAGAGTTGCTGCCAACTCATGCATAGTCTCTGCACCCTTATGTGCATACTTTGTATAGAAAATATCTTCTGAGAACTTTGATCTGAACTGTGGATTTTTATTAGACTTAAACAAATGAACCTCCTATGTCATGGTGTTTCGTCATACACTAACTGTAATATTAACTCAGCGTAATGGATAACCTTTCGGATATCTTTACTCTGTCCCTTCTGCCTGTGTCTTGTAACGTACTTAATAATATTACCTTCTAAGAAGTCTAATTTATTTTGGTAGATATAATCTACTGGTTGAATCTCTAGGTTCTTATAGTGTGAACCTCCTACTTGCTTTCCAGTTGCCTTCTCGTCTGCCATCTTTTGTAACTCCTTGGCATATAAAACAGTAATGGGAATACTGATTTCAGATTTCTTCATGTAAGAAATAACTCATCTGTTGGCGTATAGTCTTCTTGTTATCAGACTTTAATATACGACAGGCAAATGATCTTACCTTGGTTGATTCAACTCCTGCAAGATCACATACCGTTTCAAAATTATCTGCAATAGAAACAACAGCAGAGAAGAACCAAGACATAGCTTCTTCCTTATCGGAATCAGTATAGTCTTCATCCCTACAAATGTCAATCAAAGCTTGAAGAATAATACCATTAAAGAGGGATGCACAAGGATCACCCCTGTCGTATCCCTCTTTATATTTTAGTACCTCTATATTTTCTTCAGCCTCATTGATAAGTTCTGATAAAATGTTCGGCATCAATTACAACTAAAGGTTTGTGGTTGTTTCTTTTTATAAATAATATTGGTTCATATTTTCCAGAGTTTGTATTAGCTTGTTGGTATGCATTCCAAACATTAATACGCTCTTGGTTTTTACATTCAATAGAATATGGGAACTTCTTTCTAGCCGTCTGAGCCATTATTAAATCTTCTCCTGAAGCTCCCATACTCCTACTCTCTACATCCTCTTCATGCACAGAGAGTATCTCTATTAACTTATCTCTAACCCAGTTTTGTAGCTTCCTTCCTTTTGCTTTTGCACTTTGAGTTTTCATATCTACCTCCACTCAGAAACTTTTGGTTCGTTAGCAACGTGAGTAAAATATACAGGACCGGAAGCATAATCAAAAACTCTAAGACCCTGACCGTTATTAGCATCACTCCAACAGTGATGTTTAAACTCACAGAATTTACAACCAATAGCTAGATGTTTATTGCCTGACTTCCCAAAGGGAACATCTTCATAACATCTTTCTGGAGGACTATCATTATCTAAAGAACTTTTAATAGAAGTTATAGTACCTTCAACATCGTCAAGTTCCATCTGATGTAGTTTTAAAAGTGTAAGCTCACCATTCTGTTTATCAATAACAAGGAACGCCCCTTCATTATCACCCTCTGCTTTGATGTATGCAGATAGTTGACTGATGTACCCGAATGGGTCATCGTTTTCTAAGGTTCCTTCTTTGAACTTTTTAAAAGCATAGTGAGATGCGCTTTTAATATCAACTGTAACACCATCTATTCTACAATCTTTATGTCCAGTTACACCTCCTATTTTAACTTTCTTTTGTTGCTCCGTAACAGAGTGACCGGATGCATATGTCAGGAATAGAAGTAACTCTTCTAGAATATGACCATACAAAAATTTTATATAATCATTAGGCTTTAAGGTGTTATCACCCTCGTAGTTTTTTAACTGATACCATAACTGACGTTTGGGTTTTCCTATTGTAGATAGCCTAAGATTTCTTTTTCTTTCTGTACGCATCTCTTCAAAGGAAGATAATACTTGATCGGCAATATTCTTTCCCATCTTCCTTGCAGCTTTAGCAAGGGCATCCTTACTCCTTGTGATATCCTGATCCTCAGAATACAGGGAATAGATATCTTCAATAAGATTATCTAGATTTTTCATAAGAAAATTGGGACTCCCTAACAGGGAAATTAGAGAGTCCCAAGTCCTTTAGTTAGTGGGGAAGGGGATATCTTCGTCGGAGGATTGATATCCACCTGACACAGGCTCAAAGTCTTCTGCACCTGTGGAGTACTCAACCAAGTCTATAACTTGGACTGCTTGTAGGTCGAGGCCGATACCTTGTTTATTACCAAACGTCCATTCATATGGACTAAATTTAACATTAACAAGGGAACCATTTCCAATAAGGGTATTATGCATAGGGGTGTTATTGGAATCCACAACCTTCGGTGGAGAATTAACATCACCACCTTTACGCTTGACCCTACGTTTAGCCAAGACATAATTTCCTTTTTCATCTTCCTTATTCTTAACGTCTACACCCTCTGCCTCTAGATCGGCAACGGTGTCATCGTCAAGGTTACAGACATTAATTTCCCAGACGCCATCACTATCGAAGGTGGTGTTAGGTGCAACAACGGATGCCCAGTAGGCAGTGCCGGAAACAATCATAGTTTTATTAGGCATATTATATAACTCCTTAAAGGCTTGGGGAAAGTGACTGAAGACGATAGCGGGTATATTGTGACCCGTCATCGTGTCGAGCAGCTACGGTAGCAATGTCATGTCCCTTCTGTCGAAGGTCAGAGATAGTAGCCGTTAGGTTCTCACACCATCCACGTTGGATAGCTGTCTTACGAGTAACCCTCATACGCTTCTTCAATGCTGCCAATACCTTACGTTCACAACTGGTCATATAATCTTACTCCTTTTCTCATTTCAATTAGTACCCTATAGAGTTCGTAGAACTTCCTCTATAGGATACTAATTGGGTTTCATCAATTTATGTAGTCTACACTAGGTGGATTCTAATGTCAAGCATTTAATGAGTCTCAGCCCATTTTTTTCCTACTTTATATTCAGAATCCAGAGGACATTTCAGATTGTAGATATCCTCTACCTCTTTGATTGAGGTGTTTGTGATCTCACCAAACCTATCTATGTCCTTGTTATTAACTTCAAACTGGTACTCGTCATGGATACTAGCAACTAATCTGGCATCCAATCCCTCCTGTTTTATTTTATCTGTCATTTGAACAAGCCACTGTTTACATATCACTGCACCAGCACCCTGTATTAGGGTGTTCATGGCAGCATGGGGATATCGTATATGTAACAATCTTCCATCAAGCCCCTTGATCTTACCAGACATAGCTGCATCATTAAGATTTCTTTTGAGTGCATTAAACCTTGGCATGTTCTTCATAAATCTTTCTATTAATCTACTCCCTTCTTGACGACTACCGCCTACGACTAAACCAATCTTAGTGGCACTAGCCCCGTACATGAGTGCATAGATAAATGTTTTGGCTTGGTCCCTTGTTTCAAGACCTGCCATCTTTTGATTAGCTGTATGTACGTCACCATCAAGAACTTCTTTTATAAAATTCTGGTCGTTCATAAAATGAGCCAACCCTCTTAACTCTAAACCTGATGCGTCTGTACCTACCAAGCTATGTGTTTCTTTATTTTCTACAGTCCAACATGATCGACACTCCTCACCATAAGGTGAGTATCCTGCTGGCACTTGAGCCATGTTAGGAGAAGTGTGTGCCATGCGTCCTGTAATAGTTCTTAATGTTAAAACTCTACCATGAACCCTTCCATCTTCTGCAACGGAATCAATCCATGAAGATATCTGAGCGGTTCTTTTCTGTAACAACAGATACTCTGATATCTGTTTAGCTTCTTTCATATTAATCTTACTTAATACATTCTCATCTACAATAACATTACCTTTCTCAGTAACCTTAGTAGGTTTCCATCCAAGCTCTATTAATCTCTCACCTATTTGTTTTCTAGATGCTGGATTAAATGGCTCTATGATATCTCTAAGAGGTTTACCTGATCTCTTATGTGTCCTACCTGTTGTTACAATAGGAGGAAATGTTTCTTGTAGTTGATCATATATAACACTTGACTTGTCTTGAAGACATGCACATAGAGTAGTGGCATAAGGTAGGTCGAGATAAAATCCTGTACTCTCTTGAGAGTTAATAATATCTCTTACCTTATGTTCTAAATTTAAACTACCCTTAGAAAATCCCTTACCTTCTTGAGTTAGGTATTGGTACAGCTTGTAAGTTAGATTTACATCCTGCTTACAGTACTCTAACATATCTTTTGAATAGAAAGTAAAGTCATCTATCTGACCTTTAGGAAAACAAAATCGTTTACCCCATGCAGCTAGTGAATGTCCACCATCCCTGACAGGGTTAAACAATTGAGACATGATCAATGTGTCGGTAACTTGTTCCTCTTTTATATTGGTTGAGCATAATTTATTTAATGCAGGTCCATCAAAAGATAAACCATTATGCATAATAAATTTGTCAACTCTCCTAGCAAAGTTAGGAAACTTTACCTTACACTCGTCACCTATAAAAACATAGGGTTTCCTATTATCTATATCATATGCTACAATACAATGTACCTTTGTTGCGTCATCTAGTAAACCGTCTGTTTCTATATCCAGAATACATCTCATAGCTCTATATATTTTGCCTTCTCTATTGGTATGATATAAAACATTTCACCATTAGGTACAAACCTATTGGATACTTCCCTTGTGTCTGAGTTTGAAACAACATCACTATCAATTTTCCATGCTGCTTTTAGATCATTTCTAAAGATAAGAAAATTTAATTTCTTATTCTGTGTATCAGCATATTTAATTAATCGTGACTTTCTTTCAGGTAACTGTATATCCTTCCATGCTTTAGGCCAAACACCTGACCATACATTCTTAACCTCAACCTCAAACAAATAATCTTGGTTATCTTTTGTTGCATGAAAGTCTGCTTTCTTATCTTCTGTTGAAGAAGTGATAGTAAAACCGTTAGCTTCTAGGTATTGTGTACCAGCATCTATTGCCATCTTATTATATTTTTTATATAGAGATGGACTAAATCTCTTTCTAACTACCATTAAAACGGTGCCTCCTCATCGTCAGTTGAGTCTGCTTCAAACGGGTTTGATATCTCTGATAGTCTACCAGAATTTTTATCATAAAACAAGTATGTTGATATACCTGTCTCTCCCGTGTAACGATTTTTTAATATGCGAACCACTGTTGTATTAGCCAGTGTCTCGTCTTGCTCTTGTTGATTTCTTTCTAAGGCTATGACACCATCACTCAGATGCGCTATGCTTTGTGATCCTCTAAGGTGTGACAGGCTCACCTCTCGACCGTCCTCATGCCCCTTGTCGGACCCTGTAGCTCGACGTAAGTGGGAGACAAGCATCAATCCTATGTTGGTTTCTTCCACAAGAGAGCGCAGCTTAGTCATAAGTATATCTATGCTTCTCCTTTCGTCGCCCTCCTCTTGACCCGATACTAGAATTGATAGGTGATCTAGAAAAATCCATTTACAATCTAATGCCTTTGCCATAAACCTAACACGATTTAATATCTCGTCATTAGATATAGACCCAAAGTGATCGAAGGCAAAGAACCTACCAGTACCTATGGTAGCATCTTGCCATACCTTTAATTGAGCCATAGGAAAAGTCTCACGCACTTCTTTAATATACAATCTTTGATCAGCCTCGACTGACATGATATTAAATGCAGTGTTCCTAACACTTTCCTCTAAAGCAAGCACACCAATATTATCTTTAGATACTTTTAAAATATGATGCATGAGTTCCCGTATGATACTTGACTTACCCATACCGGAACCGGAGGTGAAGGTTGTTAATTCCCCTGTCCTCATTCCATATATTTTTTCATTAAGACCTGTCCAAGGATAAGGAACTGTTTCACAAAAGTCTTCGTCATAGAGAGCATCACCAATGCTGTTTAGATTAATGATACCTGCTGGCGTATATGATTCAGCTAACCACCATTCCTTTGTAAACTGTTCGACCATCCCAGCTTTAAGATAATCACTTGGGTCTTTGAACTTAGACAAAGAAACAATCTTACATTTATGTGGTTCAAATAACTCTCCAACTTTCTCCGCTGCCTTCTTACCAGCCTGATCATTATCAAAGCAGAGAATAATGTTATCAAAAGAGTTTAGATATTCTAGATTTAATTTACAATCTTTAACTGCTGACGCAGAAGATCGTACCGATACTGAAGGCCAACGACTACCAAACATTTGGTAGACAGACATAGCATCCAGTTCTCCCTCTGTAACTGTAATGTATTTACCTTTAGGCGGGAACTGTTTCTGTCCAAACAAAGCACAGGTCTTGACATTGCCTTCAGTTGTAAAACTTTTATTAGGTACTGTTCGTACCTTATTGCCTACATGAGTACCATTACCATCATAGTAAGGATAGATATGTTTAAAGACGCTGTTGTTATTAGATAGGGTGGTAACACCGTAATGACGACAGGTATCCAGCTTGATCTTACGATCTGATATAGCAGTGATACTGCCTTCAGTTAAAGTATTTCTTGGAAAGGGTGCAACAGAAGAGGTCTGTTCCATTGTAACGTATTCTCCTTTTGAATGTGTGTGACATGAGAAGCACCATGTATGCCCGTCTTCATATAAAGCTAACGCATCCGATGATCCACAATCATCACATGGAAGATGCTTAACGAATTTGCTGTTGGTATTGTGTTCCATAACTGCTCCTTCTATATACTCCCTGTAGAGTTCGTAGAACTTACTCTACAGGTAGTATATAGTAACTGTTATCGGGATCGCTTTTCAAGTATTTAAGTAACCCATAACGATCATTAATAAAATCTTCTGCTTCTTTACGAGAAGTAAATGTCCAAGCGCCTTCGTTGCCGGGTTCCTTACCAACTAATTGGACTAACCATTGTGACATGTCCATCGTTCCTTCCGCAATTTTAAGTTAGCTACTTTAGTTTTTAATTTTTTAATAACTTTAATCTGTGCATCCTTCTCCTTTCGTAGACTTGTTATCTCATCTAGTAAATGCATCATAAATTTACTGGTCATTCTGTCAAGGCTTCCCATGATATAGAATATAAATGTTTTAATATTTTATTCCATCCTTCGGCAAGCTCTTGTATTTCCTGTTGAGCATGTGGATCACTTCGTAGATTGTAGGCTCTCGCCCACGCATACAAAGAACCAGTAACATAATAACTGGTATACATAGACTGAGGCAGTACCATCCTTGCTTGCTCTGGACATACATCCATATTAATTAATTGGTAGTATGTCTGTTCACAAATTTTCAAAGCTCTATCATAAGGATTTTTATATTTACCTTCGTCACTTTCAAAAGAAAATTCATAGTTAATATCTACCACCTCGTCACTGCTGCCCTGCTTGGCATTCTCTGCCGCCTTCCTCCACCCCTTTGGGGTATAGAAATCAGGGGGAGAAGCAACATAACGTCTAGAGATTTCATTATAGGAAAAGCCTACGGTATGTTTAAATCTTTGACGGGCTACAAAAATTGGAACATCTTCCCTCATTGTAATGGTACAATGTGTGAAGGGTGTGAAGTGATTATGTTTAGCTAAATATTTTATTAGCTTTTCATCACCTTCTTTTAACACACCAACAAGTCTGCCAGCAGGAGTGACATTCTCCCAATCACTCTCTTTATTAAAGGATACTCTCGCAGCATTCACCACGGTAAGGTCTGTTCCCATATGATTAATAAGTGTGGTATCCATTACTCTACTACCTTCTCCCTATGTATATCCCATAAAGATAATGACAAAGAGTCATCTATTCCATCTGTCTTTTTTATTTCAAAACTTTTTATACCATTCTCGTCTGTGTATATAGCTAGGTATAAACCATTTAAAGATATCTCATTATAGATCATTCTTCTTTCCTTTCTAGAAGAGTAGGTAAATAACAATCATGCTTACACCAAACAAACATATTATTATTTCAGTCTTCGTTATCATAGCTATGATCGTTGCTCCTCATCTAAATCAATAAGATTATTAACAAAGTATTCTTTGTCTGCCATAACCTCATCTGTTTCCATTTTAGCTAGACGCTTGGCATCTTTCATATCATAGCCTTCTCTTTGATATTCTTTTACCAGACTTCTATAGATACTCTTTCGATCTTTATCCCAAAAGTTTTTCATAACTTACCTCATAAGCTCTCTTTTATTTAAGTTTCTTTACAGATAATTGTTCCAATACATCTTCACAACTGCTTAACTTTGCTTTTAAATAATCTGTTTCTTTAACAAGTTTTATATACTTTCCATACTGTGTATATAGCTGACTGTTCAAAACAGATATTTCTTTTTTAGCCATTTCATACATGACTTTATAGTTGTTAGTATTCATTTCTCCTTCTTCTTTTTGTACCAAGTCTTGTAAAAATAAGACTAATCTTTGCGGATCAACATGATTGATATCGCTTTGTTTTAATTGTCTTATTAAGTCTTTTAATTGTTCAACTGTGTTATCTAAATGTGATTGGGGCATTCTTCTTTACTCTCTCGTTTCGTTTTAACTCCTCCTTCTTCTCTGAAAGTTCTTTAAAATAATTAATAAAGATATCAGATAATATTCTGATATCATTAGAAACTATTTCATAAGGCATTCCACTTCGTATGTAATCTTCTACCAGTTTAAATAGAGGAGTGCTAGATAAGATAATCTTGGTATCGTTATGCATCATAAAAGTTTTTATATATATTTCTTTATTAATACCCATACCAATTTCTGTATTAACTTTTAAATCTGTCACCTCATTCTCCCTACATTAGTTTATTTTTAGCATAGTTTTGTTGGAGACATAACGAAACATGATCTAAGATAATAGACAGGGACATCTCAACGCATTCCGATTCCTCTACGATAGCTGCCATAGCACCGTATAGACCTCCGCAAATTGTTATGAATTGTTCCTCTGACATTCTAGCATCATCTAATAATTCTTTCTTTATCTTATCATGCTCCACTTGGAATAGCTCATTGTTTAACAACGATGCTGGATGATACATATACATTTTAAACTCCTGAAAGGGGTGCCTTTCGACACCCCTCTATTGTTATTAAGCAGCGACACTCTCAACAAAGTGTTTGAAAGTATCTGAGTTGAGCCATGACCGGACCCTTTCCTGCCTCTTCAAAAGAGTACCATCATCACCTGTCTTTGTCAAACTAAATCTTTCACTATCATGTGATGCATAGTTTGTTAGGGCAGAAGTAACTGCGAAGACATTGCTTCCACGATTATGTACCTCCTCAATAAATTGTCCAAACAATTTTTCTGATAAGGCAGTCTGCCGTTTAGGTTCTTCAGTGTCACCCTTGGTGAGCCTACGGAATAAGTCTTGAACCAAGGTAGTTTGGTAAGGCTGGATCAAAGTGTCTGCGTACTGTTGCAAAATTGCAACACTTTCATTAAAGTTTACCAGCGTTTGACTTAACTGGAGACGAAACTGATCGGCACTAAAGTTCTTTGTATGTTTTGCCTTTGCAAAATCATATGCACCAACGATCATTCCATTGGTACAGAAATCGTCGATGTTTCCACCATAAAACTTTACGCTGCATGATCCATCATAAGAGTTTAGGATAATAAAACGTAAGGTAAAGAAAGTCTTATGACCAGACCTTGTTTCCAATTCCTTATAGGTTCCATCCTTCTGTTGGCTAGGGAAGATATACTCGCTGTAACATACAGCACCCTGCTTCATAATGTGATCCACTACCTTTACTTCTTCCAAGAGAGAAGGATCAAAGAAATTAATGATCTCTTCTTCAAGTGGCAGGAAGACTTCTTCATTCGTAACAGTACGATAACTGTTCTTCACCAAACCAAGTGGGACCATATGATCCCTTGTTATAACTTTATGGTTGGGTAAATCGACCTGCCATATTTTATCAAAGTAAACATCGCTCTCTTGAACGTCAAAGAAAATCTCACGGGAGCTATCACCAAGACCATTCATGTTATACATTCTTCTTTCCTTTCAGAATTTTTGCAATCTTTTTAATGCGTGGTGGAATTTTATCCACCACATCTACGACAACCCACTTGTCATAGTCTAGGTGTTCTTGACCTGATTCACGCAGGTCATAATTTAGTTCCTCATCCAACCAAGACGCTCTAAAGAGCGCCCATACATTATACTTCCCGTCACTGCGACGAGAGTATTCTTTCTTCATACCCTGCCAAGGATAGGGAAGATCGGTAACCTTTTGGGGGAGGGGGATCGGCATACTTATACTCCTTCTTCTTTCCAATCTTGTAATAAATCATTCCAGTATTCTTCTATGTCTGCTTTGCTATGCGGAGAGTATCCATTCTCCAGCATATCTAAACGTACTTCGTCCTCTACCGTCCACTTTCCTTTCTTTTCTAATACGACTTCTCTAATGGTAGAGAAATCATATACGTCACACTTGTTTTCGGTCATCGTAGTATTCCTGTTCCCATTCAATCAGGTTTGACAAGAAAGTATTTATCTCTGACATAGTAAGATCAGATATCTTACTGGCACCAGACACGCTCAACAAATAATCTACGGTACTCTTGTCGAGATCATCATAATCACAATACCACATAGCATTCTCTCCTAACAATTAGTACCCTGTATAGTTCGTTAGAACTTACTATACAGGATACTAATTGAATTGTCAATTGTTATCCTCATATTTCCCTACGAAATCTTCGTAGTTCATTTGGTCTTTCTTAACTACAGCACCATATTTTTTATCTTTATTAATGTCCCACATTAGCCTTTTCATTTTAAAGAACAGGGTGAACATGGTAGCCATATTACTGACAGATATATCGCCACATGATTCGTGCATGTTATCTATAATAGGATCAAGTTCCTTAACGTAACGGTTAACGCAATCCTCTATCGTTAGCTTTGTTTCTCCGTCATCCTCACCCGCTATATGTGCAGGACCGTAGTCCCACACATATAATTTTTCTTTAGCCATTACTCTACCTCCACTGGAATTTTTCCAGCATCCTTAGTAAATAAGGATAGCTCATAATCACCCTTATCACTCTCGACCGTAACCTTAACTACCGAATAATCTTTTTCGGAAAGGTAGTTTGTATTGATCTTAATGGCTGTAACATTATGCACGTTGGTATACATAGCGTTCTCCTATAGGTTAGCTAAAATCATAATTATTATCGCTGCCAAAACAGCGCCAGCAATAGCACCAATTACCATAGCATGTATTATTCTTTTCATTAATCCTGTTCCTCCATACGTTTCCTAGCTTGTTGCTCTGCCAGCTTCTCTGCCACTAGCTCAGGCACTCCATCTTTAATTAATTCTTCAAAGAATTGTTCAAAATAATTCTCCAGCAAGGCAGCGTTCTCTTGGCATGACATATCATTCTCCTCATATACATAGTCTCTATGTAGCCATGATGGATGGATGCTATATTTATCTTTCATATTTTATTCCTTTCAAGGTAATTGGGAAGGATAGGGATCGAACCTATCGCTACATCATGCAGGTTAAATTTGCCTGTAACAGGTCGGTTAAACCTTTTGCCGCTACGGGGCCGTCACAAAACAATACATGATGCTGGAGAGAACCACTCCCCATAAACTCAACCAGACTTCCCATATTTAATTAGTACCCTGTAGAGTTCGTAGAACTTACTCTACAGGATACTAATTATTTAGTGTTTCGGATACGAGATCAAGTCAATTGACTTGTCCCAACAGGCTCGGCAATCGCCACAACTATTGTTGTTATGTCGTGCCTTGCATTCTTTGCCCAATGGATC
>Ga0208919_1001411_pt1 | contig 13885 bp, 8 predicted proteins | sample 4_EtaG_FD_184076 | JGI IMG/M metagenome (GOLD analysis project Ga0208919, IMG submission 184076) | Marine viral communities from the Subarctic Pacific Ocean - 4_ETSP_OMZ_AT15127 metaG (SPAdes) (version 3) | ecosystem: Environmental > Aquatic > Marine > Oceanic | place: Pacific Ocean | collected...
CGTCGGTTACGTATCCGACGCTGCGTATGTTTAACTCGAAAGCAGAAGTAGAGGCAGGCGGCAAAGAAATCCAAGAAGACGTAATGTATGGCAAGAACAGCGGTACTTGGTTCGACGGGTATGACACTGTCGGTACCGATGCTGTTGATGGTATCACTGCGGCTTTCTTCCCGTGGCGTTACTATGCCGTACCCATTACGATTTCTATGACTGAAGAAGATGAGAATCGTAAGAGCGACAGTGCTATGCGATTGCTCGAAGCTAAAACCAAGCAGTCTATGATGTCTGCTCGGGATGCCATCAATGCGGCGCTCTACAGTGCGCAGTCTGGCAAGTCGATTCTGGGTCTCCAGGATCTTGTTGCTGATACTGCCACTTCGGGTACTGTCGGTGGTATTAATCGTGCGACCAATACCTGGTGGCGTAATAAGGCCAATACTTCTTCTACTGATGTAGATTCGAAGTCTGGTGACTTTTACGCTGGCCTCACGGGTATGTCGTCGCTCTGGAATGATTGTTCGGAAGGTAATGAAACGCCTACGGATATCTTCACCACGCTAACCATTTTTGGCGACCTCCAGGAGATTTTTGAGTCGACCGGTTATGCGCGGCTAGAAGCCGGTACTCGCGGTGCAGCTGATGCGGGTATGCCGAATTTCCGTGGCGCTACTGTCCGTTACGATCGTGACTGCGCTTCGCAGCATCTGTATATGCTGAATGACAATTACATCAAGATGAAGATCCAGGCGAACAAGAACTTCGCTAAGACTCCTTTTAAGGAGCCGGTGAATCAGTTCGCTAAGGTCGCGTTTGTTGTACTTGGCTGTCAGCTCGTTATTAATAACCCCCGTCGTTTGGGTGTTGCTACTACGTTTACTTAGTAGATAATCCTGCCTCCAAGCCAATGGAGGTTTAGCCCTGCTCATAGGGAAAGGAAGAATTAAGATGGCTGTTAATTTTAGAGCGCATAATTTCAGCAATAACCGCGTAGGCGGTGAAGGCATTGGAAGTAAAGCCGGCCAGGGGATTTATGATGAATCCTCTACCGCCAAGTATCCTATTGGCGAAAAGTTGGAGCTCGCGGATGGTCGTGTGTTCCGGTACGGTTATACTGCCGCTGCCATTAACCGCGGCTTGTTGGTTTCTCAGGATGTTTCGGCTACAAGTGTAGTAGAAACTGATGGCGGTATAGTAGCTTCGGCTGGCGATTACTCGTTGTCTGCAGGATCGTCTATGGTCGAAATTACTCTAGGTGCCGGTACTGAGAACCAGTATGCAGGTGGTTATTTTCAAATTACTGATGATAATGGTGAAGGTCATCAGTATAGAATTAAAAGCAATACTGCTCGTGGAGATACTTCAAGTGGTAATATAGGACTTACTCTATATGATCCTCTTCAGGTAACTCTAGATGCTTCTGATACTGATTTCGCTATCGTAGGCAGTCCTTGGTACAATGTTGTAGGCGCAACGGCTACTGATTATATCATCGCTGGCGTTACTCCTATTACTTTCCAGGCTAATTACTACGGGTGGTTTCAGACTGCTGGTATCGCGTTGATATTGTCCGATACGGCTATCGCTGTTGGTGATAACCTTACTCTTTCGGATGGTGTTGCTGGTGCGGTGCAGTTGAAAGATGCGGAAACTGAGCCTCTTGTCGGATTTGCTTGCTATGCTCCTGATGATACGGGTCATGTAGGCGTTGTCTTGCAAGGGTTGATTGCGTAGTATTAGGGTGGGGGCATCGAGGCGGTGCCCCTGCCTTATTTAAATGGGAGAATTGCTATGCCAAAAGTTGGCGGAAAGCATTTTTCATACTCAGCGGCTGGGCGTAAGGCTGCAAAGCAGTATGCAGCCAAAACCAAGAAGAAAGTAACTAACGCCAAGCCTAAGCGGAAAGTGAGAAGTAAGTAATGTCTGAAAGTACGACGCTAAGGAGCGATTTGGCCAAGCTTAATGAGGATAAGCCTGTGGAAGATGTTCGACGGGCTCCGGCTAAGCCTTTGTCTGCGGGCGAAGAATTGGTAAAGGTTATCCTTAACGCCGATGAATCTACTAAGGCTCTTATTAACCGGGCTTTGGGGAATCCTCCGGTAAGGAAGAAGAAGTCGGGAGACGTCAACCAGCAAGCTCGTGAGTACATGCGTTCAAACGGAGAAGCCGTTAGGGATTCAGAAATCACTACATTACGAATACGTAATATATCTCAACTAGACGAAACTGCAGAAGACGCGTATGTATCTCAAGAATACGAAGGCTTTGTTCCTTTTCCGCCTGAAGGCGTGATAGAAAAAGGTCCAGAGGCTGTGACTATTTGGGTAGAAAACTGGCGTATGGGTAATCATATTAGTACTGGGTCTATGGATTTTGACAGCGAATTACAAGACGCGGAGGCGCTTGCTCGTATAGCGCATATGTAATATGACTCTTTCCGAGTTAATGACTATATCGTTGCGGAGGTGCGGATTGACCGCATCTTCGTCAACGTTTACTAATAACGCGTATAAATACGTCGATATCGTATCGGCGATGCTGATGGGAGAGTCTCCTAATTGGTATTTTAGGCGTAAAAAAGGTACTATTACGACTGCTGATACAGATCAAGATTACGATCTAGCAAGCGATTTCGAGACTCCTATTTTAGCTAAGAATTATACGAATAATAGCAAAGTAAACTTTAGACCTCTGGATTGGCTGGAAGACTCTGATCCTGATTATAGCGAAACTGGTACGGTTACAGATTTAATAATTTCGGGGATGAATACTAGTACAGGGGTGGTTACTGTACTTGCATATCCTGTGCCTGACGGTGTACAGACGATTAATTATTGGTATAATCAGGCATTTCCTGAAATGAGCACGAGCTACGATAGTACTGATTTGCAAAAATATTGTCCGAGATGGTTTCAGAATTGCCTATTGTTCGGCCTAAGTTCGATGTTTTATTCTGAAAAGGGCGATCTTGATGGCGCTGGGACTGAGTTTGAATTGATGCAACGAAACTTGAGAATTGGATACGGAATACAGACTCAAATTAATGGGGATAGTGTCACTAAGATAGGCAAAAAGGGATACTTGAATCAATCCGCAGTTGATCAGTTTGTGTTTGACGTTAGGGAAGGATCATTGACCTAATGGCTATTAATGCGGAATCAATTACATTTGGACCCTGGACGACTGTAGATTATAGCGTGCCAGCAGTTGACTTGGCTCCTGATGTACTTGCAGAAATGAAGAATGTGGAGCTAGATGATGCGGGGAGCATAAAGACCCGCAAAGGGTATACTAAATATATATCCTCAGCATTATCTAGCACACCTTCTATAACCGGATGTGGAAAACAAAGATTTAGTACGTCGTCCTCTGCGGTATTTGTATTTGCGGGCGATAAATTCTACGAAGACGCTAGTGGTACTTGGACAGATCGTACTGGCAGTCAAACTATAACGGCAGCAAATGATAATACTTTTATATCGGCAAATGCAGCGGGGACGTTGATTGCAACTAATGGGGTGGATACTGTTAAGAAATGGACTGCTGCTGGAGGTAATCTTGCAGCGTTGGGGATGGGCAGTAGTAGTGTAACTAGGGCTTCTGCTGTGGCGTGGTGGGATAACAGAGCTTGGCTAATAAATACAAATCAAGGTGAACGTAGAGCGCACTATTCGTCGAATACTGACATAGAAGCGTATGGTGCGAATGATTACTTTCAAACTGACGGCGCTATTACCGGAGCTGGCCCTGTAAAGAGTTTCTTCGCATTACACAATGACGATGCGATTTATGGTTTGTTTCCGACCGGGAATGCTGATACTCCATACTCGATTCAACGTAGGGCAGACCGTGGAACTGTTGCCCGGCGTTCGGTAGTGATGGATGAATACGGTAACCAGGTGTTTGTGAGGCGTGATGGGATATACATTTGGGATGGTTCAAATCCGCCGATTAAGATTTCGGGGAATTTTGACGGCAGTGAATTTTGGGATAATGTAATTCAAGATAGATTGCAGCATAGTTTTGCAGTAGAAAATAGAGCGAAGAACCAGGTTATATTTGCATTGCCGTACGGTACCGGTCAAGTGTTGATGAATAAGTATATCGTATGGAATTATAAAAGACAACAATGGGTTGGAGTATTTGAAGATTTTACACGAATTTGTTCCTCGTATTTCAACGATTCGCCTCATTTTGGCGGGTCTGGAGACGGTTTGTTGTACGTGCATGATTCTGGGACTAATGACAATACTACTGCTATTAAGAGTTTTGTGTCATTGGCTGCAACGCCTCCGATCTCGCTTGCCGAGGTGGTGAGGTGGTTGTATGCACGTCATGAGTTCGAAGCCGCTGAAACTGATTATGAAATAAATGTACAGCAACGTGGGCCTTCTATTGTGTCGCGTACGGATGGTATAGGCGTAGGTGACCCGAGTGATGCACTTGAAACTGCGTTTATAGTTGGGGCGTCATCTATTCGAGGGTCGACTACTGCGTATGTGCTAGATACTGATATGTGGGGATATGATCCTGTTACGCAATTAAAATATACCGCAAATAATAAAGACGAACCTATGGCTTTACGTAGAGCATTAGTAATGTTTAAGCCTGTAGGTAAGCGGACTAAGCGTCAATTAGGAGTTGAGTAATGGCTAAAAATCCATTTAAGACTACTGTCGGAGCTAATGATCCGATTTTCCAGAAAGCCGCATTACAGGCGCGCTTTGGAAAAAAGTTTGGGCAAGATCAAGTTAGGAATGTTGTAGGAGGTTTGGGAGGAGATTTCGCTCAAGGGGGGTTTGAATTTGCAGACTTAATGGCTCCTTCTGCTCCTAATATTGCGGGCTTGAATCCGCAAGAAGTTGCAAAACGCTTTGCAGGGCAGATGCAGGGCTCTAGGAGAATGTTGCCTGGGCAGGAATTAGATTGGTCTAAACTTTCTGCTGACATAGATTTGTCGGATTTGTTGGGCGCTAATCCTGATAATAATCCGCTGTATTCGCGTAATGTTAATTTGCAGAATCTTCTAAGTGCTGGAACAGATTTTTCAAAGGCTGTACAGAGCCAGTTGACCCCGATGATGGGCGCGAGATTGGGAGGGTCAAATCTTAGCGAAGGTGCGACGGCTCAAGCATTTATTGATGCTATAAAACGTGACCCGAATGCAGGTGATCCTACTGCGTCATTTGCGGATCTTGAAGGAGCTCCTACATTATCGTTTAGTGAGTTGCAAGCACACTCTGCTGCTGACCCATTTTCGCGTAATGTATTAGAGCGGATTCGTAATTTTACTAATACTTACGATCCTTCTGCTCCTGATAAACCTATGGGCCAGGAACAGGCAACTTTTGATGCCGCTGTAGCATCAGGAATAGCAGCTGATGAAGAAGCTGCGGCTGCAGGTGGGACTCCTTACGACGATAGTGCGTTACGTGCTCAACTATCCGAGCAACAAGATTTAATTAGAAGTCTTTCTGACAGGTTAAATCAACCTACTCCAGCTGCTACTCAGTTTGACGATACTGGACTTAGGCAAGGACAGGGCCAAACTCAAGCAATGTTGCAGCAGTTGCTTGGGCGTGAAGCATTAGGTTCAGGGCAACTTCAAGAACTTTTAACCCAGTCGCAAGAAGGCAGGGTTACCGAAGATGCAATAAGTCAGATAATCCAGAATCAGTTAATGCAGGCAGACATTCAAGGCCAAGTAGGCCAGGCAGTGCAGTCTGAGTTTGGCGATGTATTTACTGAGGCTATGATTAATAGACAGTCTGCAGAGCAGCAACGGTTTAATACGTTGATGGAGTCTTTGGGTCAGCGTCAGCAGCAAGAAGAACGCATGGCCAGAGAACAGTGGGCTAGGCAAGATGCAGTTAGAGAGCAGCAGGAAGCCGCAGTAGGAGAAACTTTACGTGGCGCAGAACTGGCAGGGCGGCAAGCATATGGAAATGTACGTGGACTGCCTATAATTACACCTGAGTTTGGTGCGACAGATGCATTGCGTAATCAATTGCAAACTTCTATTATGGATAGAATGCGAGGCACTCCATTAGATGCAATTGAAGCGGAACGTACAGCACAGTTAGAGGAAGATGCGTCGCAGTCAAGAGATGCGCTTACTGAAAAACTTAGTAGATTAGGATTGTTGCGTGCAGGTGGAGATACTGCTGACGTATTAGGAGAATTTGAAGGCCAGGTTTTACGCGGTAGACAGGGAATTGCTGCTGACATGCAGCAAATGCAGCAAGATTTAATTACGTCAGGAATTCAAGAAGGTAGAACACTTCGAGGTGCTGAGGTAGATGCAGAATTAAAACGTGCTGCATCGTTGTCTGATCAACTGTCTGCATCAAGAAATTTAGATTTGCAACGTCATATGTTGCAACAAGATGTTGCAGATAGAACTTTGGCTCGAGGATTAACTCGCTTAGGCCCGACAGAACGTGAGCGTTTTGAGAATCAAATGCGGGCACAGCAGCAACAAGAATACCTTGCTCGTAGTGCTCAGGATACACAAAGAGAATCAGCAGAAGCTGCGGTTTCGTTAGATGAGCGTAGGATTGCACTTAGTGAGCAAGAAGCTCAAGATAGAGTTATGCAATCCATTAAAGATCGGGGATTGCGCAAATTAGAACTGGATGCGCAAAAATCTCAATTTAATCGTCAATTGCTGCATGAGCAGACTCAAGCGGAACTCCAAAGAGGATTCGCATCTACTGAGTCTGGCTTGGACCGTACATTTAGGGGCGATGAATCTGCTGCTGAGCGTACATTTAGGTCTGATGAAGCTAAACGTCAACGTATGTTTGACATAGACTTAAGGTCTGCTGAATTAGACGTTCAATCATCTGAAGCAGCGCTTGACCGTGAATTGCAGCAAACTTTGCAGACAGGGCAGAATACGTTTGCAATGGAGCTTGAAACTACCCGGCAAGATTTTCAAGCTACTGAAAGCGGCTTTGCACGTGACCAGCAATTAGCGATGATGCGGAATGAAAATGAGCAACGATTAGCCGAAAGGAATCTACAGGAAAGTGAAGCTAATTTAAATAGATTGCAACAGACTGCTGAACGTGTATCTGCACAAAACTTTGAGCGTGGAATTATATCGCAGGAACACGCACAAAGGCAGTCAGATAGACAGCTGCAGTTAGATTTGTCTAAGAATCAAATTGATGCCCAGTCTAATTTGCAAAAGCTTCAGCGTCAACACGAGAAAGATCAAGCTCGGGAACAAGGTATTATTACAAGAGAGCAGGCTAATCTAAATAGATTGCATGATGAGAATTTAGCTCAAGCTGCTCGTGGATTTCAATCAGAACAAGCCACTGCGGATAGACAACAGCAGTTAGTAGTTCAAGAACGTGATCTACTTGCGCGTGCTGCAGAATCTGACAATCTTCGTACATTTCAGCGAGATATGGCTGAAGATGAGCAGAATTTTGCACGAGAACAGAATAGGTTTGTGTCGCAACAGTCTCAGTTGGATCGAGATTCTGCATCGAATGAGTCAGCATTGCAGCGCAATTTTATATCTGGGCAGAATTATAGAGACAGACAGAATCAGATATTTTTGCAGCGAGAACAGATTGATGCGCAAGAAGCGCAGAAACAAAATGATTATAATTTTCAGCGTGAGCAAAATACTTTTATTTCGCAGCAAGCAGATCTAGATCGCCAGTTGCAGGAAAACGAATCTGCCTTGCAGCGGAATTTTATTAGCGGGCAGAATTACCGGGACCGCCAAAATCAAATCTTTTTGCAGCGCGACCAAAATGAATTTAATTATGATCAAGCGCAGAATGATTATAATTTCCAGCGCGAAAATAATAGATGGAAAGAGCAGCAAGCAGATAAAGATAGATTTCAGCAACAGCAGCAATTTGAGCGTACACAGGATTTTACAGAAGATCAGGCATTTGTGCAACAGTTACAGTTTGGTAGACAGCAAGATTTTGCAGAACAAGAAGCTCGAGAAGCAAGGGCTTTTGCACAGCAGCAACAGCAATTTGCCGAAGACCAGGCATTTATTTCTCAGCAGCAATTTGGAAGACAGCAAACTTTTGCTGAAACTGAAGCTCAGCGTGCCAGAGAATTTGCAAGCCGTCAAGAAGATTTTGAACGAGATCGTTGGGAAGAGTCGCGACTTCAGTTTGGCCGGACACAAACTTTTGCCGAGCAGGAAGCGCAACGAGCACGAGATTTTGCAGAGCGTCAGTTCCAAACGCAGCAAGGTCAGTTTACGCGGCAGCAAGATTTTGCAGAAGGGCGTGCTGGGCAAGAGGATCTGTATCGTGCGATTGGTACACTGTTAGCGGCTCAAGAAAGTGGTATGGACTTAGGGATTGGAGCGGGAAGCGGCGCACCTGGCGGATTGGCTGCATTACTCCGCGCTGAGTTAGGAGGTGCCCTGGGTAAAGATTTGACCTATCTGGGGCGTCTTTGACGATTCCACCGCTTTAAGAGATACTTTAGTAACTGACGATAGTGGTGTTACTAAAGATAGAGATGGACGTGAGTGGCATCAAATAACTAATGCAGATGGTCAATTGGTATGGGCGCCTAAAAATTTTCGCGGTGGCCGCGGGCGCAGTTAACGAAAGGAATTTAAAATGGCAGCTGAAGCAGTAGCAGCAGAAGGCGGTTGGGAATTAGCGAAAAGAGCGTTGCCTTATGTGCTTACAACATTGCAACTTGGGGGATCGCTTGGCGCAAGTCATTTCGGAGGAAAACAGGCTCGTCGCCAAGAGGAAGAAAATAAACGCGCGGAAGCTCGCGCTGCTATGATCTCTGCGCTTACTGGACAGCGTACGATTGCTCAGCCTCAAATAATGCAATCTCAAGGAGCAAATGCGTTTAGCACTATGGCAAACATAGGATCGCTTGGAATGAATCTTTTGCCGTATATGCCACGTAGAGTTACTAATCCTGAAGTTACATCAGCTACGCGCGGTTTAGGTCAGGGCCAAACACAAAATAATCCTATCCCTATGCCTAATACTGATGTCGTAGCAGATAGATACATATCGCCGCCATTAATTGCTCGACCTGATCGGGTTATGGGAATTTCTAATCCTATTCCGCAATATCTTTCAGGTATTGGGTATTCTGACCCTAATAGTCCATACGGATAAGCATAATAACTTAGGCAACCGAATTTAAGGAATTGTTATGACGCAAGCATATCCATACGCTGGAATGGCCCAAAGAAATATAAGATCCCAATTAACTCCGAGGCCATTACAAATTGGAGGAATTCCTGACCCTATTCAGGGGATAGTACCGCAGCCTACTGGCAGTGTTACAGATGGTTACGGTATATCATCTTACACTCCTTCTAATATGGGCCGAAATTTAGCTTTTGCTGGCGCAGGATTGCAGACTCTTGGGGCATTGGGGGAAACTCTATATGGAGGACGTCAGCAACGTCGCCAAGCAGAAGAGAATCGTCGCGCCATAGGCACAGCTAATCTAATATCTATTCTGTCTGGCGGCTCTGTATCGCCTAATCCTGATGTAATGCAGTCAAGCGGCGCAAATACTGCTAGACTTTTGTCGAATGTTGGGTCTGGATTAACCTCTTTAGGTCAGCAACTGCAAGATTTTAGAGAGTCTGAAATAAAACTAAAACTTGCCGAAGAAACCGCGATCATACAAGCAAAGGCAGCTCAACGAGCTGAGGATCAGCATAAAGAACAGATGCGTGCGTTTAAAGTTGCGGATGCGCGTGAAATAGGCGAACTAGCGGCTCAAAGAGAGCTCCAAGCAATTAAACTTGGAGTTGATATGTCTGATCCTGAGATTAGAGCCGAATGGGATGCACATAAAGAATTTGAAACTCCGCATTATAGAAGTGTAAGGCAAGCAGTTACTGCAGACTTAATGACTCCGCTAATACTACAAGGTATTGCAAAGGTGGAGTCAGGCGCTGAAGTTGATCCATATAAAGCTAAGGGAAAAATAATTGGCGCTGGCGATTACGAAGGAGATCGCGCATACGGTAAATATCAAGTTATGGGCGCAAATATAAATCCTTGGTTACGTGAGGTAGGTTTATTGACTGGTGACCAAGAGATTACTCCTGAAATGTTTATGAATGACCCAGGCTTGCAAGAAGCGTTAGTACGTAATAAATTTGCAGAGCATGTACGTCATGGGATTGAAAATGATAAAAGCCCAGAAGATATAATTAAAAGTGCTGCATCTGTGTGGTTTTCTGGCGGGTATGATAATTATAAAGATTCTGAAAAAGCTGAAATAAGTGATGGTAATAACACTGTAGCCAATTATGTAGATATGGTGTATGATGCAGTAGATGATAATCTACGTGCTATTGGACCTTCCCAAGAGTATAATGAAGATTGGGCAGAGCTTGAGTTAGAAAAGAAGAGAATGTTAGAAATGACCTCAACAGAAAATGTTAAAGAGATGATGAGAGAAAACAATGTATCTCTAGCATTTCAAGATTACTTTGAGAACGGGATGCGTTCAAAAATTGCTACTACGGTCAAAGAGTACGAGAATGATCAATTTCAAATATTGAAAGCGTTTCAAACTCAACGGCTGAATGAAGAACAGTTAGCAGAAAGGGTCAAGGCGAGGCTTGAAGCTGAATCTTTAGCCCGCCAGCGGGAAGCGAGATTAGCCGCAGAAGATTATGCAGCGATGGAAAAGGCTACATCTGATCGTACTTTAGATTTATATAATCAATATATTAAGTTGCCTGCAGTTAAATCTTATAATATTTATACTTCGCAATATAGTAAATTAATGGCGACAATTAAGGATTTTCGTGACTATATGGATGCGCATAATTTAAAATCCTTAACTCATGCGCAAATAAAAGACGCTTTTCCTAAGGTAGGTGCGCATCATATTGCAATAGTAAATAATTTTCAACGTTTAATTGATGAAGCTACTGTACGTGAAGGTGATATAACAGTATGGCAAGGAAAAAGCGCTGGAAAAGCTGAGCAATTTATGTTGTCGGTGCGAAATATATTTGGCGGGACCATGTTTACTACTGAGACAATTGAAAATATGGCGAAACTTGCAGAGGCTATGGATAAGGGTTTACGCTCGAGATTAGCTAGAGGGGCTATTGGATATGCCGAAGGAGCTGCAAAAAGTGCGTATCCAGATGACCCAAAGCGGATGGAGCAGATAATTGCACGCCGCGAGATTTTTGCTCGTACTGTGGCTGCTAGTGCTTTGGATTATATTAGTGAAGGTGCTCCTATTACTATAGCAGATATTCAGGAAGTACCTGAATGGGCTAAAGATTTAGTTGGGGGGTCTTGGGACCGTACAGAAAAAGAAACTAAAGAAATTGAAAAGAAGTTTCAAGCGTTAGTACCACATTATGATGCAGTGCAATTTGGAGCTAGTGTAGATGCGCTGCGGGAAGAGATTGGATTTCCTCAAGAGCCCCTTCAAGGAGTTGATTTGCTAAAACGTCCTCCTGAAGAATTACTTGAACTTGCTCCAGCTCTTGATATAGACAGTATTCCTGCAACTACGCAAGAAGAACGTAGGATGAAGACTTTAATGGAAAAACGAAAAAATAAAATTGCTTTAACTCCTGTAGAAGAAGCGGAATTTTGGGAGTTGCATAGAACACTAGCAACCCAATCATTACATCGTACATTTAGGGGAACTTCTAGGCCTTACGCTACAATGACTGGAACACAATACAATTTGGGCGAGCGTCAAAGACCTTCAAGCGCATCTGCACTTGTAGTTCAGGGGAATCAATAAAATGCCTATACCAGCATCTGAAATTAGTTCATTATCAGTTCCTCAACTGAGAACTAAATATGGCGACGTAGAGATTCAAAATACTCTGAATCTTATTGAACAGATAGGGATAGATTCATACAGGAATAAGTATGGGTCTAGTACTGATACCCGAAGTATGGGAGATCGAGATGCTACTATCCCATACGATCCTGCGTCGGGCCTATTCTCCCTCAATAACTTATCAGCGTTAGTACGTAATTTGCCTGGGAATGCTGTAGATACTTATGGCGCAATGGCGAATATGGTGACGGATCCAGGGGAAACACTAAACGCACTTTTTAGCAAAGAAGGCGCGTCTGCTATTTGGGAAGATTTGAAACATCAGGTTACAAATCCCAGTGAGACATTAGTAGAGCGCCCATTTGAGACTTTGCTTAATCTTGCGCCAGTCGTAGGACCAGCTGCGGGGCGTGTTGCAAAAGCTTCATCGGTTGGCAGCAGTTTAGCAAAATTAGAAAAAATCGCCCCTAAGACGTATAAAGCCTTAAGACACACCGGAGAGTTTGCAGTAGATCCTCTTGGAAAGTCTACTAAAGCTACATTTGAAGGCACAAAAGGATTATTGAAAGCCTTAGAAATTGGCGGATTTAGAATTCCGGCTACTATTGCATCTGGAATGAAATTAGCTAAGATCGGCGAGGTTACCGAAACTACTCGTGGATTTACAGATCAGCAAAAAGTAGCGGCTACTCCTATGGGGAGGCTTACGGGAAAAGGTGTAGGCGAGACTAGATACCAAACATTTATGAAGGTGCTTAAAGGCGTGAAGGATGAGGAAATAGTTTTAACTGAGATGATGGATTTACTTGATCAAGAAGGCCGGCAAAGACTCGACACTTTCACAAATGAATTTCCTCAAATTCTAGACGAAACTGCGCCTGTAACTACTGATCCTACTACTGGCGCTCCTTTATCTATTGCAGATCAAGGCGGTACTAAACTTGATATTAATGATTTAATAGAATCATTTAAAACACGATTAGCGTCGCATAATGTGCATATTAAAGATGGGGCTACAAGAATAGGTGCAAAAGTAGATACTAATCCTGTATATGTGAATGATCGCGGCACGAATGTGCCGATAATAGGAGAATCTACGAGTCGAGAAATCCCTATAATGGTGCGTCAACTAGGAACGTTGTCAGATGATGTATTAGCGCGTAGCGAATTTCGCGGAATTCCTAGCAGCGAAATTCACCATATTGATTCTGCCATTATCAGTATAAATGACTATCTAAAAACTGGTAATGTATTATCGCCTCGGGAATTGTTTACATTACATAATAATATTAGAAATGTTATTGAATATCCTAAGAAGGGCGCTTCTGTTATTGATGCTGCATTAATGGATTTTTCTTCTGAAATCCGTAAAAAACTAAGTGGCTTACCTGGGAAAACAGCAGTTTCAAATAAATCGTTTGATGATTTAATGAAAGAAGTAGAGAAATCACTTGTCTGGGAAAACAGTGTACGTAAGGCTTGGGGGTTGTATAGGGATGGATCAGAGAATGCTGGCGCTGTATTACGTAAGATAGCTGCAGGAGGTAGCGAAGCGGCTAAGTATCGCAAAGAATTACTAGCCCGCGGAGAAGCACGGGGAATGAACTTAGGCGCAGCGTTAGAAGCAATGGAGTTTAGAGGTTGGGAACCTAAAGGTCTTGTAGGTAGGCAGATGGCTATAGGTATTTTAGGCGCTGGGGCTGCGTTTGGCGCAGTTTCCTGGTGGCCTTTAATGGGTATTCCATTTGCTGCGCCTAGAATAGTTGGCAATTTTGCGGCTAAGATAGGAGTTTCTAAACGGGCTGCAGATTATTTAACTGAGATAGTGAAAGAGATGCACAATAATTATCCAACAGCAGTTGCAATGGGAAAACAAGGATATACGATAGGAGGCATCCTTGCGAATCACGCTGATTTTGCTCGCGAAGCGCGTCAACGAGATAAAGCCGGAGAAGAATAATGGGAACAATAACTAGATCACATACTTTTGTTGCTGGCGAGAAGCCTACGGATGATCAGTGGAACGTAGACATTGATCAGACGTTTACGCTTATTAACGGTAATTTAGATGAGTCAAATGTAGATTATTCGT
>Ga0208919_1001412_pt1 | contig 13865 bp, 15 predicted proteins | sample 4_EtaG_FD_184076 | JGI IMG/M metagenome (GOLD analysis project Ga0208919, IMG submission 184076) | Marine viral communities from the Subarctic Pacific Ocean - 4_ETSP_OMZ_AT15127 metaG (SPAdes) (version 3) | ecosystem: Environmental > Aquatic > Marine > Oceanic | place: Pacific Ocean | collected...
CAAGGACGTATCTGCCGCGCACATTCTGCAGCAGGGTATGCTTAGTCTTCTTGAGACCGACTACGACTATCTTATGCAGTTAGGGCATGAAGCTACCTTGGAGCAGATAGTTGAGAAGTCAAAACAGAAAGAACAAGACAGCAATAAGCTGATAATTGAAGATGTGTACGATAACATTATCAAGGTAAAGTTCAGCGAGGACAACTGATGCCAGACGAAAAGAAATACAAAGCAGAGCTAATCGCCGCCGTAAACAGCCCACAGCACTACACGCAGGGTAACATGGAGACTATTGATATGATCAAAGAGTCTCTTACAGAGGAAGAGTTTAGCGGATATCTTAAAGGCAACATACTAAAGTATGTATGCCGGTACAAACACAAGGGAATGCCACTAAAAGATTTGATGAAGTCTCAGTGGTATCTAGAGAAATTAGTTAAGGAACAAAAACCAAATGAAGAATAATTATTTTCCAACGGACTACCAAGAGTTTATTCATCTGTCACGTTACGCACGTTGGCTTGGAAGTAGGCGTGAAACTTGGGCAGAGACTGTGGAGCGATACTTTGAGTTCATGCAACACACCATGAAGGACAAGTATGGACACACAATCCCTAACAGAAAAGAACTTGAAGAGGCTGTTCTTAGCCTTCAGGTAATGCCCTCTATGAGAGCTTTGATGACTTCAGGGCTAGCTCTAGAACGTGACAACACTGCTGGCTACAACTGCTCATACATTCCTGTAGACTCACCCCGTGCGTTTGATGAGATACTGTACGTTCTCATGTGCGGAACTGGTGTAGGCTTTTCTGCAGAGAGGCAGTACACCGCAAACTTGCCAACGGTAAACGAACACTTTGAAGAGACTGAAACAACCATCGTTGTACAGGATAGTAAGGCAGGATGGGCTAGGGGCCTCCGTGAGTTGGTTGCGTGTCTCTACGCTGGTCAAGTGCCAAAATGGGACTTATCGCGTCTACGCCCCGCTGGAGCGCGTTTAAAGACGTTTGGCGGTAGATCGTCTGGTCCAGCGCCCCTTGACGACCTTCTTAAATTTACAGTAAATCTGTTTAAAAATGCTGCGGGTAGGCAGCTATCACCGCTAGAATGTCACGACCTTGTGTGCAAAATAGCTAGTGTAATTGTTGTAGGCGGTGTGCGTAGGTCAGCACTAATTTCTCTATCTGATCTTAACTCAAACAGAATGCGAGTTGCTAAATCAGGTGATTGGTTTAGAGACTACCCGCACCGTGGGCTAGCAAATAACTCTGCAGTTTACTCAGAGCGCCCTGACATGAACACGTTCTTAAAAGAGTGGTACTCGTTGTATGAGTCAAAGTCTGGAGAGAGAGGTATTTTTAATCGTGAATCAGCACAAAACAAAGTGGCTAGTATTGGTCGTCGTGATCCTGATCATGAGTTTGGAACTAACCCTTGCTCTGAAATTATTCTACGCCCCTACCAGTTCTGTAACCTCACAGAAGTAGTTGTCAGGGCTGAAGACACAGTAACAAGCCTCACTAAGAAGATCGAGTGGGCCACACAGCTTGGCACCTATCAGTCCTGCCTCACTGACTTCAAGTATCTGAGAAAGATATGGAAGCAGAACACAGAGGAGGAAAGGCTGTTAGGAGTTAGTCTTACAGGCATACTAGATAATGAAATGTTATCGACTAATAACTGTATGCTTACAGACATGTTGGTTGGTTTCAGACAGATAGCCGTCAAGACAAATGAGAAGCTGTCTAAGAACATAGGAATAAACGCCTCTACAGCTATCACTTGTGTAAAGCCATCAGGTACAGTGTCACAGTTAGTCGATAGTGCGTCTGGCATTCACCCCCGGCACAGCGAATACTACATTCGTACTGTGCGTGGTGATAACAAAGACCCGCTGACACAGTTTATGATACAGTCTGGTATTCCTGCAGAACCTGCAATCGGCAATGAAGACAACATGACCGTGTTTTCTTTTCCCGTGCAGTCACCAAAGGGCGCACTGACTCGTGATAGCCTGACCGCAGTGGAGCATCTAGAGTTGTGGAAGACATACGCAGAAAACTGGTGCGAACACAAACCCTCCATCACTATCTCTGTAAAAGAGCATGAGTGGCTTGAGGTCGGTGATTGGGTGTATAAGAACTTTGACCACATCTCTGGTGTATCGTTTCTGCCTCACTCGGATCACACGTACCAACAGGCACCGTACACTGACTGTAGTAAAGAAGAGTATGAGAGTTTAGTAAAGAAGATGCCCGATACGATTAACTGGGAAGGGCTAAAAGAAATTGAGATAGAGGATACCACAACGGGTTCTCAAGAATTAAGCTGCACAGGCGAAGTTTGTGAAGTTGTGGATATAGGTGTATAGCTTTGATAAAAGAAATCCAGATAACTGAGGAGATGCGCCAAAAGGCGGATCACAAAGCTTTCATGCTAGGTGAGTTAAACAACTCTATACTGCGTGGAAACGGTTCTCATTCTGGATATCTTGGGGAGATGATAGTCGTAAGCGTTCTGGGTGGTAAGGCATCAAACACCTTTGATTACGATATTGTTCTTGATGATGGCACAAGAGTTGATGTGAAGACTAAGAGAACTTCATCTCCCCCACTACCCTATTACTCCTGTTCAGTTGCTAAGTTCAATACTAAGCAGGACTGTGATGGTTACGCCTTTGTGAGAATAAAGTATGATTTGTCTGTTGGCTGGTACTTAGGATACATAGGTAAAAAAGACTTTTTCCGTAGAGCCACAGAACATAAGAAGGGAGAACATGACCCTAGTAACGGGTTCGTGTTTAGAGCAGACTGTTACAATCTGCCAATACAAGACTTAGAGAGTTATAATGTCAACTAAACGTGACGCTCTGCTGTACAAGATGTCAGTGTCTCTGACACAGGACGGCAACGTAGCGATTGATTTTGAGGGGCCTCCGTCAAAAAAAGATATAGAAGAAGCGTTTGATGGTTGGAACCCAGACTTTGAAAACACAAAAAAAATAGTCTCGCTGGTGGAATACCTACGAGACTATAGTGATAGACAGTACGAAGATTTAAAAAGCTTTATTTTTTAGGCGGCTCTTTCTTCTCTTTTGGTTTAATTGCTTTCTCATAGTAGACTATGAGTTCTTGCTGTTGTTGTATATACCTTTTTAGTTCCGCCATGTTGAGCGCGAGAGTTTCGTAGTCCCGCACACTCACAGCGTAAAATACTAAGTCGCCATTCTCTTTCTCAAATTTCTTTTTGAAAGTATCAAAGTTCCTGTCTGTAACCACATAGAAATATATGTCGTTCAGGCTAACACTCTTTGGTCTAGCCTGTGCAGGAATCTTTCTTTCTACCTCAATCGTTTTTACTTCTAGGGGCAGAACTTTCTTGAAGCTGCTGCACCCCGTCGCCACTAGGGGGAGGAGCAATAGCACCAGAAATAGCTTCAAAGGACTCGAATAGTTTCTTTGTTCCATTGTTTATCTTCTTCTCTACAAGCTGTGGCTTTTTCAAACTAAGAACTAATAGGTTGTGCTTGCGTAGCTTACCTATTAGCGTGTCTCTGTAATCATTAGCCGCCTGTAGTTTTTTCTGCAGATCGTTGTTCAGTTCTTCAAACTTCTGACGATCCTCAATCATAGCGTTGATAGTATCATCCTGCAGTTGCTTTGCAGTCTCTAGCTTGGCATTGTTCTCAGTGAGCGTCTGTATGCGCTCCTGAGTATCCTTGTAGAAGTAGTATCCGCCGTAGCCAACACCACCAACTAATCCAAGCACGACTATTAGTATGTAGATTTTAATCACTTCTTAGCACTCATGTATGCGGTCATTCCCATGTACGCTCCAACCACACCTGCCTGTCCAATGTAGAAAAGCCCAAACAGATCGGAAAGTGCTTTGATCCTTGCATCGGGAAAGATAGGTAGAAACACCAGCGCAGTGAAGACTATCATGGATACCATAGCTACCCAAGCCATCTTCTTCTGCGCTTCCATCTTTTCTTTTTGTTCTAGAGCTTCCATCACGGCTAGCTCATTATCGCTCACTACGCCATCATTGTCTAAATCTAGAGCGTTGTACTCGCTGTCTGGCTGCAGCTTCTTTTGTTCTCCCATGTGACACCTCTACCGTTTCAATCACGGCCTCTATGTTGTCATGCCAGTGGTTAAGAAATCTATGCACTCTTGGATACTCAGGTACGACATCGTTTAGCTGCCACATAAATTCTTGCAGTATATTGTTGTAGTCTGGCATCCAGTAGTACACCCTCAAAACCACTGGCTGTATTTTTATGATCATTTAAGAATCTGATTTTTAGCCTTTAGAATGTTCATTCCCAGACCATTGATCGTGCTTAGAATGGCCTGTACTTTTTTATTGTCAGATTCGTTGGGCGTGATAGCTGCGAGAATGGAGAAGCCTCCAAACACCGCAAGGGCTAGCACGATGATAGTAATAACTAGTTCCATGTTTATCTCCTAAATCTATCAAGTTCTAGTTGTCTAATTTGTTCACTTGTCTTTTCTTTTTTTTGCATATTTTCGTGGTAGCCAATCGCGTTCAGCACCACCGTAAATACATCCTTGCTATATTTTCTAGCCTCTCCCCCTTCAGTCTCAATGATATCAATTACAGCATCTACCATCTTTGGGTCGCTAAGAATGCGAGACATTGCTTGTGCCTTCTTCTTCCGCAGACTAAGCAAAGCAACCTCTGTAGCCACGTACTTAGGACTAATCACTCCGCGGGATACGCTGTACGCACGGGACAGCAATGACTCTACAGACAGACCTCGTGGAGTCTGTATCTGTATACCAGAGTCCCTAAGCTTTGCTGTAAGATCACGATTAAAGATAGACATAGCATCAGCCATACGATCAATACTTTTGAAAGTATCAGCACCAACAATATTTTTTATGTTGTTTGACACGCTGGGGTCTTTTACAAAGTTTAGGAAAGCTTGATGATCAAAGTCACGGGCGTACTGTCCCGGCCTAATCTCTCTCATGTCTCCATACGTAGCCCTTGCCAGCGATTCAACCGTAAGATCAGAGAATAGCTTCTTAGCCTCTGCCTCAGTCTTGTTCATACTCTTAGCTATCTGAGGCAGTAGGGTATCGAACCTTTGCTGGCCCTGCGGGTCAGTGATAAAGAACTGCAAGAACCTGTCGTAGTTTCGCACGTCCCGCGCACCCTCTTGTGTGGGGGTATTTCTCAAAACTTCTTTCAAGAAGTTCTCACGCAGATTAAAGTCATTCCTGACAGAAGTGGCTGCACGTTTAGCTGAAGCCTCTACATCTTTTTGTGCTTTTTTGAGTAAATCAGTCCCGCCAAAGAAGTTATCAACGGCGAGGTTGTACTGTACAACACGGTCCTTATCTATTAGCCCTTCTCTCTCAAGAGCATCTAGAGCAGGGCTAGACAGCTTTGAACCAGTTATGCCTTGAGCTTTTTGTAATGCTCGGCCTTGTGATATCTTAGAAAGATCGCCAAGAGGAGCTTCACCTGCTACATCTGCAACAGCCTCTCTAGCACCGCGAACAGTTTTGAGATCGTTTATGTGTCGAGCAAGAAGATCATTCATTATATTTTTTACAATCTTCTTACCTTTGCTGCTGAGAACATACTCGCCCGTGTCTGAGTAATACCCACCAAAAGTTTTCTTTACCTGATCAACTATGTCTGCACCAAACTGGATGTCTCCGTTCATGATCTTCTTCATGTCAAGCCACTTAACAGGGGCTTCTGAAGTTGCAGGGTTATCAACCTTAAATCCAAGAGCGTTGCCAGATCGGTCCCTGTAGCGTCTAACTACATTATTTAGCCAGTACTCTTTCGCCTCTCTTAGCCTACCCGATAGCTCTGGGAAGCCACTCTCATCCACCGTCTCTACGACGCTTTCAGCTAACTCAGCCATACGAGAAGCGTTTGCTCTCTCTTTTCCATACAGGTTTCTAGAAGCTTTTGAGAAGCCAGAAGATAGTTTTTGAATGTCAGTCATGCCTACTTTGATAGAGAGTTCCGGCAGGTCTTCTACATCAGCGATCTCTCTCATAATCATAAACACATCAAAGTCAGACAGCCTTTCTCCCACATTAGCGTATTCACTTTGAAAGAAAGCTCGCACATCGTAATAGCTTATTCCTCTTTCTGCATCATAAGGAAACTCTGTCTCATCCATAGCCCCTTGTATAACGTCTTTTAGCCTTGTATTCTCTTCAAGAGCTTTTTGTGCAGTAACTTTACCCTCTACATTTGAGAAACCTTCAAGAGTGCCAGCGTTTGATAGCCGCCTGTTACCAAGCCTCTGCAGAAGCTTTGATGAACCAGTGTAAGGAATTACGTTAGTGTAGGCGTCATCGCCGTAGAGATCACGCAGCCAATTTGTAATGTCAACCTCTACACCTGCATTATCTAAATCTGAAAAGCGTTTGCTAGACTTTGCCAGTATGTCCGCTCTTCTATGCCTAGCGTAAGCAGCTAAAGTATCACCTGCAGCTTCAGCGTTGGTCTGATACTGTTCCGGTTCAAGAAAACTATTTAAGAACTTTACAAGATCAGTTTCTACTTCTTCTACAGTTCTTTCAGTTTGTCTTAAAACTTCTGTCCCTGCCTCTTGAAGCGTTGCAACACCGCCCGTCTCAGGCTGTCTCAAACCAGCAAGACCGGGATCAGTGCCATATACATCTTTATTCAGATAATCAGACTTTAGTATAGCTTCAATAATTCCATCCAAAGCTTCTTTATCTTCAACATTCTGCACAACAGCCGGATTAGATACTCTGTCCAGTAACTCTTGAACAAAGCCATCTACTTCATTCTTACTACGGCTAATTGAGTCAGTCTGTTCTGCAGCCGCGTTACGCATCACAGCTACAAACGCATTGAACTTATCATTCTGCACACCAGCTTGATCTGCTGCTCCTGCTAGGTTATCTAGCAAACCACGGAACTCACTTAGCTGCTGATTAATTTGATCTTCATTTTTGAGAAGAACCTCTAGCTCTTTATCAATCTTGCCTATGCCTTTTGACAGGTCAAGCTTATACGTAGAGATGGTGTTCTTCATCATCATCAGAGGTATTAGCCCTGTAGCCTTACCCATCGTAGTCTCAAGAACTTCAGGGTCTACACCCGCATCTACCAGATCATTCCTGACTTCTCCAAAGAACTTTAGCTGCCTGTAAACATTCTCTCTAGCCTCTACTGGCAGGGAGCGAATAAAGAAACCAAAGTCTTTGAGGGCTTGCTGATCTTTCTTGGGCAGGTCGCTCAGTCCTGTGATAAATCCTTTCTGAGCAAGCTCACGAACTTGATCATCACTCAAGGCACCGATACTGCTACCAAGCCCAGTTATGAGTGATCCTGCACCTCTAGCCGTGCCAGAGGCTACGTCATACAGTTTGCTAAAGCCAACCACAGAGAAGATACCGCCACCGAGTGCGCCAAACAATGCTCCATACTCTTCACCAAAAACATTACCTGCAATGATAGAGCCAGTTATTGCCCCTGCCTCTGTAATCGGTATTTCAATAAGCTCTTTTGGTATGGTGTTTACACGCTCAGATCGGGCTAGTCGTAGTGCAGCCTCTTCTCTGGCTAGCAGGTCTTTGTCGCCTTTGGTTCTAGCAGTGCGAACTTTATTTCTTGCAGCTTCAATTTTTCTATTAGCCTCAACAAAACGAGTAGGCATTTGTTTGAGACGCACGTTAGCTGCTACACGCCTGCCGTACAGTGTTTTGCGAATACCGCCTAGCTTCAGCGCGTTGGCTATAGGAAATACAGCATCATCCATCATTTTGAGAGTAACGTCTCTGATCTCGTCTTCAGATGCTTTTAGTACAGACTTTCCTAGATTATCCTCAAACTCCTTAATTAACTTTTTACTGCCCCTTGAGAAGAACTTTACACCCGCTGCAGTGACGCCTACAAACTCAGGAATGGCACGAACCACCTGTTCTGTAACGGTAGCCTCTGGACGCCAATACCCTGTAATCTCATCTGCCTCTCGCTCACTAATAGTGCCGACCTGACCAGCAAGACGATCAACAACGCCTTTTACAAACTCCCCTTCGTTTTTTAACTCAGGAGAGTCTTCAAACACTTTGTAAGTTGTAGCAAGCGCAGCACCAGCCATGCTTCTGCCTTCTTTTTCACGAAGCCTGTCGTAATAGTCCTCATACTTTTTTGAATCGTACAGAGTTTGCTTCTTAGTTAAAAGAGACTCACCAAGAATGTCTGTCTGTTGATTAACGTCTGTTACCCTGTCTATACCTACTCGTAAGGTGTTAGCTACACCTACAATGTTATCTACAAAAAATTTACCGATTGAAAAACCAGTACGGGCTAATCCTAGAGTATCTTCCTCACCCGGAAGTCTTTCAATGGCACGTTCAATGTCTGTAGCCCTTTGAGTTAGCTGATCAACGTCCGTTATTTGCGGAGGACCACCAGTTTCTGCAGCCTGTCCCTGATAAGCGCGTAGAAGCCCTGCAGCTATGTCGCCCACATCTTCCGTGTCTTCGCTGATGGTTCTAGCTTCAACAGTGGATCGAAGGTCTTGAGACAGATCAATTGGCTTAGGAGCTAGCGTTTGCTCTTCTGTATCGTCACTTAATGAAATTTCTACCATGCTTACCTTCCGGGTGGCCGATTACGTTTAGGCTGTTGCCGTACTTCAAACAGTTTAAGTATAGCGTCTTCTGTAGTTGCACCTGTTCTGCTTTCTCCACTAGGTTTTCGTCCAACAGTGGCTAGTGTAGAGTCTGCTGCAGGAGCCTGTTCAATGGTTTTAAAAGAAGGCTTTCCTTGTGAATCTACAGACCAACGAATAGGAACGATTGTTCCAGACTGACCATCAAAGATACGATTTCTTCCGCTCTCTTCTAGCTCTCTAGATACTCTTTGGATAACTTCTGGATTACCAGTTTCAACCGCATTTTTCCATTTTTGTGAGTCATCTTTATTTAACACGTAACGGCCTGCCCTTAATTCAGGTTCAGAGTTTCCAACGAGGTTTGTTATTTGATCCCTATACACCTCTGCTTTATAGTTTGGAGAGTTAAGGTTGCTTAAATCACTAATAATGCTAGTTATAGACCCACCTTCTCTTTTATTTGGAAACTGAGCATTGAGGTCTTTTACTGTTTGTTCTAGATTATTAAGATTATAATTGGTAAATCTTGCACTGTTATCCAGCTTCTTTATAGTACGGTAGTATTCTGCATTATCGGTTTCTTTTACAAGAGAAAATAGTTTTCCTCTTTCAATTGTTTTATCTACCATACCCATTATAAATTTTAGCTTGCCCTGCTTCTGCTGAACGCTCAAAAGATTACCACCAAACAAATCAAGAGCGCGAGTAACGTCCGTATCTGAAATTGTACGGCCACCCGTTCCGCCTTGTAGAATTGATGTTAGCTGATACGCTAGCGCAGTTTCAAGCATCTTAATTTCGGCAGCGGCTAGAGCCTCTTTGTTATTACCTCGTCTAGCTGCGTCTAGCTCTTTTGTAACTTTTTCAAATTTAGCCCTAACACCTTCTTTATAGCTGCCTATACGCCCCTCTGCGGGGGGTCTGGCAAGAGCGTTGGCAACGATGTTTATAGAATCTCTGATAAGTGCCTCTCCACCTGTAATTCCAGAAAGGAGGGATGTTGTAAATCTTGACCCTGTGCCTGTTTCTCCAACCTTTTCTTGCAATCTCATCAAGTTTCTTTTTGCAGCTTGAGCAAGAGGTAGAGCTTCCACCACACTTTCTCGCTCTTTTTTTGCAGTGCTATCTGTTGCTAAAATTTCAACTAATCTGCTTGGCGTAGTTCCAAAACCGCTGTTTGTATCTCCTGCTGATTTATTTGCGTAGGTATCTACAAGAAGAAAATAGTCCTCAGTCTTTCTTCCCTGCTCATCTACAAAACCGTGCATAGGATTATTAATCCAATCCATAGCCGCCTTCGTTTCTTCCTCAGAAGCCTGACCTGTAGTCGATATAAACTTTACAAAGGGGCTAGAGGCAGCACTCCAAAACTTGTTGTTGCCTTGGTATGAACCTTGACCCTTATCATAGTTTCTATTGCCAAGCCTTCTAGTAGCACTGGCAACTTTTTCAGGCATGTTTGTGCCTTTCAAACCGCCCAAAGTTGTTCTGTCTAAAGTCTGAACTACAGGTGAAACCCACTCTCCGTCAGGAACATATTTTACTTCACCCCCAGATTTTATCTGGGCAGCAGCACCTGATGGTGCTTGTGGTATATCTACTCCCATGTCTTCTAGAGCTTGAATATCACGGAGAAGTAAAGGATTATTTCTAAGAGCAGGCCTAAAAAGAACACTTAACTGAGCCATTCGTGGCGCTCTTTTTGACACAGGACTAACTCTTTCATAAAAATCAGTCATGGTTTTAGCCGCCATAACTGCCCTAGCTAGCTGCGCCTCAAGAAGAGGAGCCAGAGTCGCGTCTTTTTTAGCCGCTGCATATGCTTCAGGGTTTTGGGCTAAGTAAGTTATTGTAGACGTAACACCTTCAGCGCCTTTCATCTTTGGTATTTTTAAATCACCGATATTGATAAAGTTCTTAGTATCTGACGCACCCGCACGAATCCTAGCCGCTTCTTTGGTTGCGTCTGCAGATATACGTCCAGCTTCAAGTTTAGTCTCTCTCTGAAACTCAAGCTCTTTCAGACGCTGTGCTGCAGCATCTTCACGTTCTGCTTCTGCAGCTTTTTCTGCACGATACCTATCAATGTTCTTATCAACTGCTTGCAACGCACCTGTTGCAAATGACATAAAGGGCGATACCATTAGACCATCTCCTCTTCTTCCATTTCCATAAAGCTAGCATCCTTCTCCATAGGAGGAGCCTCTGCACCCTGTTCTTCAGGCATCTCTTCGTCCTCTTCCAACAAAAGATCAGTTGCATACATAATTTTCTCGTACATGTCTGGCCTGTTTTCTTCCATGATAGACATGACTTTCTCTTCAGGTATCATGCCCTCTTCTTTTGCAAGTTCAGGATCTTTGTTGAAGATAGTTGCAGGTATGCCGTTCTCTAGGGCTAGCCCCATGAAGTGCATGGCAATCGGCATCTTCAGTAGCTCTGACATGTCAGGACTCCAATAGCCCTCTGTAAAACCTGTAAAGGTAATTGTATTTGTAATAGCCTCAATAGGCACACCACTAAGCATGAGCCGCAAGAAGTTCTCTTCTACCTCTGGCTGCTCAACACGGCTAACCACCCACGCCATAGCTTCTTCAGGCACAGTGTACTCCGCAGGTTTTTCCCACGCCCACTTTTGTGGCTCTGAGGTTAGCGAGTGGCCGGGAGGAGGCGCGTTGAACCTGTCAATGGCATCAATACTGCCTTCCTGTGGGCGCAGTGCTTCCTCTATCTTGGGGTCGCGGTAGTATGGATCGGGATTTAATGCCATTATATTTCCTCTATGCTGTTCTCGGAATGGCTAACTGTCTTAGCCGTGTGCCGGGAAGGGCCTGTTTAGTTCCTTTAGGGCTAGTAGCGCCGGATATCATATCGGCTAAATCGTTTGTGCTGGTTACAGTGCCAGCCCTAGCCATCTGGTTGGCAATGGCTCTGGCTGCAGACTGCGCTCTGTTAGACTGAGAGATAGCTGCTTGTACTGCACGTTCACCGCTGGTGGCCTGTCTAGCCCTAGATGTTCTACCTGCCTGTGACGTTGGCGCACGGGCTGATGTAGGAAGTCCGGGGCCTACTCTGCCTCTGCCCTGTGCCTGCGCTTGTTTACCGCCGCCTCTGTTAGCCGCCTTTGCAAACGCGCTGATTGCTTTAGCCGTTTCTGGGCCTACGCCAAGAGTGTCAAAAAGAAAATCTTGCGCCTGTTTGGCTAAAGAGCGTTCACCTTTATAGTCTGGGCTACCTTCGTATGGAGAGTATTCTCCCTGACCTGCGTAAGCAACGCCCTCAATATTACTTCTATCATAAGCTGATATGTTTCCTTCAAAAGGTTGTTCACGAAGGTAGTCATCATCTGAAAACCTACCCGCTGCTTCATCATCTCCCATGCCAAAAAACCCTGAGAAACTAGTGTCAGCGGCTCCAAAAATACTACTGTCTTCCATATAATCAAAGTCGTAATCACTATAACTTGACGTAAAATCCGTAGGGGGATAGTAAGTATCAAATATTCCAGCTAAACTCATTTTATTCTGCTCCCAATATACCAAACACGCCGTTGATCACGGTACTACCAAGCGCACTAAAGAACTGGTTCTCACGTTCTACTTCATACTGTTCTGCATTGAAGTCCTGTGTCTGAGATAGAATAGCTGCATTGTGCGCTCTCTGTGCAGCGTTCTCAGATATCTCAACCATCCACTGAGCTTCATCTCTATATCTCTGCCACAGTTTATCCAACGATGCTTGATTAACTCCTAGCAAGTTCATTGCATTGAGTCGGTTAGTTTCATTCTGACCCGCCGTGTTAGCTGTATTTATGTTTCTACGCCATACTGCGTTGGACTGCTGAATCAGGTTCTCATTAGAAATGTTGAACCGCTCTCTAGCATCGTTAATCTTTGTAAAGTAACGTGCGGCTGCGTTAGTCTGGTCAGCGTTAAACTGCTCCATGGCTGCCATACGGCTAGCATTAGCGTTGGCTACCTGCGTCTCTAGCTCAGTAAAGAACTGATCCACCTGTAGTTGAGACTTTGCGTTAAACTGTCTAGCTGCATTCTCCTGCGCCTGATCAGTAAACAACTTCTGAAACTTAGACTGCAGATCAATTGTTTTTAGTTGTTGTTCATTGTTTAAGTTCTGCGTGTCCATCTGCAGAAAAGCACGGGCATTGTTTACAGCAGCTTGCATAGCTGAACTAAGATTAGCCCTGTCCATAGCAGCGTATGTAGCTGCATTTTGCAGAGTAGCTTGCTGTTGGTTGTTGAGGTTCTGTAACTGAATGGTGGCATACTTGTTTGCATCTTGCTGTGCAATCGGTATACCTGACTCCATGATTGCTTGGCTAATGGCTGCAGCGGCCATAGAGGACCGTCCTAGTCCTCTTTGTGCCATCATGCCGCCTACCTGCCTGACTGCGGGTGCTGCCCATGCAGGAGGTGGCTTGCCCTCTTCAAACGACTTGAAGAGTTCGCCCATCTGGAACTTGAGCGTAGCCTTCTCGTCTAGCTCTGCGGTTGCCCCCTGTGCAATTGACTCTTCAGATACTGCACCTTCGATGTCACCTATGAGTGACTGTGCAGATACTTGGCCTTGGGCTGCAGCAAACTCTGGAGTATCCTCAGATACAAACGACTGATAAGTAGCTGCCGCTGTGCGTGGAGGTGTGGGTAACTCCAGCCCAGTTACAGAGGCTTCTTTAACAGGTTCTGTTACAGGTGCAGCTACCTGTGTAGGAGTAAATAGTTCACTCTCCTGAACTTGCTGTTCCTGAAAAGGCACAACCGTTCCTGTAGGCAACGCAGGAGTCGCGGCTGTATCAAGGTCCGCTTGCTCTGTAACCTCAGTTAAAAGGTTAGCCGTTGCCTCTGGTGGAGTGAACTGACCCGCCTGTAGCTCGTCAGCAGTCTGAGTCTCCTCAGTTTGATTTTCCTCTGCCATGTTTTATTCCTTGTTTGTGAACAAATCCTCGGCCTGTTCTTTATTTTCGTACTCAGCTAGCTTCTCACTAACAGTGACTAACTTTGCTTCTAGCTCTGCACACTTAGTCATTGCAACGTCACGCTGACGTACCAGCACCTTCATTAGATTTTCTGTAATATTAAGTTCCATCTCGCTTGCTTTTCCTTTCTTTAATCATGGCCCAGAGCCTAAAGGCTAAAAGCACAGAGCCACCAACTAACATAAATAGTTGAAGGCCCTGCTCTACCCATTGCAACCAAAGCGG
>Ga0208919_1001413_pt1 | contig 13862 bp, 19 predicted proteins | sample 4_EtaG_FD_184076 | JGI IMG/M metagenome (GOLD analysis project Ga0208919, IMG submission 184076) | Marine viral communities from the Subarctic Pacific Ocean - 4_ETSP_OMZ_AT15127 metaG (SPAdes) (version 3) | ecosystem: Environmental > Aquatic > Marine > Oceanic | place: Pacific Ocean | collected...
ACTACTATTATTGGTGCTTTAGTTGGAGTAACGACTGCAATTCTAACCATGAATGATGCATTAGCAAAAGGGCAAGACCCTTATAAGAAATTAAACAAGCTATTAGAGAGGAAAAAAAATCTTCTAGACTCTATTGCGAAAGACCAAACAGGCTTTTTCCTAAAAACTAATAAAGATGCGTTAGAACTTGTAGAAAAACAGATAAAAGCAGAAAGAAATTTAATAACTGCTTATGAAATGGAAATTGCTGGTAAAAAAAGAAAAATAATAGAATCAAAAGAATATCAGGACAATTTAAATAAAGAAATAGCCAAACTCAAAGAATTAGAAAAATTAAACAAAAAATTCTTAACTGGTCAAGAATTACAAGGAGACCTTTTGGACAAAAGCATGACTGGACAAGAAATGGTTACTGGTGGGATTAAAAGTAAAGTTGGTGCTTTAAGAGAACAAATGGACGCAGAGTTTGCAGTTCAAAAAGAATTTCAAGATAATCATATTAGAGCAATAATGGATAATGATGCATTACAACTTGAACTGCAACGAATACAAGCTAATGAAAAAATAAGAATAGACAAAGAAACTGCTCTTAAACAACTAGAAATTCAAAAAAAACTAATGAAAGACAACTTTGAAGCGATGAAAACTGGTCAGTTTCAGAATTTAAAGTTAGCAGATTTAAGTAAAGAACAAGAAAAAGAAATAATGATACAAGGTGGAAAACAAATATTAGCTGGAATGTCGGCAAATAATAAAAAGGCATTTGCATTAAATAAAGCTTTTAACATGGCTCAAGCAGTAATGAATACTGCACAAGGGGTAAGTAAAGCTTTAGCAACTGCAAATATACCAATGGCTTTTTTAATAGGTGCTATGGGTGCAGTTCAAATCGCTACTATTGCTCAAACTAAATATCAGGGAAGAAAACTTGGTGGCAGAATGAATCAGGGTCAGCCATATATGGTGGGGGAAGCTGGTGCAGAATTAGTTGTTCCTGATAGACCATCAAATGTTGTACCAAATAATAAACTTGGAAATATGAGCCAACCAGTAAATGTTAATTTTAATATAAATACTGTTGATGCTAGAGGGTTCAATGAATTATTAGTTAATAGTAGAGGGTTAATTATTAACATGATAAATCAAGCAGTAAATGAAAAGGGTAGAATGGCGATAGTATGAGTGGAGCATTACCAAATGTTAGATTTACTGCAGTTAATATTAAAAGTAATCAAAAAACATTATTTTCTGAAACAGATAGTGGTAAATCATTTCGCAGACAAGTTCAGGGACAAAGATTTAGTTTTACAGTTCAATATCCACCCATGACCAGAGAAGAATTTGCACCTATAATGGCATTTATAATGAAACAAAGGTCAAGAAAAGAAGATTTTACAATAACAATGCCAAGTTATTTAAATGCACAAGGAAACGAAACTGGCACTTTACTTGTTAATGGTGCTCATTCAGTAGCAGATGCCACGATAGCCATTGATGGATTTGCTGGAGATGGTGCTGGTAGGTTAAAAGCTGGGGATTTTATAAAGTTTGCACATAGTAAAGTTTATATGGTTGTTGCAGATGCAACTTCGTCAAGTAATGCTTCAACTGTAACAATAGAACCACCATTAAGAACTGCTCTTACAAATAATAGTTCGGTTACATATGACTCAATTCCTTTTACAGTGCAATTAACCAGCGATATTCAAGAGTTTCAAGCAAATCAAAATGACAAAGACGGAAATTTACTGTTTTCTTATGAGTTTGATGTAATAGAAAGTTTGTAAATGGCTAGAGGTTTAACAAGTGCAGTAAAAACAGAACTAGCTACTGGAACAATAGAGCCAGTTTTATTAATAGAATTTGGATTTGCTACTCCTATATATTTAACTAATGCAAGTTTTGATATAACTTCAAGTGTTTCAGGGAGTTCCAGAACATACCTTGCAAATGGACATTTAAAATCAGTTACCAATATAAATGAAACAAACACACCAACAAAAAACTCTTTAGCAATAAGTTTATCAGGAGTTGACCAAACTTATATTTCGGTAGCTTTAGCAGAAAATATTATAAATGATAATGTTTATATTTATAGGGGGTTTTTAGATGAAAATTTAGCATTAATTGCAGACCCATTTTTGTTGTTTTATGGCACTATTGATGAATATAAAATAAGCGATAATACAACTACTGCTAGTCTTATTTTAACTATTACTTCACACTGGGGAAATTTTAGCAAAACAAGTGGGCGAACTACGACAGATAATTCCCAGCAAAGATTTTTTAGTGGGGACAAAGGAATGGAATTTTCAGCATTAACAGTAAAAGACATAAAATGGGGTAGATTGTAAGTGTTTAAATCTATAGGAAAATTTATAAGTAATATTTTTGAAGATGTAATTGATGTAGTTGTTGATGTTGTAGAAGATGTTATTGGCTGGCTTGTTCCAATGCCAGATATACCAGATTTTTCACAAAATATAGCTGACCAAAATGCCAGAGGGGTTTTAGTCAATAAATTCAATGCTAATGCACATATTCCAATAGTTTATGGCACAAGAAAAGTGGGTGGAAATGTTGTTTTTTTAGAAACATCTGGAACTGATAATCAATATCTTTATATGGCAATAGTTTTAAGTGAGGGCGAAATAAATGATATATCAGCAATATTTATAAATGATAATCAAGTTACATGGTCTGGAGATATAGCCGATAATACTTCAATAACAGTTGGAAGTGGAGATGCTAACTTTTATGATGGTGCAAGTTTAATAACTTGTGAGCCACATTTTGGAAGTGATAGTCAAAGTGCATCAACATTATTATCAACATTAAGTTCGTGGACATCAAACCATAGATTAAGAGGTTTAGCATATTTAGCTTTAAAGTTTGAATGGAATCAGGATAAATTTGGCTCTTTGCCAAGTGTAAATGCAATAGTGCAAGGAAAAAAAGTTTATAATCCAAATTTAGATGGAACTGTAACTGGTGGGAGTGGTAGCCATAGAGCAGATACAAGTTCCACATGGGAATATTCAGATAATCCAGTTTTGCAATTATTAGATTATTTAAGAAATGAAAGATTTGGAATGGGAATAGCTAATAGTTATTTTGATAGCAATTTTGCAGATTGGCAAACTGCATCTGATGTTTGCGATGCTGATATAACCCCTTATAGTGGAGCAAGTGCCATTGATTTAATGGATAGTCATACAGTTGTAGATACATCTAAAAAAGCAATAGACAATGTAAAGGACTTTGTAAGGGGTTGTAGAGCATATTTAAATTTCACTGGGGGAAAATATAATATTTTGGTTGAAAGCACTGGTTCGGCTTCAATTACTCTTACAGAGGACAATATTATTGGTGGTATTTCAGTTCAAAGTAAAAATAAAAACTCACGATATAATAGGGTAATAGTAAATTTCACAAACCCTAATAAAAATTACCAATCTGATACTGCACAATTTCCACCAGTAGATGAAACTGGTTTAGCTAGTGCAGACCAACATTCAACCATGAAAACTGCTGATGGTGGATTGCTATTAGAGGGAAGATTTGATTTTTCCATGTTTACTAGCCCATATCAAGCCCAAGAGATGGCTGAAATCATTTTAAGGAGGTCTAGGTCTAGTTTAGACATTTCGCTTCTGTGTGATGCAACTGGGCTTGATTTAGCTATTGGGGATATTGTTAATATAACTCATGCAACACCAAGTTTTTCAGCAAAGGCATTTCGTGTTCAAGGAATGACAATAAATGCAGACCATACAGTAGCTTTACAATGTTCAGAACATCAGGATAGTTTTTATACATTTGGAACTCAAGTAGCAGTTCCAGCTATACCATCAACTACTTTGCCAAACCCTTTTGTGGTTCAGCCACCAGCCAGTGTTACATTATCAGACCAATTAATAGAATATAATGACGGAACAGTTATTGTGGCTTTAGATGTTGTTATTGGTGCAAGTACCGATAAATTTATAGATTATTACCAAGTAGAGTATAAATTAAGCACGGATTCCGATTTTATAATTTATGCTCAAGGTTCAGGGTTAAATCACAGAGTTTTAAATGTGATTGACCAATCTACTTATGATGTAAGAGTAAAAGCAGTAAATACAGTAGGGGTTTCTTCAAGTTATGTATCGGCTCAAAGAAAAATAGTAGGTGCTATTGCTCCACCATCAGATGTAACAGACTTTTCAGCTAATGTCAGTGGTCAAGAAGCCCATTTATCATGGGAAGCAGTAACAGATTTAGATTTAGCTTATTATAATTTAAGATATTCAGAAGAAACTGATGGTTCAGCAGATTGGCTTAATTCAGTTGCTTTAGTGGAAAAAATATCAAGACCAGCAACATCAATATCAGTACCAGCAAGAAAAGGAACTTATCTTGTAAAGGCAGTTGATAAATTAGGAAACTTTAGTTCAAATGCAACTGCTATAATATCTAATGTTACAAGTCCTTTAAATTTCAATGCAATAACAACACAAGCAGAACACCCAACATTTGGGGGTACTTTTACAAATACTGTTTTAACAGATAGTGCAATAGAATTAGATTCATCAGAATTATTTGATAGTGCAAGTGGAAATTTTGATTCTGAAACAACTAGATTTTTTGATAGTGGGGTAGCAAATGCAGATTTTCAATCTTCTGGCAATTATGAGTTTGCTAATGTAATTGATATAGGAGCAAAACATACTGCAAGAATTACTGCATCATTAACACAATCAGCAGATAACCCTGATGATTTGTTTGACAATAGAAGTGGGGATTTTGATGATGCAAGTTCTAATTTTGATGGAGATACCCCAGCTAATTGTAATGCACATTTAGAAATAGCAACTAGTGATGATAATAGCACATATACAGATTTTAGAACTTTTGTGATTGGCGAATATGAAGCAAGATACTTTAAATTTAGAGTTGTTTTAATTTCAAGAGATAATGCAAGTACCCCAGTAGTTTCGGCAGTAACAGTTACCATAGATATGCAAGACAGAATATTTAGCGATAATGATGTCGTTTCAGGAACAAGCACAAAGTCAATTACATTTACAAAACCATTTAAAACTGCTAGTTATGCAGTAGGGGTAACTGCACAAGGAATGGCTACTGGAGATTATTTTACAGTTAGCAATAAAGCGACAACTGGATTTGATGTTGCATTTTTTAATAGTTCAAATTCAGGGGTTTCAAAAACTTTTGATTATATTGCAAAAGGTTATTAAAAGGAGTATAAATAATTATGACACAACATGATATGAATATAGCAAACCAATCATTTCCAGCTTTTAGGACTGATTTAAACAATGCTTTAACTGCCATAAATACAATGCACTCTGGCACTTCAAGACCAAGTGGTGCGACAACTGGAACATTATGGTTAGATACTACTAATTCTGGAAGTAATTCTTTAACAATAAAATTTTATGATGGCTCTGATGACATTACTTTTGCCACAGTAAATACTTCTGCAAATACAGTGGATTTTACAGATTCGTCAGTAACATTTGATATAGTTAACGATACAAGTCCACAATTAGGTGGGAATTTAGACACTAATTCTCATAATATAATAATTGACGATGCTCACTTTATTTCAGACGAAAACAATAATGAACAAATTATATTTCAAACAACTGCTTCAGCAGTAAATGAATTAGAAATTACAAATGGTGCAACTGGCAACCCACCGATTTTAGGAGCAAGTGGCGAAACAAATGTTGATTTACATTTAAAACCTAAAGGTTCTGGGGAAACTATTATTGGCTCTGGTGGTGCTAGTGCAACTTTAACAACAAGTGGTACTTATGATTTAATTTTAGACACTAACAAAGGTACAAACTCTGGTAATATAACTATTACTGATGGTGCTAATGGCGATATTACCTTAACACCAAATGGAACTGGTAGAGTAGTTATAGGAAAAGCAAGTGTTCCAGCAGTATATACTGGAACTGGAATGACTTTAGATTTTGATACATACCAAAATTTTATCCTGACCTTATCATCAGGTTCAAATTCGTTAGCTAATCCAAGCACAGAAGCATCAAATGTAGGGCAAACTGGTGTAATTATCTTTATTCAGCCATCTAGCAGTAGTGCTGGGACAGTTTCTTTAGGGACAGACTATGAAACGGCAGAAAGTGCTGGTTTAACCTTATCAAGTGCTAATAATGATTATGATGTCGTGCCATATGTGGTAAAAGCCGATAATTCAATTTTGCTAGGCACACCACAATTAAATTTTGGGTAATTAAAAATGTTTAGTTCAGAAGCATGGTTAGCAAATCCTTCAAGTGGTTTTTATAATAGTGTAGCAACTCAATCAGTTAGATTAAATGATGATGATAGTGCATCTTTGCAACGAACATTTGGTTCTGCAGGTGATAGAGAAACTTGGACTTGGAGTGCTTGGGTTAAAAGAGGGAATCTAGGTGGAACTGCAACTTTATTTTGTGCTTCTGCAGGAGATTACAATTTTTTGTTTTATACTGATAACACATTAAAATTTGAAGGTGCATTTGGAAATGTTGTTAGTTCCTCAGTTTTTAGAGATGTAACTTCTTGGTATCACATTGTAGCTATCCATGATACAACCGAAGGTACTGCTTCAAATAGATTTAAAATATATGTTAATAATGTTTTGCAAACTTTGTCTGGAACATATCCTTCTGGAGAAGGGGAAATAAACAAAGCAGAAGCACATGGTATTGGAGGTCAAGCATCTGCAAATTATTTTGATGGGTATATAGCAGAAGTTAATTTTATAGATGGACAAGCATTATCACCAACTAGTTTTGGTGAAACAAAAGAAGGTGCTTGGATTCCTAAAGACACAAGTGGATTAACATTTGGTACTAATGGATTTAGACTAGAGTTTAAACAAACTGGAACTGGGACTGCTTCGACTTCTACTATAGGAGCAGACACTGCTAATTCAAATCATTTTACATCTGCTAATTTATCTGCATATGATTCAAATTTTCCAGATTGCCCAGAAAACAATTGGTGTACGTTAAACCCTCTTTATAATATTACATATTCGCCTGGTACTTTATCAGAGGCAAATTTAAGATATGATAATAGTGCATGGAATCAAATAGCATCAACATTCGCCTTTTCATCTGGTAAATGGTATTTTGAAGTAAGGGCAGATTCTTATGATAGTTCAGCAGAAGCACTTACAGTTGGCATAAGAGAAGCTGGTAGACGAGCATATGCTACTTATTGGAGTGATAGTTCTTGGAGTAATTCTTTAGATGGGTATGTTTATGGAGTTAATATAAATGGCACTACAGAATATAAGATAACTGGGGCAAGTTCAACAAGCATAACAAGTAATCCAGATATTGTAGCAAATTCAGTTATTGGCATAGCTATTGATTTAGATAGTTCTACAACTTCAATAAAATACAATGTAGATGGTGGAACTCTTTTTACTCTTTTTGAAAATATGGAAGCACTAACATACCACCCAGCTATAAATGGTTATCAAGCACAAGCGACTGTAAACTTTGGACAAGACAGTTCTTTTGCTGGTCAAGAAACAGCTACATCTAATTCAGATGCAAATGGCAAAGGTTCGTTCCATAGTGCAGTTCCTACTGGCTATCTTGCATTATGCTCGGCTAATTTAAGTGAGCCAACGATAAGTCCTAATGCTAATACACAAGCAGATGACCATTTTGATACTCTTTTATATACTGGAAATAATCAATCAGCCCAAGATATTGGAGGGTTAGAATTTAAACCAGATTTTGTATGGATTAAAGGAAGAAGTTATTCTGACCATCATGCTTTGTTTGATTCAACTAGAGGTGTAGGAAAATATCTCATATCTTCTGCTGCAAATGCAGAGGGAGATTATGCAAATACTTTAGATGAATTTAGGTCTGATGGTTTTGGTGTAGGTGCAGATAGTACTGCATTAGTAAACTATCAAACTAACACTTATGTAGCTTGGAATTGGAAAGCAGGGGGAAACCATGCAGATGTAAGTGGCAATTTTATTAAAGATGGAGTAGCTTTTACCCCAACACAAGGTACAATAGATGCAACTTCTATAAGTGTAAATACTACTGCTAAATTTTCTATTGTTACTTATCAAGCAGATTCATCTACTGATGCTGATACAGTTGCTCATGCTTTAGGTACAGTTCCAGAATTTATAATGATTAAAAACAGAGATAATGCTAATGGTTGGGCAGTTTACCATGTAGGAACTGCAAGTGACCCAGAGACTGATAAATTAAGATTAGACCAAAATTATGCAACAGTTGATTCTGCTGATTTTTGGAATGATACTGCACCAACAACAAATTTATTTACTGTACATAATGATCCTGGAGTTAATTATGCTACATCTGGAAATGAAAATTTTGATTATGTAGCATATTGTTGGACAAGTGTTGCTGGTTATTCCAAGTTTGGCTCTTATATTGGCAATGGTTCAACAGATGGCACTTATATTCATTTAGGATTTAAACCAGCTTTTATTTTAGGCAAAAGTTCTGGAAGTGCTCAAAATTGGTTTATGTTTGATAACAAAAGAGATGTGGATAATGTAGTCGGTTCTTATTTACAGGCAGATTTAAGTAATGCTGAAGGAAGTGGAACTTATTTTGATTTTTTAAGCAATGGATTTAAAGCAAGAGCTACAACTACTTGGATAAATGGAAGTAGCACAAGATACGTCTACATGGCTTTTGCCGAAAACCCTTTTAAATATTCAAATGCTAGATAGGAGAAGATAATGGTTTGGAAACATGACGGAAATGTAATTAAAGTTGGTAGCACATGGAAAGATAAGAATGGTTTTAAGCATCCTTATAATTGGGCAACAGCTTGGACTGACCAGAACAAAAAAGATTGGGGTGTAGCATGGACAGATGATGCTGACACTTCTTATGATAATAGATTTTACTGGAGCAAAGGTATTGAAAGAAAGTTAGCTGATGAAGATGCTACAGATTCAGATGGCAACAAAGTTAAAGATGCTGATGGTAATCAAGTTATCAACGAAGGACTTAAAACAATCTGGGTTAGACAAACAAAAGAAACTGCTAACAATATGTTAGCTAAAACAGATTGGGAAGTTACTCGCAAATCTGAAAAGGGAACTGCTATTGCATCAGCAACTACTACCTTTAGAGATAAAGTAAGAACTGCTTGTAACACAATAGAAACAAAGATTAATGATTGTGCAAACCTTATTGCATTTAAAGCATTGTTTGATGTACCAGTAGATAGTGATGGCAACCCAACTGGCAATGCACCTATATATGATTTTCCAGAGGAAAGCTAATGACTAAATTAAAAATACAAGAAATAAATGTAACTCTTGAAAGGCACATAGCTGTGTCTAACATGAAGTTTACAGAAATAATGCAAAGAGTAGCTAGGATAGAAAGAATACTGATTGCAACTTCTGGAACTGCTATAGTAATGTTGGTTGGTTTATTAGTTAGATAAATGAAAGAATACTTAAATGGACCCATTAACAATTACAGCAGCAGTAGGAATTGCCACTAAAGCATTTGATACAATTAAAGCTGGGTTTCAGTTAGGTCGTGATTTAGAAAGTATGACTGGCGACATTGGGCGTTGGATGGGTGCTGTATCAGATGTTGATAATGCAGAAAAACAAACTAAAAATCCTCCATTATTTAAGAAACTTTTGTATGCAAGTTCAATAGAGCAACAAGCATTAGAAGCATACGCTGCAAAAAAGAAACTTGAGCAACAAAGGCAAGAGCTAAAAACATTTCTTAATTTTACATTTGGACCTAATTCATACAATGAATTATTAGCTATGGAGGGGAAAATAAGAAAAGACAGGCAGAAAATGATATATGAAAGACAACAATTACGAGAACAAATTATTAGTGTGGTAGGCATAATTATACTTTGCACAACAATTATTGGTTTTATTATATTTGTTTTACTAATGTTAAAAAATAAATATGGTTGGTAGTTATGTTATTGCATTTTTACTTATGTTATATCCAACCACACTTAATTCTGGCGGAAAAGAATACAAATACAAAGGGCAACCAAAGTGGTCGTGGCAACAAAAACAATACAGGAAAAACAAAAAAGTGTATGTAACTTGTAGATTAAAACATCAAAAAACATATAAAGGCAAGTTAGCTTGCATATATGAGGGAGCAAATAAAACTTATGAACTTGAATTTACAGATACTTTTATTGGGTGTCCTCGTCAGTACAAGTGCTTGCACAATCCAAACTCAAAAGAACCAACTATTGATGATGTTTTAGATAGCTTAAGACAGAGTGTAAAATGAAACCTGCTTTTCTTTTAATGTGCTATTTGGCAGGTGCTCCATCAGGGCAAACGCATTTTGCCAATGTAAACAATTGTGATTATTTTAAAAATTTTCTTGATAATCAAACAATTAAAATTGGTGAAGATGAAAAAAACTATGATTGTTTTTGCAAATTAGTTACTGTAAATGAATCTATGAGGTTGTATTAATGACAGATGATAAGAAAAAACCCATTGATTTAAAGGTAGGAGAGAATAGCTTTGAACTTATACTACGAATACTTGGCAATGAATTTGTGGCTATACGCATAGGTTCAACAAACTTTTCTGGTAAACTTATAGCAGGTGGTGTGTTGTTATTGTTTCTTACTTTTATGTTACTAGAGGTTTTTGGATTAAATGAGATTTTAAGATGAATGTAGATACATTTTTAAAGTGGAAAATTCTACCACGCTTCATGATGTTAGCAAGTACGATAATGTCTTGGAGATGTGCTGAATGGTTTATGAATTTAACAGACCCAACTGCAAGCCAATCAGCTTTTGTTTCAGTTGTTATGGGAGTGATGACTGGAGTATTTGGAATATGGATGGGTCATGAGCATAAAGGAGATAACAATGCTAACAGCACTAATAGGTCCAGTAAGTAAACTTGTTGGAAAGTTCATAGAAGATAAAGATGTCAAGAATAAATTGGCACATGACTTGGCTACTATGGCAGAGAAACATGCACAGGAATTAGCTAAAGGTCAAATTGAAATTAACAAAGCAGAAGCACAACATAAGTCTATATTTGTTGCAGGGTGGAGACCTTTTATCGGATGGACATGCGGAATTGCTTTATGTTGGCACTTTGTCCTTGCACCAGTAACTATATTTGTTTGTGCTTATCTTAAAATAAATATACCAGAATTGCCTACCTTTGACATGGGAAGTTTAATGACTGTACTTATGGGTATGCTTGGATTGGGCGGACTTCGTACTTTTGAAAAATATAAGAAGATAACAAAATGATTAGTTTTTATTTGAGTTTATCAAAGTTCTTTAATAAAATAGGTAATTATTTTTATATGAAACATTGTGAGTTGTTAGGCGTTGGGAAAAGAAAAAGATAAAATGTGTCCATTGTGTATTGCTTACACATTGCAAAAGCAACCAGACGGCACTTATATATGTTATAAATGCAGAGGTGTTATAGAATACGAAACTGAAGGAGATGCAAATGAAAAAGAAAAAGGGATTATACGCCAATATTCATGCTAAAAGAAAAAGAATAAAAGCAGGAAGCAAAGAAAAAATGCGGAAACCTGGTAGTAAAGGTGCTCCAACAGCTAAAGCATTTAAACAATCAGCTAAAACTGCAAAGAAAAGAAAATGAATACAGTAGCATTAAGAGAAGAATTAAAAGTAGATGAAGGCGTAAAGTATGAAATCTATCTTGATTATCTTGGATTACCTACTTGTGGTATAGGACATTTAATTAAAGATTCTGACCCTGAATATGAGTTAGAAGTAGGAACAGAGATAGGTGAAGAAAGAGTTTACGAATTATTTGAACAGGATATGGAAGTAACAATAGATGAGTGCAAAAAGTTGTATTATGACTTTGATGAATTACCACAGGAAGCTCAACACATAATAGCTAATATGATGTTTAACATGGGTAGACCAAGACTATCTCGCTTTCACAAAATGAAAAGAGCAGTAGACAATCGTGAATGGGAAGAAGCTGCTAATCAAATGAAAGATAGCAAATGGTATAAACAAGTTACTAATCGTGCAGAAAGATTATGTGAAAGAATGAGGAATGTAAGTAGTGGCTAGAACTCCAGCATGGCAAAGAAAAGAAGGCAAGAATCCTAAAGGCGGACTCAATGCCAAAGGTCGTGCTAGTTATAAAGGTGGTAAATTAAAAGCTCCTGTTAAAAAGGGAGATAATCCAAGACGAGCAAGTTTTCTCGCTAGAATGGGAGGTATGCGTGGACCTGAAAAAAAGAATGGGAAACCTACAAGATTACTTTTGTCGCTTCGTGCATGGGGTGCAAGTAGTAAAGCAGATGCTAAAAGAAAAGCTAAAGCAATTTCTAACCGCAATAAAAATAAGAAAGGATAAAGCTATGCCAATGGGTAAAGGAACATACGGAAGTAAAAAAGGCAGACCCCCAAAGTCTACCTCTGTAAAAAAAACTAAAAAGAAATCTAAAAAAAAGTCTTAAAAAGGAATTTCATCTCCATCTAATTTCTTTTCTTCTTCTTTCTTTTCTTCAACTTGATTAGATTCCATAACTTCAGCTATGGATTTCATGCCTGGTTGCGATACTGCTTCAGATATAGAGTCCATCTCGCCTTCGTATGTGTTTATTACTTCAGATAAAGAAAAATCAAGTCCACCTTTATCATTTTTAAATAAACTTGCAGAATACCTTTTGCCTTCTTTTAAAACAATATCTGCTTTTTCTCCTCCAACCATAGGAACCCAATTACTGTTGCTATGTGTTCTGTTAGATATAATCCTGTCGTTTTCAAATAACTTACAGGTAAATACTTTCTTATATTGATTAGCCATTTTATCTCCTTATTTGTGATTTTAATTGATTTTCAGCATCCGTAAATAATTTTAATATTTTTTGTTGAATTTCTTTTGGTAGTTTCATTATTACACCTTCATAATCTTTTTGAAATCTCTCTTGTAATAACCTTAACTGACCTGCTTCTCTGTTCTCTACAAACCTAGCTTGCTTAATACGATTAATTATTTTTTCGTAATCCTCAACCGCATCTTTTGGTTGAGATGGTGGAGTTGTTTTATCTGGGGTTTGCTCCACCACCTCATTCTTTACCTCTTTTTGAGGTGTCTCTTTAATGACATCAGTTTTGCGAACAACTGCATCCATTTCATTTGCACTTGCATACTCACCACCAGCAAGTCCAAGACTAGCTAATGCTCTACCAATAGCAGATGTTTCAGCATTTTCCAATGCAGATGTTGTGTTGACAAGACCTTGCCCTCGTATTTCTTCAGCCATACCAGCACCAACTATACGACTATCTTTGTCTGTTATAATTGCTTTTACTACAACTTTTTGTCCGTCATTTACAAGTATAGATGTATCAACACCAAACTCTGTGCCATGTTGCTTTCTAAACGCTTCCATTCTGTGAACAACCTGTGTATAAAGTTTACCACCTTTTTGTCTTACACCATGCGATTTGTGCAGTTCTGCTACTGCATCCATAGTTTTGTTTAGGTTAGTCATTGCTCTCTCCTGTAAACTTTTCTAACAAAATGTTACAATGATTTAAACTCTCCAAAAGAGTTTGCTTTTCTTTCTGAATAGACTTTAATTCTTCTTCTATCTTGTCTAACTTTATTTGCAATAGGTCTAACCTCTGCTCTCTTTCATTATAATCCATTTTATACCCCTAATAATCCCTGTAATTTTTCTTCTTCTGTTAAATCCTCTAAATCGTAATATCTTTTAGACATCATATAACGCTGACTACGACCAGAGTCTCCTTTTTTGGTGGTATCGCACCTAACAATCAAGTTCTTCTCCTCT
>Ga0208919_1001415_pt1 | contig 13844 bp, 13 predicted proteins | sample 4_EtaG_FD_184076 | JGI IMG/M metagenome (GOLD analysis project Ga0208919, IMG submission 184076) | Marine viral communities from the Subarctic Pacific Ocean - 4_ETSP_OMZ_AT15127 metaG (SPAdes) (version 3) | ecosystem: Environmental > Aquatic > Marine > Oceanic | place: Pacific Ocean | collected...
TTGCATCCCCCATAGTTGCCATGGTTACATACCCTATTGTATCATTTTGAGTAGGGTTAACATGACCTCCTGCAAAAATTCCTCTAGTAGTGCTACCTACATTTCCATTTTGTGGATCATAAGCAGAAACCGTTAAATTTCCAAAGTCTGCAGCATTACCTAATGATTGAAATTCAACAGATTCAATTGTATTTGTGTAATCAGAACCATATCCTCCTGCTGAAAGAGCACGAGTTGAACTTGAAGCATTAGACATACTTCTCATTGCTGTTATTAAATCTCCAAAATCTGATGAATTACCTGTTGTTGGAATGTGATTCATATGTATGACTGTAGATAGAGTTGGACTTCTTCCTCCCATAAATAATCCTCTTCCTGATCCATGCATATAGGTTACAGATGGTCTTTGATCTACACCTATTTCTATACCACCATGTCCATTAGAGGCAACTCCAGCATCTGCTTCAGCTCCAAGCATATCTCCAAAATCAGTTGCATCACCAGTTGAAGCCATTGTAATAAACTCTATCTTATTTACAAAAGTTGGTTCATATCCACCTAAAAATAATCCTCTAATTGAATTAGAAGCTAAACCATTCTGCATATTTCTTCTAGTAGCTGTTAAATCTCCAAAATCTGTCGCATTACCAGCTGAAGCTGTTGTTACAAATTCTATAGTATTAACCAGTGATGGTTCAATACCTCCACCTATCACAGATCTTGTTAATGAATTAGCACTTCCTGAGCCTTGTCTAGCAGCAGATAAATCTCCAAAGTCAGTTGCATTGCCAGTTGTAGAAATAGTTATAAAATCAATAACATTAACATTAGATGGTGTTGATCCACCCATTCTTAATCCTCTAGTGCTACTTGCACCTTCTGCTCCAGCAGCTGTTCCCGCTGTTAAATCACCAAAATCAATTGCGTTACCTACAGATGCAATTGTAACAAAATCTATAACATTAACTCTACTAGGTGTTGCACCACCCATAAATACCCCTCTTGTATTACTAGATACGCCTGATGCTGAAAATCTATTAGAAGTTGAGTCTCCAAAATCTGCACCGTTTCCTTTACTTGAAAAAGTAATATAATCTATATTAGCTTGCGCTGGAGTGTGTGTACCAAAAACTCCTCTTGTAGAAGAACCTAAGCCAGTGCATCCTGTTCCATCACCACTTTTAATGCTTCCAAAACTTACTTCGTTACCTGTAGAAGATATTTGTATAACACCACTGCCTGTTGTTCCAGTTCCAGAAGTATCTGTAGCTCCACCATAAGTAACACATAAATCACCTCTAATCTCATTACCTCTAGCTTTTTTATACCGTTCTTTAATATCCCAAACAGCCATTATGCTAATCCTCCGTGACCATTAGAAGCCGCTGCTATAGCATATCTTCCGCTAGAATCTCTAGGTGAATGGGTTAAATCTCCAAAGTCAGTATAGTTTCCAGTAGAAGCAATAGTGATATAAGATATATGAGGACAGTTACCAAAACTTCCATCTGCACCTGTGGCACCTGTATTATTAAAACCAGAATAAACACCTCTTGTTGAATTACTTGAACCTGATGCATAAGCTGTAATAAATTCAAGATCGCCAAAATCATTAGCATTGCCTGTTGAAGCAATAGTTACATAATCTATAACATTAGAATTTGCTGGAGATCCACTTCCACCAGCAAAAGTTGCTCTAGTTGAACTAGAAGCACTATTACCACTTGCTCCCCTTGCAACCGTTAAATTTCCAAAGTCTGTAGCATCACCTGTAGAACCAATTGTAATATAATCTATTACATCTGAATATGATGGAGTAAAACCACCACCAAACAAACCTCTTGTAGTAGATGCTGTACCTGAGCCACCTTGTCTTGAAACAGTTGCGTCTCCAAAATCAGAAGCATTTCCTATTGTTGCAATAACTACATAATCTATAATATTTGCCAAAGCATTGTCATCTGAATTATCTCTACCAGCACCCCACACTCCTCTAGTATCATTAGAACAACCAGGAAGTTTATCTCTTCTTCCAGTTAAATCTCCAAAATCTGCAAAATTTCCTTTTGAGCTGAATTCAGCATAATTAATTGTATCTAGATTTGCTGATGGAGTTTGCCCTCCTCCAATCAAACATCTAGTGGAACTAGATGCACCTGCTAAAGCAGAGGTAGCTGTAACTAGCTCTCCAAAATCATTTTCATTACCTAAAGTTGAAATAGTTACAAAACCAACTTTAGCTGTATAATTATATTCACCACCTGCAAAAATTAATCTCTGTCCTCCACCACCACCTTGTGATATCGGTGCTATTCTTGTTCCTTGATAGCCTTCATTTAAACCACCGTGTGCATTTGATGTTGCATCTAATTCTGTTCTTGCAGTAGCTAAATCTCCAAAGTCAAGAGCCGTACCACCATTAGTAATAGTTATATAATCTATAACATTTGATACACCAGGTCCTCCACCTTTTAATCCTCTTATAGAATTAGATGTGCCACCAGTTACATCTAAAGCATTTGTAGCATCTCCATAATCTACAGCATTACCCTGTGAAGCTATGGTAACATATTGAATAGTGTTTGTATTAGAACCACCAGGATAACCTCCTACAGCAACTCCTCTTGTTGAAGAATCAAATGAAGCAGCGTCTGCTACACTTACTGCTAAATCTCCAAAATCTATAGCGTTTCCTGTTGTTGCTATTTCAAAAAAATCTATAGTAGCTGAAACAGGCTGCCCTCCTAATCTAATTCCTCTAACCGGAGAAGATGCTCCTGTAGCACCATTTGCTACTGTAGTTAAATCTCCAAAGTCAATTGCATCACCAACTGATGCCATAGTAATATAATCTATTATATTTACGTTTGATGGATTAGTGCCTCCAAAAACTACACCTCTTGTAGAATTACTTGATGCGCCAATTGCTTTTCTAGCATTTGTTAAATCTCCAAAGTCAGATGCATTACCTTGTGATGATGTTGTAAAATAATCAATATGATTAACCATTGAAGGAGTTGCACCTCCTGCAAAAAAATTTCTATTAAAAGAACTGAAAGCAGTTAAATGTCTTCTACTTACACTTAAATTACCAAAAGCAGCAGCATTTCCAGTTGTTGCAATTGTTACAAAATCAGCTGCAGCAATAAGGGCTGGAGAAGAATAACCTCCTCCAAATATTCCTCGTGTTCCTGCTTGACGCCAATAGCCACCCATAACAGCGTTGTTAACTTCTTTCAAAGTCCATACGCCCGAACAGTCATCAAGTTGCGGGTAGTTCGCCATTTAAATTCCTTAACTTATTTTTTTAGTCCAAATATAATTAGCTGCATTAGTTTGATTAAAATCTACTTCATTACCACTTGCATCTTTTTCTTTCCAATCAGATGTGTAAGTATCTAAATAAGATTTAATTGCTGCTGCGTTTGCTAACTCACCTAATCCAGTTTCGTCTGATCCATCTACAGTCGCACCAATCATGTCCCAATCTTGAGGAGATGCATTACTATTTGCTTTTGGAAAATAACCACCATCTTCAATGTATTCTGGAATAGTTCCACCAGAAGTTAAATTATATTTAATTATTTTATTTGCCATTTGTTGTATCCTTATTATCTATTAGTTTAGTGTTAAGCGACTCTTCATCGTACAGTTTAAATCCTCTACGCTCTGCAAATTTATTTGCATCTCCTGAGAACTTATCAGCGCACGCTTCTAACCATTGCATGGTCATTTCGTGGGTAGGCGCTTTGCCTTCTCTCATTAACTTATTTTCCATTTCTAAATAAGAATAAATTTCAGCTTGTGCCTGTGCACTGTTTATACCCATATCGAAGAGATAAATCAAGTTTCCTTCGTCAATAACTCCGCCTCTTGCACGAGCCGCATTTAAGGCCTGCTTTAAGCAAGTCATAACATGGTACCTTGATTCTTCTTTTTCATATTCTTCTTCGGTAATATCTTCTTTACCTAGTTTTTTTAATATACTTTTGTATTGATTAGTAAAAAAGTTCATTTTTCTAATAGCTCCAGATACTGAATTTTGTATATTATTCATATTTACTTTAACTTCTAAAATCTCAGTTTCTAATAATTCTCTTTCTAGCTCATCTTTATAATTGCCATCAGCTAGTTTTTTTTCTTTTTGACGAAGTTCTATATCTTTTTTCATCATTTTAAGCTGTGCTTCTTCTAACGCCATTCTAGTTTTATCTAGTTCAGCTAGTGTATGTTTGACTGATCTAATAGGTGTAATTGCTGTTACATCTAACATGACACCCATAAATTGTGAGTGTGATTTATAAAAGTTAGAACTTGATTGTTTGATTGCAGGCAGTGTTGCATTAATATTGGTTAACATTTGCTTATATTCTTTTTTAACCAATGGTGAGTTTGATAGTTTTTGTATTACTAGATCTTTACTTGACATTTATATTTCCTCCCAGAAATTGCATTGTTTATATTTTTCAATGATACTTTTTGGTATAATACTATAGGCATCATACTTTTCTTTATAGTCACTTATAGCACCAGTTTCTAGTGTATGCAACCCTTCTCCAACTATGTTATCATCGTAGCCCATGTTGTTTACTTTAAATTGACCTATGTTGTTAAGGTCATGTTTAAATTTTGGTATATTTAAAAAATTATAAACACCATCTATAGTATTCTCTGTATTTCTTACAAGGTCATTAAATCTTACTATGTGGTATATTTCTTTAGGTTGATGGTCTATTAAATGTTTTATACCTATTAACTCTTTTACAATTTGACCATCTTTATTCATTAACATGTCACATTTTTCTTCTACAGTTTTAGCTTCATATAGATTAACAAATGCAGTAGGTTCTCTATTAGACCAATCAATAAATGAGCCCAACACTTCTACAATATCTCTAACAAAAACTATAATTTTTATATTAGTTCTTGTTTCTTTTAAAAATTTTAAATTTACTGGATATCCCCAAGGTGACCTATCTATAATATATTTGTAATTCCAATCTTTGTAATAATTTTCAAACACCGTTTTTGCTACATTGTCAAAAGATTTGTGATCTGGAAAATTTTTAAATATGTCAGTATGTTTAAGCATAAACAATTCACCCATCATATCTGCTGTAATACTATTACTAGTTACCGCAACGTCAGGGTTCTGATTCATAATAGAGCCAAATACTGTATTACCTGCTCTAGGTAATCCGTTAAGGAAAAATATTTCTTTCATGTATAGGATTATATTATATTATATTATTTTAATTAAGTCCACCATCTCCATTTGATGAAGATGCTATTTCTGTTCTTCCAACAGTTAAATCTCCAAAATCAACTGCATTACCAGCAGATTCAATTGTTATAAAATCAATTACGTTTGAGACTCCTGGACCTGGATCTCCTCCTCCAAATATTCCTCTAAGATTATTTGAACAACCATCTGTGTAACCTCTTGAAGTCGAAAGATCTCCAAAATTAAGAGAATTCCCGTGAGCTGCAAAAGTAATATAATCTATGGTATTTACACTTCCTAATGGATTACCTCCTGCAAATAACCCACGTGTGTTTGAAGAACAACATCCTGATTGATGACGCGCTGAAGACAAATCTCCAAAGTCTGTAGCATTACCTGTTGATGCAATTTCAACAAAACTTAAAACATTTTGTGATGCTCCTGGACTGTACCAACCTTCATGAGTAACTCCTCTTGTAGGACTACTACACGCACCTAAATATCTAGCTCCAGATAAATTATTTCCAAAATCAATAGCATTACCTAAAGATGCTATAGTTATATAATCTAAAATGTCAGAATAACCATCAGTAGCACCTCCAGATACAATTCCTCGTGTGTTACTTGAAAAGGCACCTGATCTTCTTCTAGCATCAGTTAAATCTCCAAAATCTGCTCCATTACCTGTTGTTAAAAAAGTTACATATTCAATAACATCTAAATCACCTGTGGCAGGGTCATCTCCTCCACCAGAAATAATTGCTCTAGTTTTTGAACCTGAAGCACAACATTGATATTTTAATGTTGTTAAATCTCCAAAATCAGTAGCGTTACCTGTTGATAAAATATTAATGTAATCAATTACATTACTTTCTGGAGAAGTGCCTCCTCCATACCACATTCCTCTAGTGCCAAAAAACACATCGTTAAGTTCTGAAATATTCCAGATTCCTCTGGCATTGGTTCTATTCGGATAACTATCTGACATAGTTTAATCCTTTAATCAGCTAATGCTTCGTATGATGTTACAAATTCTAGTGTTGAACCTGCTGAAGCACCACCTCTAATAAGATCGGTTTCTTCTAAATAAAATGAATTGCCTTTGTCTATAATATCAACTGCAGAGTTTGCAGGAACTGTAATTTCATTTGCTATTTTTTTGTGCGTGCCACCTTTTTCAATGTCTATTGTACATGTTGCATCGTTATCTGTTACATTAGTAACTCTAAACACATTTATTTTATATACGTGTTCAGCTTCACCAGTAACTAAAGTTGTTGTTAAAGTTGTTGTTAAATCACCAACTAGTGTTTCTGCGTGAATTGTTGCTACGTTTACTATATTAGGTATTGCCATAATCTACTCCTTTTATCCAAAAACTAGCGCCATTGCAATAGCTTTTCCTGTTGATGCAGCGCTAGAATTAGCGTTTACATATGTTATTAAATCTGATGCTGCAACCTGGACCATAGTTCCATTGTCATTAACCACAAATCTATCAGCATCAGCTATAGTCGTAGATGTAGCAGATGTTCCACCATCAACAATATTTAGTTCTGCTGCTGTTGAATCTACAGCTGCTAGTTTAGTTAAATCTGCTTGAACTAACCCTGAAACACCATCTAATAAATTAAGTTCTGCTGCAGTTGAAGTTACTGCTGTGCTGCCTAATGTAAATTGACCATCAGGCACAATAAGTCCTGCTGCTCCATTAAAAATTAAATCGTCTGCTGAAGTATCCCAAGTCATGTTGGCACTTGCTGTATCTCCATAAAGTATTACATCATATCCTTGATCATTAGCACCTATTGTAAGTGTAGCGTCTAATTGCACTGCGCCATCAATATCAACAACATCTAAATTTGCAGTTCCATCAATATCTATATTTCCAGATATATCTAATTCAGTAGCAATTATTTTGTCATTAAATGTTGCTGCACCTGCTGCAGACATATCTAAAGTTAATGCTGTTATAGCTGCTCCACCATCGTCACCTTTAACTATAAAATCTTTATCTTGAACACCTGTCGTAATTACAAAATCACTAGATGAATTTGTTAATGTAGCAATAGTTGTGCCCGCGTCTTTAAAAAATACATCTCCACCATCTGCATCTAAAATAATATCTGTTGTTGCATCAAGTGTAATTGTAGATCCAGAATCAATTTCTGCAATTATAGGAGTAGTTAAAGTTTTGTTTGTTAAAGTATCTTCTGAAACAAGAGATACTAAAGTTGAACTAGCACCAGCTGGTAAAGTTAAAGTATTTGTAACAGCAGCCGAGTGAGGTTGTGCAATTACAATTTGACCATGTGAATTAGATTCGCAGTTAAATTGAATAGCACCTGAATTAGTGTCACCTAAAACAGTTACATGTCCTGTGCCTTTTGCACTTATATTAAAATCAATATTAGAGTCACCACCAGTAGCTTTTACCGATGGTGGATTACCTGTTGCAGCATTTGTTACATCAAATTGATTAACTGCTGAACTTGTTGTTTGAAATATTATTTGTTCGTTACCATTTTCATCTCCAATAAAATGTGCATCATCTATTAAAATGTTTGCAGAGTTAGTGTCTAAATCACCACCTAATTGTGGAGAAGTGTCTTCTACTACATTTGATATTGCACCTGATGTAGCAAGCCCTGCTACTATTGTTGATCTTGCAATTTTTTTAAGTCCACCACCTGAAGTATCTACTGCTATAAAAACATCATCGTTCGCAACTGTAGATATTTCAGACAAACTGCCTGCAGCTATTGAATTAAAGTTTGTACCATCTGCAACTAATAAATTGCCTGCAGTATTTGTACCCATAGTAATATCATCACCGGATACTGTAAGATCTCCCGTTACAACCACATTGCCACTAAATGTAGCTTTACCTGTATCTGACATGTCAAAAGTTAAAGCGGTGATAGTTGAACCACCATCATTACCTTTAATTGAAAAGTCTGCGTCTGAAACTTTTGTTTCTAATATAACATTGCTTGATGAATTATGAATACGAGCCATTTCAGTGCCATCGTCTTCATAAACAATACCATTTCCAGCTGTTCCTGCATCAAGTGTAATACCACCAGCAGATTCTAAATTAATTGAGTCAACTGCTGTACCATCTGACACAATATCTAAATCACCATCTGCATTAGATCCTATTGTTAAACCTGAATCTCTAAATTGAATTACATTAGCGCCATTTAAAAGAACACCAGTGTCAGCAACGTGAGTTAGTGTTACATCTTGATCTGCACCAAGATTAATTACTGCTGCATCTGCTAAAAATAAATCTGAAAACTCTAATGAAGAAGTTCCTAAAGCTGCACCATCTGATGCATCGGGAACAAAAGCTGTAGAAGCTGTTATAGTAGGTGCAGCAATACTGCTTCCTGATAAAGCTGTAAATGTATTTGCTGTAAATCTAAAATCATCAGCGCCTGCTATTTTAATATCTATTTGATCATCTGTATCTGCTGTAAGAGTTGTATCACCATCAGCATCTAAAACTAATTCTCTTCCTTCTATATCTAACGATCCACCAAACCCTGCATCAACAAGATTTGTTCCGTCTGAATAAACTAGTCTTGTAGTTTTTTCTGATACACCAAAAGTAATACCGGTTCCTGATGCTGTTTTAAATTGAACAGTGTATGCACCTGACGTGCCATTAGTTACAATGTAAACTTTTTCTACAGAATCTGGTACAGTTACAATAGAATTACCTGTTATTGTACCTGTTAATTTTATAACAGCGTGTCTTGCAACTGATGTAGATTCTGTTGCATCACCATCTGTAATACTTAATGCTGTTGTTCCACCACTAGTTACTGCTTGTTCTACGTAACCAGCAATTGATTTTTCTATAATATTTAAATTGGTATTAGTTTTTGTTCCCCAAGTACCGGCGTTTTCGCCAGTTGCCATTAGTTCTATACCGAGATCTGAATAAGTTGATGCCATAATTTAATCCTTAAGGTGTTGGTGAGTTAACTGGGATTCTGACTGTTCCATCTGTATAGTCATCTCTTCGTCTTCTACCTAGTTGCTCTCCGCCAAATCTTTCTGCTTCTTGTTTATATTTTTGTTCATAAAGTTGTAACATATCCATTGGTCCTTTTAAAAAAGCGTAAGCTTCTGCTAGACAACAATATAACAGACCATTTGAAAAATTCATACTAATATAATTAGTATCATTGTTTTCTAATAATGCTGGAACTGCGTTGTAATGAATTTTGTAAGCAAAAGTTGCACTTGGTGTTGGTGACACAATTATAGATCCAGAGTTTGATGAGCTTTCTCCAGTTGCTCCTGTATCTAACATTGCATAATATTTTGGTGTTCCAGTAGATGTAGTTGCTGAAATATATTCTTCTAAAAATGTTAAATCTCTTTTTTCTAAATAAGTATTAGCACCAGTATAAGTAGACCCAGTTGCAGTATAAACTTGAACCCCTCTAATAATTACTGCTCCTGCTGGCACAGTCACAGTGCCTGTTCCAGATGTAAAATTACCTGTAGATGTTTTTCTATCAGCATCAATTGGTACATCTCTAAAAATTCTATATTGTGCATTTAATATTATGTTTTCTAATACACTATCTGATAATACAGTAGAGCTAACTTCCGTGTAGCTTCTTATTTGTGTTTTTAATCCTGATGCACTTAATCCTGCCATACTACGCTGTCAATGTTGCTGGACCAGCCGAACAACTATTGCCTCCTCCTGATATACCACCTGTTGTAGCAGTGTTTGTGTCTACAGTAAAGTGATAGAAATCTGTTGTGTTAGTAATGTTTCCGCTTGAATCTCTCTTACCAACTGTAATAGAGTATCCTGCAGCTTTTGCTAAATTAGCTCCTGTCACACCATCAAAACCAACTGGGTTTTGAAAAGCGTCTGGATCTGATGTTGTATAAATTGGTCCTCTAAATCTTACAGTGTCACTTGTTGATCTACCATGAGATTTTTCAAATACATTTATAATACCTGATGATGCTGCAATTGTTTCAAAAGGATCAGGTCCCAAGGGTCTAGCAACCTCATTTTCACTTCTATCAGGTCTTGCATTATTTAAACCAATTCCTTCTCCAGCTTTTGAACTTATTTCTAATTGTGGATGTTTTTCTTCATATTCTGAAATATGCACAAAGTGACCATTCCATTCTTTAATCATTTCATTATATGGAAATTCCATTCCTGATCTATCTGATATTGCTTTTGCGTATTTTCCTTTTGCGAATGCCATTATGCTCCCGGATAATAAGTTTTAGGTGTTATGTGAGTGCTAGAAGCAGATCCATCTTCTGATAATGCTCTTGCTAATTCGTCTTCATATAACAACTTCATTTGTTGAACTAATTGTGGATTAAATTTTTGTGCTAAATAAAAAGCTAATCCTGAAACCATACAAGGAACAAATCTATAAGGAATATCTGTTGCATCAGTATAAGTTGAATCTACATCTTGTATTCTTTTAATATAATAAAAATGTATGTCTTTAGATGCATTAGATGAATCTGATGTTGGATAAATTGTTATTGTTGTTTTATCTACAAATCTTTGAACAAAATATTGTGAGGGTGTTCCTTTAGATAATTTATTTGCTAAAGCAGAATATGCAGATCTTGCAATTTTTGTAAGAGAAGAATCAGCTTGATCAGTTGCAGTTCTATCACTTCTTAAAGTTGCCTCAAGAACATCTGCTACACCATAAGTATTAGCAGGATTTGTAACAGCACTTGTGCCATCTCCACTTGCTCTATAGAAAGTATATTCAGCTTGGCCTTCAATTACATCAATATTAGCTTCGCCTATTTCCCAATAATGCAAACCTCTATTACCCCATTCTTGAAACATTATATTTAAAGAACGTCTTGCAGATCTTAACTGATATCCAGAACTTACTTGTGAACCTATACGCTCGTAAGCTTCTGCAATTATTTCATCAACTGCAAAAGTTTTGTCAAAAGTAACTGTGCCGGAAGTTGTATTGGCCATTTGTTACTCCTAATACGATTTTCTTAATTCTAATACTATTGTGTAATGATCATGAGCTGTATGACCATGTGTCGTTAAATCAATATCACCAGTAATTCCACCACCAGCGTTATTTTTAATTCCACCAAATGATCTATAATCCCAATGTCCTGAAACATTACCTGCTGCTGCACTTCCACCTAATACTACTCCAACAACATTTGAACTAGCATCAAATTCTAATGCAACTCGCATACCGCCAACATCGTACCAAACTTGATCTATTGTAACTCTAGAACAAGTTTCTCCTTGAGCATTTGCGTTTAAAGCTGATACATCAATTTTTTTAACTGAACTTTCTCCTGATCCATCTGAAATATTAGTAAGTTTAATTACTGCTCTTTTATCTGTGTCAATTATTGTTTGACTTGTTACTGCGTCTGCCATTTTTTCTCCTGTTAGAGAACGGGGCCAAAGCCCCGCTCCAATTAAAGTTAATTATTATTAAGCTGTGTATCCCCAAAATTCGATAAGAAGTTTTCCAGCTGTGTAGTCAGCGTTTGTTGCTGCACCAGTTGCCATGTACAGATATTTATCTGCTGCAACAGTTGCAAGACTAACTACGCTATTTAAAGCTAAGTCACCACTGTCACAAATTTGTACTTGGTTAGTTAAACCAGTTACCGCTGCGTCTTCTGTTCCAGTCGCTTCATCCGCATACCATAGATTGATATCTGGATCTCCGCCTGCTGGAGCTTCTAGACAAGTTAGTTTTCCGCCGAGAACCGTTCCGTTCACCGCTGCTGTAATTTGTCCAATGTGAGAATTAGCAGTTGCTGCTTTTCCGATAATGTCACCAGAACCAGATGATGCTAAACCTGTTAAGTCAATTAAAATAGTAGTGTGAAAAACTTCACCAATTTTAATGACTCCAGCTTGGTAAACTGTGCCTGTACCAGTAGTAATTCCTGTACCTGCAGTTGTTGCAATCGTGTTTCCAGTTAGAGTTGATCTTCCTGTTACACTTAATGTACCACCGCCTGAAATGTTTCCACTTGAGTCGATAGTTGTGTTGTCTGTAATAGCGCCTGTAGTTGCATTTTTAGAGATTTGTTTAAATCCACCTTCTGCTCTTACCGGACCATTAAAAGTTGTATTAGCCATATTAATATCCTCCTAGATATTTTAAATGTAGTCCCTAGGGATGTCGACTATACGCGTCTACATTTAATTTATTTTAAATTGTATAGTGTGTTTTTTATACAACAGTTTTAAGTAGAGCGCAAGAGAGCCTGTAATGTGGATTGAATTTTTCCAACGATGTAGCTTTTTATTAAGTAGCTACAGAAACTTGTGGTTGAGAGCCTTCTATTTTAATTTGCAAATGCTCTTTTTTAGCTTCTGCAAGTTTTATATGGTTAATTACTTCTCTGACTTTTCTGTCAATCTTAACCATGTTGAGAGTATATCTACCCTCTTTAAGATGCTCCTGCTCCCACTCCAGATCTAGACCCTTCTTCTGTGTGTAAAGGTCGTTTAGATGTGTTTGCACCATCCATAACCTCCTCATAGGTTATTCGTTTTACCTTGGGATCATTCATTTCTCCAAGATACTCCCATTTTATATCAGATTTTCCTAACCTGTCAATGATAGAATTTTCTATATCTAATGGGCCTTCGAGGCAGTTAATAACAAATTCTGTACCATATTGATAGGCATATATTTTTACAAGAAAATGTTTAGGGTGCATTTTTTCTTTCTACTTTTTGATTGTGGCGGAACAATGTCCCGCCACAAAATTATTTAGATTACGCTCCTGGTGATCCGAAGATACCTCTAGGGTCTGAGAATCCAAAAGAATATCTCTCTCTAGCTTTGTATCTAACGTTACCAGTTTCGAAGTCACCTTCCATTGCAGTTTTGATTGGTGCTCTAACGAACATTTTTAATCCGTTAGGAACATCAGTCTTGATAAAGAACGCATCAGTATCAGTTAAGTAGTGATTTACTACGTAACCTTGTGGGATCATTCCCATGCTACCAACTGCGTTGATATCGTTATCTGCAGTTCCAGTTCTACCTTGAGATTTCATCAATCTCTCAGCAGTAAATTGAAGCGCTGAAGGAATTATCATTTTAACTCCTTTTGCTGCAATTTTTAGACCTCTTTCATCAGTCATTGCTGCGATGTCAATTAGCGACTGCTCTAACGAAGTTTCGTTTAAGTCAGCTGCTGTTGACAACTCATTTTTGAACGTTCCAGCTACAATTGGGTGAACTGCAGAACAAAGTTCTACGCCGTCACCACCTGTGAAGCTTGAATCAAATGCATTGTTTAATACATTTGCTGCTTTAACTTGTTTAGCATTTGCCATAGATCTAGCTAATGCTTTTGTATATCTAGACGCAAGTCTATCATACAAATTATCTTCAATCGCTTCTTCAGTGATTGAGAACGCTAAAGCAAGCGTTTCGTGTGTGTATCTAGCAGTGAAAGATTCCTGTGCTGTATCGTAGTTTACGCTTGATCCTTCAGGTTTAACTGAAGCATTTGCGAAACCAGATAACATTACTTCTTCTTCAAAAGCTCTGTCAGAATTTTCAACGTCGAAAATTTGAGCATGCTCATCTGCATAGTT
>Ga0208919_1001418_pt1 | contig 13832 bp, 23 predicted proteins | sample 4_EtaG_FD_184076 | JGI IMG/M metagenome (GOLD analysis project Ga0208919, IMG submission 184076) | Marine viral communities from the Subarctic Pacific Ocean - 4_ETSP_OMZ_AT15127 metaG (SPAdes) (version 3) | ecosystem: Environmental > Aquatic > Marine > Oceanic | place: Pacific Ocean | collected...
TTTCTTCAATCCATTGCTTGAGCAGCTTGCACTGTACTTCTGGGTCAGAGGCTATGTGGCTGGTTTCACCGTTGTGAACGTACAGGTTAGAGATATCAATTTCTCTAAAGACATAAACCTCTTTTTGGGTTTCAGGGTCTATCTCTTTCATCGTTACGTTTACTGTTTGGTAGATCATTTCATTTCCTTATCAATTTATTTGTTTATTATAATAAACGGTTTTAACTTAATTGCAACACTTTTTTTGCCTTGGTTTTTGGGGGGTTGTGGTAGTTGGTCGGATTGGCGCGTGAAATGAAAATTACATTTATGATCGGGCGGCGCACTTCATCTAACCTTATTGCAGAGACGCTACCACTCGCCTGTTAGGAATGCCCGAATTCATCTTGCCATAAACTCAAAGTGTTTTGTATTTCCCTCAAGCTCATAATATCCCTTGCAGCGCAGACACTTAATTGCGGTTGTTGCTTGTATGTCCTTGTTGTTGGAAAACATTTCTTTGCGCTGACAGTGTGGGCAAGTTAGCTCTATGAATTTGTGCTTCATCTTTTTTTCCTGTAGCTGCTCATAGATGTAACGTTGTATCTCTTGTTATGAGTTACGTTATATTTAGGGTTGTACTTTGAGATTAACTTTTGCTCCCAATAATTCATCCGTCGAGATGAGCAGGGCAAGAACCGAACATGGCTGAAGTTTTTCTTTTTGATGTGTTGCGTGATTCGTGAATAAGGATTGATGGATTGGCCTATGTAAACAATCTCATCGCCATCAAATAAAAAATAAATAGCTGGTCGATATATCTTCCCTGTACTCCACTTTTTTCGGTGCGGCATATTGTCAGGCTTGGGCTGGTATGGAACCTCGACCTCTTCCACAATCGTGTTGTTGTTTTTAATTATCTCGATTAGGTCTCTTATCCTTCTCACTTCTTCTAAGCAATTTTGATATCGAAACTTTTGAGCATTTTCAAAAAGCGCATCTAAGTCTGTACTGCCGTCCTTACCAATTTCTTTTTTGTAGTAACCAACGCTTAGTGTTGCGGTTGATCCTGTTGAGTCAAAGTTAAGCGGCCCTGAAGTGCTTCCCGATCCCACTGATATGAAAAGTTTATCTGTACCTATTGCTAAATTGTTTTTCCAATTATTCTTCATAACCAATTCCTAAAAAGGGGCGAGGGTGTTTTGTTGAGAGAGTTGACCTAGGAAGTCCACCCCCACCCCTAAAGCTAAATCCCGATTAACTCTTCATCTTTCGAATCTCTTAACGATTGCGTTGGGTTGTAGTCGTACATCCCAGACTTCATATCCTCAAAACGCTTATTCGTGTACTCAAGTTTTTCTGAGATCACTCTGTCCAAAAAAGCGGCATATTCAGAAAGTTCCATATCACCCATACACTTCTGGATCATAAATAAAACTTGATCGCTTTTGTTTATACCAAACTCTTTGTGTACAAGCTCCATAAACTCTAACCGCTCATCGCTAACTTGGACTGTTATATTTTTAGAGATCATGCTATCGCTCCATCTCTTACAACCTTCCAGCCGCCGCGCCTTCGCACAACTGGCTTTAGGTTTATCAGTTCGCTCTTACGAATCTTAATGGGCTGGTTTTCTAACGTTCTAAGATGCGCCCACTTGTTCCCAACTTTGTGAAGGATTGCTAGGCGATAACCATTTTGGAAAATCTCAACTAGTCGATACTTGCGTTCAGCTAACCACGCTGGCGTTAAGGTCTTTGGAATATTCATCAATTCACTCCTTGTCAATTTAAGATCTGTTTATTATAACAAACCATTATTAGATTTGCAAACACCTAATTTTTAGTGACTGTCACCGAAAGCAATTTAATATCTTCTTGGTCATACTCTACGATGATGTTTGATATCTCGCCTTGAAAGATTTCTTCAAAGTGCTTGTGTTCTATGTCACCGTTGTCTGACTGAATTACCAGCGTCATTTTATACGTCACTGTTTCCAAAACTTTCCTCATAGAGTTTCTTAGCTAGCGCTTGACCATAATCTTCTCGGCGAAAGTGCTGCATAAAAAACTTAAACTCATTCCCATATTTTGTGTGTAGCTGTCTGTGATGAAACTGGCAAAGCGGGATTACGTTTTTGTCCGTCGCCTTCATTCCCATACCTCTGCCGTCAATCCAAGGCTTCATCAAATGATGCGCTTCAGTGTAGCCGTTGCATGAGATGTCTCTAACGCAACAATCTAAATCCCTTACAAAGTTCAGATGCTTTGCTGACTTGAAGCGTTTTCTCAAAAGGGAGCGTCTACGTTTTCCCGAAGACTGCAAGACAGATAGTTGAGTCCGGCGTTAGTCTCGCTTGACCATCCGCCAAATCTATATCTATTACCGGCCACGTTAACATTGCCTCCCAAGTCTGGAGAGCGATCAGTGCTTTTCTCGTTTTTCTCATGTATGAGTCCGGCGCTGACCATTAGCTCATATTTTGTTTTACCTTCTTTGTTTTGAGACTTTACGACAACGCAATAATGTTTCTCGCCGTTGACCATAATATGGCCTCGGTTGGTTACCTCGCTTTGAGTCTCAGCCCACAACGCTCCTTTCAGGTTGTCATCAAATTGTCTTTCTTCCATATTGCCTCCGTTGGTGTTGTGTTGCCTGTTCTCGTAACGAACGCCTTGCCGCGTATCTTGATTGTCAGTTGTCATAATCTACTCGCTTTTAGTTGTTTATAATGATAGCTGCAAAGAAATCTTTTTCCGTCGTGATAAGGGGCAACTTCACCGCAGATGCCTCTTACCGTCAGGATTTTGCAAATCTCTGTTTCGTATGGTTTAGCTTTCTTCTTTTGTGATTGAGTATCTGGCAAACTTAACCACCTTCTTGTTTCGAGAAATTACACTTTTAACCATCTTCGTTTCAATCTCCAACTCTTTTTTCAACTCATGTATCCGTGACGCAAGCCGAGCTATTCCATAGAGATTTAAAGCGGTCATGTGATCAATAGGCCCGATCTCTTCCAAATGATACTTAACTGCTTCGTTTTGTGATTTGAATTCTGGCTCACTCATAATCGCCTCCAAACAAGGTTATTAAAGTTTTGTAGCTTTCTTTGTCTTTCCCTGTTGACTGCCTATAACACATTTTTATATCAACGCTGCTTGCTTCATAAATGTTTTGACAGGTCTTGCTGTTTGCGTTTGATAGATGAGTTCTGCAATGATCTAAAAACTCTTTGGTTGTGTCAGCCGTTGCGATAACCGTTTTCTTTTCATTCATTAATTTAAAAAGACTTGTATCCATTGGTGGCGGGTCTTCTTTATCCGGCTTTGGGTTTAGCTGCCTCACCTTGCCAGAGCTTGAACCTCTGTTCATAGCAGATTCCGCATCATCATCTTTTTGATGGCCGATTCCGCAAGCCAAAGATAAGCTGTAACGTTTAGCGTAAGTCAAGGCGCTACCGAATGCTTGTGGCGTTTGCTGGTCTGCTTTTATGTAAACCTCACCCGCGCTTATACAAGCGCCGAAGCCATAGAACAAAGTTTCAACGCAAGCTCCATCGTCTACTCGATGACTTACCTGTTGGAAATAAATTCCAGCTTCGTTCAGCGGGGTTTTTACGGCGGTTATTATTTGCTCCAGCGTTGCATAGTTACTTTTGAAATAAGGGTTTCTGCCATCTGCTGTTGCGTGTTGAATGTTTGATTGCGCTTCTGTTAGCGCCGCTATCAAATACTCTTCTTTTTCGAGCTTTGGTTGCCCGTTGTTTGCTTCGGTCATATCAATTCATCCTAAAAAGTTTTCTCGCCTCTTCGCGCTCGTTGTTGCTCCATCGCCAATCGTCTAGGTCTGGAACGAATAAACGCGCAATTTGAGAAATGTCACTTGAATATGCCAAGAGATCCATCATAGCGTTGGCTGCTCTCCTGACTACCTTTAGATGCCCCTCTGTATCGTCCACAGTTCGCGTTACAACCTCTTTTTTGGTTTTGGTAACATATATGTAGTCTACAATTGGCATCGCTTCTAAAGCCGCTGAGTAGATGCTCAGTTGCCTAGAAATTGAATCTGGCATTTTGCTGGGTAACCTTGCGGTTGTTTTGATGTCCCTTACAACGCCGTCATAATATAGATCGATATACCCAATAATAGGCACGGGTATTTCTTCAAATTCTAATTTTATTTTTTTTTGGTTTGCCGTTGGCTGACCCAGCTTTTCAAATACTGGAACTCCAGCTTCTACAAAATCTTTCAATGAATCTCTTTCTGTTTTGGCTTTAGCAAGATTCACTTCAATGCCGTCTGATTGTGCGCTCTCAAATCTATCGTCAAATTGAGCGCCGGCAAAATTAATCAAATCATTCATGTTGGCGTTTCGGTCATAAAGCTTTTTATAAATAGCGTCTTCTACTGCAATGCCTCGCCACATCGCTGGACTGCCAAAATTATCTCTAAAACCAGAAACGTGTAAGATCCATCTAGCAGGGTTCGCTATAAACTCATTTATTGAAGATGCGCTTAAATGCGTAACGTTGTGCGCGTCGAATGGGTTATTCATATAGCGGCCCTTAACCAGCCTACAGCGGGCCATTCTGTATCCGAAAGCCGAGCCATCGACTTTTGGCTGTGAATTTTTTGCTTTTTTAGTGTCATTTGATTTATCAATTTATCACGGGCATTTTGCACGTTTTGGGTTCCTTTGGCAAGTGTATGTGTTACGATAGGGTATGAAGTTATCAAGTTGGCTAAAAGAAAATAGAAAGACTCACCGGGACTTCTTGGCACTGTCTAGGACACATGGCGCAGACTTTTCGATACACGCTTTGGCAAAATGGAGCGCCGGAGAGCGAATTCCTAGAGAAAAAGAAATGTTAATAATTAACAAAGTAACAAACGGCGAAGTAAGCCCGAACGATTTTTATAACTTGACACATTAATTCAAATAGTACATTTTGTGCAAATGTCTATTGAAGCACTGAATTGGGCTAAGTTCCAAAAATGCCCAACCCCCTCAACAAAATTAGTACTGATTGTGCTGGCAAATTATGCCGATCAAGCTAATAGTTGTTTCCCATCTGAAGCGCACATTGCAAAGATATGCGAAATCTCGCCTCGGCAAGTTCGACGCTGTATTGTCGAGTTAGAAAAACTTGCTTTAGTGAGAACGCAAAACAGATCAGGAACTTCTAACCGATACTTCCTTAGTCTTGACACTGGTGTCAGGGGTAGGGGTGACATGGATGTCAGGGGGGGTGTGGACACCGATGTCAGGGGAGTGGTGACGCCGACGTCCGCCTATACTAAAGATATACATAATAAGGAACCAAGAAGGAAAAGTTTAAATGAGATTGCTGGATAAATTGAAAAGTGAATACAACATTGACGCCTCAGAATTATCGATTGGAGACCACAAAACAAAATGTCCAAATTGCCAACCGCCTCATAAAAAATCAGATAACCCTCTTTCAGTAAAAGTTAGCCCTGAATCAATTGTTTTCAAATGCCATCATTGCGGCTGGAGTGGTGGCGTTAATGAAGGCAATGGCTCAAAGATAATCAAAACCCCAAGGCCGGCAGTTTTCCAGAAATGCACAAATAATGATTTGTTAAGTTTTTTCTCTAAACGCGGGATTAGCCCAAAGACTTGCGATGATCACAATATCTTTGTAAAGAATGGTTATTTCTGCTTCCCATATAATGGGCGTAACGGTTTCGCTGACAACATTAAAATGCGAAGCCCTGATAAAAAGTTTATCCAGACTAAGGACGGGAAGAAGTCGCTTTACAACTATGCAAATTGCGCTGAAGCCGAAGAGGTGGTTTTTGTAGAAGGCGAGATGGATGTTTTAAGTTGTTGGGAAGCCGGCATTAAGAGCGTTACAACGCTGCCAGATGGAGCGCCGGCAACGGCTGCATACAAGGAAGGCGACAAACGCTTTATACCTTTGAAGACGCATACGCTTAAGGCGACTAAAATAATTCTATTTGTGGACGCCGATGAAGCTGGTGAAAATCTAAGGAAAGAGTTACTTCACAGATATGGTAAAGATGCCTGTTGGTACGTCACGGCCCCCGAAGACTGCAAAGACGCTAATGACGTTCTGGTTAAGCACGGCCCAAAGAAACTCAAAGAGATCGTTGATCATGCTAGACCCTATCCCATAGACGGCCTGTATAGCGTTGGGAACTACAAAAACGATGTTATCGATTTATATAACGGTAATTACTCAAAACCCGTCTACGTTGGCTACAAGGGATTAGATGCGCTATACGGAGTTATGAAGGGAACCTTCCACACTTGGACAGGAATTCCGAATCACGGGAAGAGTACCTTTTTGGATCAATGCCTGATTGAGCTAGCAAGAAATAATCAATGGAAGTTTGCGATGTTTTCGCCGGAACACTCAACCCCAATGCATATAAGGCGGTTAGTTCAGATTTATCTTCAAAAACCTTTCGATAAAGATTTTCACGGCAGAATGGAGAAACAAGAGCTTGAAGAGGGTTTGGCGTGGGTTAGAGAGCATTTCTATTTTATCGAGACAAGAGAACACATTCCTAATATAAAAAAGATACTAGACATAGCTGGCGGCGCTGTGAGAAAGCACGGTATAAACGGGATAGTCATAGATCCTTATAACGAGGTTGATGCCAGCCGAAACAGCAAGACGCGAGAGGATGAGCATATTAGAGATATGATTAGCTTGTGTAAGCGATTTGCTAGATTGCATGAAGTGGTCTTTTGGGTTGTTGCCCATCCTACCAAGATGCAAAAGAACCAGAATAACGGGTCATACGATCCCCCTACCGCTTACGACATAGCCGGCGCTTCACACTGGCACAATCAGAGTGATGCCGTTGTTACTGTCCATAGAGATTTTGAGAATCACACCATGCAATTTATCACTCGCAAGATTAGAGAGCAGGGGTTGTATGGACAGATCGGGGAGGCAACCTTCGTTTACAATCATAGTAAAAGAATATTTGAAGAGCCGAAAGTGCAAGAAGCTAATTATCAAAGTTGGAATTAGATATGGCTATTAAGTTCTCAAAAATTGCCGGAACCTTAAAGTACGACATAATAAACGGCCTTGGGGATATAGAATTTGATGAGGATTTTTTAAAAAAACATGACATCAAAAAAATTGATTTGATTTCAGATTGGATTGCTGATCTTGAGGATTGGTTAGAACAATACAAAAAGATGATAGAGAGGAGCCAAATTCAAAAATGACAAAATCAAAATCAGAACAAAGCGAAGAGCTTAACAATCAAGTTGAAGAGTTCTTGAAGAAAGGGGGCGAGATAGAAGAGGTTGATATGTCTGAATCGAAAATGAAAACCTTCACTCTGTCAAATAAGTTTTTCGCAAAAACCAATTATCGAATGTTTAGAAAAGGCAAAAAGCCAGAGGCATAAAAATGGAAGTGGATTACGAAGACATAGAAATACCATACAGAAGATCGGAAGGCGAAGATCCTTTGGGAGAAGCGCTTAACGCATGGGCGGAAGCAAAAGATGCGTGGGTCACTGTTGCTTTAGAAGCTGCAAAAAAAGAAGCCAGCTTAAAAGCTTGGGAAGCTAGTCAGAAAAAAGCGTTAATAATGGGAGAGAAAAAATCAGCGGTTTTAGCCGAATCGATATTAAGAAGTGAGCCAATGTATAAGGGAGCCGATCAAGAATTCAAAGGTATGACGGAATGGGAATACCGATTTATCACAACACAAAGAGCCTCAATCGACGCCGAAGACAAGAAGCGCTCAATGGTTATCGCCCAGAGCCGATGGGAAACCGAAAGGACTCGGGAAGCAACTTTGCGACACGTTCGCTAGTATCCTGTTTTGCTATAGCTAAAGGCATAGGGTCAATATCAAAATCCTCATATCCATTTGCAATAGTATCGTAGTAACTAGGCGATGGGTTTCCGATTCTGTTTTGGTCGTTCATGGTGTAGATCATTAGCTGATTGCTGCCAAACGCTTCTTCAATATTATTGATTTGTAAAAGCTCTTTTCCATAAAGGCGCGGGTAGCCCTCATAAACATCAAGAGCTTCTTCGCACGATTCTGTTATTCGCCATACTCCAATCGGTACGCTGGAATTATCACACCGCTCAATATCAGCAACGTTTCTGAACACCAGCTTCCAGCCAATAAGGTTGAAGCTTCCTAGCGGCGTTGCGTCAGGGCATCTAAATCTCATTTGCCCAATGTTTAGATTTGATCCATAAGCTCCGTATAAATATTCAGTAATCATTTCTATCTCCTAAAGTTGTTAATTCTTGATCGAATGTATTCAGTAACTTGAGTGTCAATTCCGATCAGCCAGTTAGTTGAGCTGTCAGCGCTCATTGGCTCGCTTGTGTTAAGTTCGTCAGTTGAATAATCATAATTAATGTGACCGTTAATCATGCAAACGTTTGGGTCTCTAAATATCCGAACGTTTTTTTCTCTAAAAAGTCGCACGGCTCTAAATTTCATACTAAGGCTAAAGCGTGTCCTTTTTACTCCTCGATTGATTCCGTACACCTGTCGGATCTCATCTCTTGTAAAATCGCAAGTGTGAGCAATGCCAAAATCTCCCTGTCGATTTGCCGTCCATGAATCGGTTGATCGATTGTATGTGACTACATATCCGGCATTTTCTAAAATCAATCTAAAGTAATGATAAAATCTGTTTTTCCTTGTTTGCGCTGTTCTGCTTACTTCTACAAATTGCATCAAGAACGACAACCATTTTGATATTTTTTCAAAGTCTGTAGTTCCTGAGTGTTGCCGAAACTCTATACTTCCTCGGCTGTCAATATTAGTAAGGTTCACTTTGTAATATCTTCCAAGTCCGTTAGCCACGCTGCGCTTGGTATGATCGTCCGAAAAAGTTCCTTTGACACAATTTCCACACCATCGAGAATTTCTTCGGCTAACAGGCATCATGGAATCAATTTGCTGCTCATTGTGAGCGTATCGATCAAATACGTTTATTATTTCACCCACAGTCATGTCGGTTGAGTTGAGGTGAACATGTAATCCGCAGGTTCTGTTCACTTGAGCATTGACTTGGTTAAGAGCTTCGCAAACCTTTTTTAACTGGCTTAGACCTAATCTTCCTTGTAGCTTTGGGCTAACAACTTCCCCTGAATTACGCCCAGATAATGATGAGTCAGTTACAATTTTCCAGTGAGATCTGGTTTGATGATTGTATCCTTCAACATGACAATCAACGCCTTTGTCTCTTATGGCGCTAGCGAGAACTCTGTGATCAACGCCAAAAAATTCTATTTCAATACCGAAGATTCTGTCTGTAATTACCAAGTCTGTCATTTTATTTCCTAGTCAATTTATTTGCTCTCAACAGTTATAAGAGTACGTCATCATGTTTGTTATTGCAAACTAATTTATCACAAAAAAGGCTTTTTTTTGCATTTTATGGGGGTTTTTCGTATTTATCGCTTAAAAAAACAGTGAAAATAGGAGAAAATGAGTTTTTATTTTTGGTTATGAGTTTTGCCTGAGTTTTCTAATCATCAAGTGGAATCCGTCAATTTAGACTCATTAACGCTGTATGAAAAAAACGCAAACATTCATCCGGATACACAGGTTGACCAGTTAGCGAATAGCATTACAGAATGGGGTTGGACGATTCCGATTTTGATAGATGAGAATTCGCAAATTATTGCGGGGCATGGAAGATATTACGCGGCAAAAAAACTAGGCATGAATAGCGCTCCTTGTATAACAATAACGGGATGGAGCGAAGAGCAAAAAAGAGCTTATGTTTTAGCAGACAATAAACTAGCTGAGAACTCTAAGTGGGATGATGAGTTGTTAAAAGCTGAGTTAAGCGAAATATTATCTGAAGGTTATGATCTGAAGTTGTTAGGGTTTGAGCAATTTGATTTTGACAGATTGCAAGGGGGCGAGAGTATGGATAGTTTTTATTTTGAAGAAGATCATGAAGAACAAACTGAAATCGCGCCAAAGAAAAAAACAGATGAGGGCTTTGCAGAGTTTGCTTTAGTAATGTCATTTGAAAACAAAAAACAGTTATTAAATAAAATAAACTACGTTAAAAATGAACATGAAATCACAAGCACAGAGGAAGCAATTATGATTATTGTCAGTGCTTATGACTAAAATACACAAAAAAAAATATGTAGAGCAAGATGTCTATTCAGCCGCGCTTGAAAGAATTGAGTATTTGTACAGCGTTTATGATGACGTGGTTGTCTCGTTCAGTGGAGGCAAAGACAGCACGGCTCTTTTGTTATGCACTATAAAAGTCGCGGAAAAGTTAAATAGGTTACCAGTAACCGCAATATTTTATGACGAAGAGGCAATACACCCTCCAACGATTGAGTACGTTGAAAGAGTATCAAAAGATCCAAGAGTAAATCTTGAGTGGTATTGCATACCAATAAAGCACAGAAACGCTTGCAGTAACAAGCAGCCATATTGGTATTGTTGGCATCCAGAGGAGAAAAAGAAATGGGTGAGGGATATGCCACAACAAGCCATTGCAGAACATGATCGATTTGAGTTTGGGCAATCAATGCAGGATTTTGGTGTCGCTCATTTTAAAAATACAAATAAGGTTGTAGTGCAGGGCATCAGAACAGAAGAGAGTCTTAGGCGTTATCGAGTTGTTGCTATGAAAAAACAAGAAAATTACATAGCGAAACCAGAAAAAGGAGTTTTCTTCGCGTACCCAATATATGACTGGTCATCAAAAGATGTCTGGAAATTAGTCTCAATCGAGGACGCTGATTACAATCGTACCTATGACATTTTTAATAAAACTGAATGGCATGAGCATCTTCTTCAGCAAAGAGTATGCCCGCCTTACGGGGAAGAGCCGCTTCGGGGGCTTTGGGTTTATGCGGAATGCTTTCCAGAGATGTGGGAGAAAATGATTAACAGGGTTGCCGGCGCTGCAACAGCAGCACGGTATGGAAATACTGAGCTTTATAGTTCAGGTTATAAACCTGATCAGACTTCTTGGCGCGATCATGTGCAATCAGTTCTTGAGCAGTTTGAAGGAGCAAATAGAGCGGCGGTAACAAAAAATATTAATCAAGCAATAGGTCACCATAAAAAAAGAACAAACGACCCTATACCAGAAACATCAGCCCATCCAGTTAGCGGGGTTTCTTGGAAGTTTCTTTCAAAAATGGTTACCAGAGGCGACTTAAAAGGAAGGACTATTCAACAATTAGCGGTTGAAGCAGAAAACGCTTGTATCAAGTTAGGAATTACTCAAGAAGAAGCAAAAAGAAAATACGGATATGAAAATGACTTATGAAAGCCAGCCGATTTCTGCGGTTCAATGGATAGATAGAAATCAATTAAAGCCAAACAATTACAATCCAAATAGAGTTGCAAAGCCAGAGCTCAATCTTCTTAAAATCTCAATCTTAGAGGACGGATGGACTCAGCCTATTGTTGCGAATACTGACAATGAGATAGTAGATGGCTTTCACAGATGGACTGTAAGCGCTGATAAAGAAATCAGCAAAATGACGAATGGTAAAATACCTGTAGTTTTTACAAAGCCTGATGATGACTCTCATCAAAAAATGAGCACAATTCGCCATAATAGAGCTCGCGGAACTCACGCGGTTTTAGATATGGCAGAGATCATTAAAACAATGGTTGATGACGGTTTGTCAAAAGAAGAAATAATGGATAGGCTTCAAATGGAAGAAGAGGAGGTTGTTCGTTTAGCCTCACGAGTTGGAATACCTAGCAGCGATTTAATTACTAAAGAGGGTTTTTCAAAAGCATGGATAGTTTAACAAAAAATAAATACGGGGCTTATTACTACGAAAATGGCGCACAGACTATTCATTCAAATAATGAAGATGAGCTTTATATGTATAGCGCAAAAATGGGCAAACATGATCTTGAAACAGAAGAAATAATGTATGGATCAGTTATATACCTAAGCGAAGATAAAGAAGTAATTCACTGGGAGAATATGGGTGCTATCTTAGGAAGGCAAAAGGTTTCTAGTCATTTTGCTGTTCAGCTCATAGGCTATCAATGCGGCAATAAAACAGTTGATTTGCATCAAAAAACAAACTTGCCTTACGTTAACGGGTGTTCAACGAGGCAGTTATTTGCGCCAGAAAGGATTGGCGACCCAACTTTGCAGCAATTAACAATACCGCCATTCACTAGCGAACAAGTGCATCACATACATCCGACACCAAGAGTGGTTTATGTTTTAAAAGGAAGCGGGTTCAGTATTGTAGGCCAATCAGGGGAATCAACAGAAACAGAGTTAAAAGAGGGCATGGTGTGTATTTTAGATCCTATGTGTCCTCATCATTTTAGAACTGAAGATAAATATTTGACGGTTCTGCCGGTTCACGTTTGGAGTAGCGGGCCGGCTGGATTAGATAACAATCACCCAATGTTTAACGGCACGAAAGAAGTATAAATTAAAAAGTGGTCAATTTTGTGTATAGACCATTGCCGGAAAGGGTTACGGTTAAAAAAAGTGAAATAGATGGGCTGGGCGTTTTTAGTGTCAAAGAGATTAGAGCCGGAATGAGACTAGGGAAGACACATTATATGGTCGGCAATGAATTAGAAAGAACTCCGTTAGGAGGTTTTATTAATCACAATGACAATCCCAATGGTTTTATACACCCTAATGATAAAGAGTTATGGACGATACGACCTATAAAAGCAGGCGAGGAGATCACGGTATACTATACTATCAATCAAAATGATGAGATTTAGTGATACAAAACGATAACGAACGATGTCAAAGCCGCTAACAGACGAAATCAAAATGACAATCAAAAATGAATTCATACACGGGTTTGTGGATGAGGACGGTGTCAGAAAGTTTCCTTCAGTTGATAATCTTGTATCACGGCATGACGTTGCTAGAGCAACTCTCTACCGGGCAGCGACAAAGGAAGATTGGCAGAAGCAAAAAAACCAATATCAAAGCGAGTTACAAGTTGCTCAAGACCGTGAGCGAATGGATAGAATGTTAGATGATGGCCGGCGCTTAGATGATAATTCAATACAAATTGCTCACGCAATGCTAGCAACAGTCGGCAAAAAATTACAAAAAGCCATATCTTTTGAAAGAGACAACCCAAGCAGCGAGGCTATATCCGCAAGCGAGTTAAGAGAGCTTTCTTATGTAGCTGGGAACGCTCAAAAAATAGGTAAATTAGCGCTAGGACAAGCGCAAGAAATCGCAAAGGTATCAGCCGATGTCAGCAACCCCGAAGCCTTCAGCCGAATTATGGAACAACTTGACGAAGTTGCGGAACAACGCGCATCTCAAGACGTCGGATCTCTACATTGATTGGCTAGAAACAGCTAGACCGACTCAAATAACTCCATTTGGAGATTGGCATATTTGGCTTATTCTGGCCGGTAGGGGTTGGGGCAAGACTAGAACGGGCGCTATGGACACAATGCTGTACGCTTTAAGAAACCCAGAGTCTAGGGTCGCGGTGGTCACGCCTACGTTTGGAGATTTAAGACGGGTTGCTTTTGAGGGTGTATCAGGAATTCTAAAGCATTTGCCGGAACAGTGTATGTTGCAAGGTAGAGGTCAAGGATATAACGCAAGCGCATCAGAAATAAGGTTGCATAACGGCTCAATAATAATGGGGTTTTCAGCAACAGAGCCTGATAGATTGCGAGGCCCTCAGTTTCATAGAGCGTGGTGTGATGAACTAGCAGCTTGGCGTTATCCTGATGCGTTTGATCAGTTAATGTTTGCTTTGCGTTTAGGCGAAAACCCAAAGTGCATAATAACGACAACTCCAAAACCAACTCCTTTAATTAAGCAATTAGTAGAAAGAAAAGATGTTCGCACAACCAGAGGCA
>Ga0208919_1001420_pt1 | contig 13819 bp, 12 predicted proteins | sample 4_EtaG_FD_184076 | JGI IMG/M metagenome (GOLD analysis project Ga0208919, IMG submission 184076) | Marine viral communities from the Subarctic Pacific Ocean - 4_ETSP_OMZ_AT15127 metaG (SPAdes) (version 3) | ecosystem: Environmental > Aquatic > Marine > Oceanic | place: Pacific Ocean | collected...
AGCCTGCCAGATACCAGGCGAAGCCCGGGACAAACTCCTGCTCCGGGTGATCGGCAGCCCCGACCCCTACCAGAAGCAAATCGACGGCATGGGCGGCGCCACCTCCAGCACCAGCAAAACCGTGATCCTGGCGGAGCCCACCCAGCCGGATCACGATGTGGATTACCTGTTCGGCCAGGTCTCCATCGACAAGCCCTTTGTGGACTGGAGCGGTAACTGCGGCAACCTCACCGCCGCCGTCGGTGCTTTCGCCATCAACAGCGGCTTTGTGGCCAAAGACCGGGTTCCGGAGAACGGCACCTGCACCGTCCGCATCTGGCAGGCCAACATCAAGAAAACCATCATCGCCCACGTGCCCATTACCAACGGCGAGGTTCAGGAAACCGGCGATTTCGAGCTCGATGGCGTGACCTTCCCGGCTGCAGAAGTGCAGGTGGAGTTCATGGACCCGGCCGACGGCGAGGGTTCCATGTTCCCGACCGGCAACCTGGTGGACGACCTGGAAGTGCCTGGCGAAGGCACCCTGAAAGCCACCATGATCAACGCCGGCATCCCCACCATCTTCGTGAACGCGGAGGACATTGGATACAAAGGCACCGAGCTGCAGGACGACATCAACTCCGATCCCAAAGCCCTGGCAAGGTTCGAAACCATTCGGGCCCACGGCGCGGTAAAAATGGGGCTGATCCAGAACATCGAAGAAGCCGCCAATCGCCAGCACACCCCGAAAGTGGCCTTCGTCGCAAAGCCCTCTGATTACGTATCCTCAAGCGGCAAGAACATCGGGGCAGGGGATGTGGATGTGCTGGTTCGGGCTCTGTCTATGGGCAAGCTCCACCACGCCATGATGGGCACGGCGGCAGTGGCCATTGCCACGGCATCGGCGGTTCCCGGAACCCTGGTGAATCTTGCTGCCGGCGGCGGCGACCGTACCCATGTAACTTTCGGGCATCCCTCCGGCACGTTGCGTGTGGGGGCTGAGGCGAAGGAAGTGGATGGTCAGTGGACCGCAACCAAAGCCATTATGAGCCGGAGTGCTCGGATTTTGATGGAAGGTTGGGTGAGGGTGCCTGGCGACTTCTTCTAAAATGATTCCGTTAGTTCCCAAGTATAGGCCGGGGTATTCCCGGCTTTGTCTTGGCGGGTAGATTTTCAGAGCTCGTCTCCCCTCAAAAATAGCGTAATTTCGCCTCTAAGGTTTACTATCAGAAAACCAATCAGTAAACTCTTCCCATGTATTCCCTAAAATTCAAAAAATCTGCACTTAAGGCGCTTCGAAAGATTCCGAGTCCCATAGCCCAAAAGATTATGTCGGAACTTGAATCGATCGCCCAGGATCCTGAAAGCTACAATGGAGACTGGAAGCCCCTAAAGGGCAAGCCTTATTGGCGACTCCGTCAGGGCGGCTACAGGGCAATTTGCAGTATTGATGATGGCCAGCTGGTTCTATTGGTTTTGAAAGTTGGTGCGAGAGGAGATGTTTACAAATGAGCGTTCAGATTATTGAAAAATCAGGCAAACCTGAATATGCGGTGATTCCTTACGCAGAGTATCAGGAATTGCTGGAGATGGCTCAGGACGCGCGTGACATTCAAGACGCTGATGCAGCTCTCGCGGCCCTTTCAACCGGAGAGGATGAGGCTATTCCTGGATTGATCGCGACGCGCCTCCTATTAGGCGACGAGCATCCGCTTAAAATATGGAGGGAGTATCGGGGCTACACCCAGGAATCACTTGGCAAAGTAGCTGGGATAGGAAAGTCGTACGTGTCTCAAATCGAGGCGGGATCTAAAACGGCTTCTACAAAAGTCCTAAAAGCACTTGCGAAAGCCCTTCGGGTTGATATCGACGATTTGCTGGAGTGATGTTTTTTTATAACGTCGGCTATGTAAAGCTCAAGTCGGCAACCAAAGCCATTATGAGCCGCAGTGCGCGGGTCTTGATGGAAGGTTGGGTGAGGGTGCCTGGCGACAGCCTCTAACGGAATCTATAGTTGGGGCAAGGAGGCCTCATTATGTCTGCAACATTTGATCTCAACGAACGCCCTGATTACGACAAAGTCCTGCAGCAAATCGCCGATTATGTGCTTGGTTACCAGATCGACAGTGCCGAAGCCTGGAACACCGCCCGCTATTGTCTGATCGATACCATTGGCTGTGGTCTGCTGGCGCTGCGCTTCCCGGAGTGCAGCAAACACCTCGGCCCTCTGGTGGAAGGAACCACCGTTCCCCACGGTGCTCGTGTACCGGGAACGTCTTTCCGCATGGATCCGGTCAAAGCAGCATGGGATATCGGCTGTATCATCCGGTGGCTGGACTACAACGACACCTGGCTTGCGGCCGAATGGGGGCACCCTTCTGATAATCTTGGGGCCATACTGGCGGTGGCGGATCACCTTTCCCAGAAACGGGTGGCCGACGGTAAAAAACCGCTCACCGTGCGAGATGTTCTGGAAGCCATGATCATGGCTCATGAGATCCAGGGTGTTCTGGCACTGGAAAACTCGTTCAACCGGGTAGGACTGGACCACGTGGTACTGGTCAAAGTGGCATCGACCGCCGTGTCGGCCCGTTTGATGGGTGCCAACCGGGAACAGATGTTGTCGGCTTTATCCCACGCCTGGGTAGACGGCCAGTCTCTGCGCACGTACCGCCATGCCCCCAACGCCGGTTCCCGTAAGTCCTGGGCCGCTGGCGACGCCACTTCCCGTGCCGTGCGATTGGCCGACATCGCCATGCGTGGAGAGATGGGCATTCCTGGCGTGCTGACCGCACCGCAATGGGGCTTCTATGACGTTCTTTTCAGCAAAACCAACAAGGATCAGAAGCTCAAGCCGGAAGGTCAGCGCCGGTTTTCCATTCCGCAGGATTTCGGTTCCTACGTGATGGAAAACATCCTGTTCAAGATTTCCTTCCCGGCTGAATTCCATGCCCAGACTGCCGCAGAGGCCGCTGTTGCCCTGCATCCGGAAGTGAAAGAGCGTCTGGACGAAATCGACAGAATCGTGATCACAACCCACGAGTCCGCCATCCGCATCATTTCCAAGGTCGGCAAGCTGGCCAATGCGGCAGACCGAGACCACTGCCTCCAATACATGACGGCGGTGCCACTGATATTCGGAAATCTCACCGCCGAGCACTACGAAGACAGCTTCCACGAGGCCCACCCGATCATCGATCAGCTTCGGGATAAAATGGAAGTGGTGGAGGATGAGCGCTATACCCGGGAATACCTCGAACCGGACAAACGCTCCATCGCCAACGCTATTCAGGTGTTCTTCAGCGATGGCTCCAGCACGGAGAAGGTGGTCGTGGAATATCCCATCGGGCACCGCCGCCGTCGGGAAGAGGGCATGCCACTGCTGGAAGACAAGTTTTACGCCAACCTGCTGAGCCGCTTCACGTCGCAGCGGGCGGACCAGATCATGGCGCTATGCAAGGATCAGGAAACGCTGGCGAATACGCCCGTTCACGAGTTTGTGACATTCTTCGTTACCTGAGCGAGGCCATGTGCCAAAACGTACCGACATCCAAAGCATCCTGATCCTGGGCGCCGGCCCCATTGTGATCGGGCAGGCGTGCGAGTTCGATTACTCCGGAGCCCAGGCCTGCAAGGCCCTGCGCGAAGAGGGTTACCGGGTGATCCTGGTTAACTCCAACCCGGCAACCATCATGACTGACCCGGTGATGGCCGATGCCACCTACATCGAGCCGATTACCTGGAAGACCGTCGAAAAGATCATCGAGAAAGAGCAGCCGGATGCGCTGCTGCCCACCATGGGCGGCCAGACCGCACTGAACTGCGCCCTGGACCTCGAGCGCCACGGCATCCTGGAAAAGCACGGCGTGGAAATGATCGGCGCCAACGCTGACACCATTGATAAAGCCGAAGACCGGGACCGCTTCGACAAGGCCATGAAGAAGATCGGCCTCGAGTGCCCGCGGGCCACGATTGCCCACTCTATGGAAGAAGCCTGGAAAGTGGCTGACGACATCGGCTTCCCGTGCATCATCCGCCCCTCCTTCACTATGGGCGGCTCCGGCGGCGGTATTGCCTACAACCGCGACGAGTTCGAGGAAATCTGTACCCGTGGTCTGGACCTGTCCCCGACCAACGAACTGCTGATCGACGAATCCCTGATCGGCTGGAAAGAGTACGAGATGGAAGTTGTCCGGGACAAAAACGACAACTGCATCATTGTCTGCGCCATCGAGAACTTCGATGCCATGGGTGTGCACACCGGTGACTCCATCACCGTGGCCCCGGCCCAGACCCTCACCGACAAGGAATACCAGATCATGCGGAACGCCTCGCTGGCAGTCCTGCGTGAGATCGGTGTGGAGACCGGCGGCTCCAACGTGCAGTTCGGCATGAATCCGGACACCGGCCGCATGGTCGTCATCGAGATGAACCCCCGGGTGTCCCGCTCCTCGGCGCTGGCCTCCAAGGCCACCGGCTTCCCGATCGCCAAGGTCGCGGCCAAGCTGGCGGTAGGCTACACCCTGGATGAGCTGCGCAACGAAATCACCGGTGGCGTCACCCCGGCCTCGTTCGAGCCGTCCATCGACTACGTGGTCACCAAGATCCCCCGGTTCACCTTCGAGAAATTCCCCCAGGCCGACGCCCGCCTGACCACCCAGATGAAATCCGTGGGTGAGGTCATGGCCATTGGCCGCACCTTCCAGGAATCCCTGCAGAAAGCCTTGCGCGGCCTGGAAGTGGGTTCCGAAGGCTTTGACGAGAAACTCGAAGACCTGGATTCCGAGAATTCCCGGGAAACCCTGACCCGCGAACTGAACGTGCCCGGTGCCGACCGCATTTGGTACATCGGCGACGCTTTCCGGGCGGGAATGACGGTGGAGGACCTGCACGAGCATACCCACGTGGATCCCTGGTACCTGGTGCAGATCGAGGACCTGATCAGGGAAGAGCAGGCGCTGAAGAGTGCCGGCAAGGCCGACATTGACCAGGCCACTCTGTTCCGTCTCAAGCGCAAGGGCTTCTCCGATGCCCGCCTGGCGAAACTGCTGGGCATCTCCGAGGTGAGCCTGCGCAAGCTGCGCCACGATCTGGATATCCGCCCGGTGTACAAGCGCGTGGATACCTGCGCCGCCGAGTTTGCCTCCGACACCGCCTACATGTACTCCACCTATGAGGAAGAGTGCGAGTCGGACGCCAGCGACCGCGAGAAGATCGTGGTGATCGGTGGCGGCCCCAACCGGATCGGCCAGGGCATCGAGTTCGATTACTGCTGTGTGCACGCGGCCCTGGCCATGCGTGAAGACGGCTACGAAACCATCATGATCAACTGCAACCCGGAGACCGTGTCCACGGACTACGACACCTCCGACCGGTTGTACTTCGAGCCGATCACCCTGGAAGACGTGCTGGAAATCATTCACGTCGAGAAGCCCAAGGGCGTCATCGTCCAGTACGGCGGCCAGACCCCGCTGAAACTGGCCCGTGGCCTGGAAGCGGCCGGTGTGCCGATCATCGGCACCAGCCCGGACGCCATTGACCGTGCCGAGGACCGGGAACGGTTCCAGCAGATGATCACCCGCCTGGGCCTGAAGCAGCCGGAAAACGCTACCGTGCGCAGCCACGAGGAAGGCATCCTGGCGGCCCGGGAAATTGGCTACCCGCTGGTGGTGCGTCCGTCTTACGTGCTGGGCGGTCGTGCCATGGAAATCGTCTACGACGAGGAAGAACTGGTTCGCTACATGCGCAACGCAGTGCTGGTCTCGAACGACAGCCCGGTGCTGCTCGACCACTTCCTGAACGCCGCCATCGAGGTGGACATCGACGCCATCTCCGACGGTAAAGACGTAGTGATTGGCGGCATCATGCAGCATATCGAGCAGGCCGGCGTTCACTCCGGTGACTCCGCCTGTTCACTGCCGCCGTACACCCTGTCCCAGCAGGTTCAGGACGAAATGCGCGATGCCGTCAAGAAGATGGCCATCGAGCTGGATGTGGTCGGCCTGATGAACGTGCAGCTGGCCTGGCAGGACGGCGAGATCTACGTGATCGAGGTAAACCCGCGGGCCTCCCGTACCGTGCCGTTCGTGTCCAAGGCCATCGGTGTGTCCCTGGCCAAGGTGGCGGCCCGGGTGATGGCTGGCAAGACCCTCAAAGAGCTGGAGTTCACCCAGGAAATCATCCCCAGCTATTATGCGGTGAAAGAGTCGGTGTTCCCGTTCAACAAATTCCCGGCGGTGGATCCGATCCTTGGGCCGGAAATGAAATCGACCGGTGAGGTCATGGGGCTGGGTGACAGCTTCGACGAAGCCTTCGCCAAAGCCGCGTTGGCTGTTGGTGAGCGTCTGCCGGCCAAGGGCACTGCGTTCATGTCTGTGCGGGATGTTGACAAGCCCGGCGCCGCAAAAGTGGCCCGGGATCTGGTCGAAGCCGGCTTCAAGCTTGTGGCTACCACCGGCACCGCCAAGGCCCTGAGAGAGGCCGGAATCGAGGTTGATCGCGTGAACAAGGTCCGTGAAGGTCGTCCGCATATCGTGGATGCCATCAAGAACGGTCAGGTTCAGCTGATCATCAATACCACTGAAGGTCGCAAGGCGATTTCCGACTCGGCCCAGATCCGCCAGTCGGCGTTGCAGACCAAGGTAACCTACACAACAACACTGGCGGGCGGCGAAGCCTTCTGCCGGGCCATCAAGTTCGGCCCGGAGCGCACTGTACGCCGCCTCCAGGATCTTCACGCAGGAAAGTGAGACTATGGCTGACAGAGTACCGATGACAAAGGCGGGCGAGACCCGCCTCCGCGAGGAGCTTCAGAAGCTGAAGTCCGAGGATCGTCCCCGGGTTATTGCGGCGATTGCCGATGCCCGGGAGCACGGCGACCTGAAAGAGAACGCTGAATATCATGCTGCCCGCGAGCAGCAGAGCTTTATTGAAGGCCGTATCCAGGAAATCGAGGGCAAGCTTTCAGCCGCTCAGGTAATCGATGTGACCACCATCGAGAATACCGGCAAGGTGATCTTCGGCACCACGGTACACCTGCTTAACATGGATACGGACGAACAGGTGATCTACAAGATCGTTGGTGAGGATGAGGCGGATATCAAGGCAGGCAAGCTGTCGATTTCCTCACCGATTGCGCGGGCGCTGGTAGGCAAGAGCGAGGGCGATGTGGTCGCCATTCGCGTGCCTTCCGGTACCGTGGAATACGAGATTGAGCAGGTCGAGTACATCTGATCTCGTCTGTGCTGAACGAAAAAAGCCGGCTGGGGTTTTCCCGAGCCGGCTTTTCTGTTTCTGGGTTCCGGGCGGATCAGTGTTTGTGGCGCAACAGGTTGGAGAGCTTGGGGTTCGGCTTTTTGGCCCGGCGCAGTATGACGGCGATCTTGCCGATGGTCTGGACGAGCTCGGCGCCAGAGGATTCGCACAGCGCGGTGATCGCCTCGTGCCGGGTTTCCCGGTCTTGGCTCGCCACCTTGATCTTGATCAGCTCATGATCATTCAGTGCGCGCTCGAGTTCTTCCTGCAGTCCCTCGGAAAGGCCTTTGTCGCCAACAATGATGACGGGCTTGAGGTTGTGGGCAATCGCCCGGTATTCCCGGCGCTGTTCCGGTGAAAGACTCATGATGTAATCTCTTTATTGGTGCAATTAACAAAAGGTCAGCGGCGGAAAGGCTGACTTGAACGTATAATCGACGAATTGTAACAGATCGTTCCGCTGTAAGAATGGCCGTTAACACGTATCGACGTGGGGGGCAGCAAGCAGAAGGAACCAACCCGGGTGGCAAGGGTCAAAAGGTTCGCGGAATTGGGGGCGTATTGAAGGTTGCTGTTGTAATTTCAGATATGGCGCCCAATATGAAGGTTAAGGCGACTTTTCATTAAAAAACTGTGTGCTGCGTGTGGCCGATACGGATGGGCCGTTTCTGGTGGACGGGCGTACAATTGGTGTAAGGTGTCAGAAAAGGGTGCTTTGAGAAAGGTTAACCCTACAATTCACAGGTGATGATCCTTGAACGATATGGCAAAAAATCTGGTTCTCTGGCTAATTATAGCCGCCGTGCTGCTGATGGTGTTTCAGAACTTTTCTCCCACCACCACCGGCCAACAAGTCAACTATTCCCAGTTTGTGGAGATGGTCCAGGAAGGCCAGGTCCGTCAGGTCACAATCGATGGGTTGCAGGTTCAGGGTACCCGTGGTGACGGCTCCCAGTTCCAGACAATCCGTCCTCAAGTGTCTGACAACAAGCTGATGGACGATCTGCTCGCGAACAACGTTGAGGTTATCGGTAAGGAGCCTGAGCGCCAGAGCCTGTGGACACAGCTTCTGGTAGCCGCGTTTCCGATACTGATCATCATCGCACTGTTTGTGTTCTTCATGCGCCAGATGCAGGGCGGCGGTGGCGGCAAAGGCCCCATGTCGTTCGGCAAGAGTAAAGCGCGTCTGATGAGCGAAGACCAGATCAAGACCACCTTCGCGGACGTGGCCGGTGTTGATGAAGCCAAGGAAGATGTTAAGGAACTGGTGGATTTCCTGCGAGATCCCAGCAAATTCCAGCGTCTTGGCGGCAGCATCCCCAAAGGTGTCCTGATGGTTGGTCAGCCGGGTACGGGTAAAACCCTGCTCGCCAAGGCTATTGCCGGCGAAGCCAAGGTGCCCTTCTTCTCCATCTCCGGTTCTGACTTTGTCGAAATGTTCGTGGGCGTGGGTGCTTCCCGGGTTCGTGACATGTTCGAACAGGCCAAGAAGCAAAGCCCCTGCATTATCTTCATCGACGAGATCGATGCTGTTGGTCGCCACCGTGGCGCCGGCATGGGTGGCGGTCATGACGAGCGTGAACAGACGCTCAACCAGCTGCTCGTTGAGATGGACGGTTTTGAGGGTAATGAAGGCGTTATCGTAATTGCCGCTACCAACCGTCCCGACGTTCTCGACCCGGCACTGTTGCGCCCGGGCCGTTTCGACCGTCAGGTTGTTGTTGGCCTGCCAGACATCATTGGTCGTGAGCAGATCCTCAAGGTGCACATGAAAAAAGTGCCCCTGGCGGATGGCGTAGAGCCGGTTCTGATCGCTCGTGGCACGCCCGGATTCTCCGGTGCGGACCTCGCAAACCTGGTCAACGAGGCGGCGCTCTTCGCGGCCCGTCGCAACCAGCGTCTCGTGTCCATGGAAGAGTTCGAGCTTGCCAAAGACAAGATCATGATGGGCGCCGAGCGCAAGTCCATGGTGATGAGCGAGAAAGAAAAGCGGAATACGGCTTACCACGAGTCTGGCCACGCTATTGTGGGTCGTCTGATGCCGGAGCACGATCCGGTGTACAAGGTGAGCATCATTCCGCGCGGCCGCGCTCTGGGTGTCACCATGTTCCTCCCCGAGGAAGACAAGTACAGCCATAGCAAGCGCTTCCTGATCAGCTCGATCTGCAGTCTGTTCGGTGGCCGCATCGCGGAAGAACTGACGCTGGGCTTTGATGGTGTGACGACCGGTGCGTCGAATGACATCGAGCGGGCGACCAGTCTGGCCCGCAACATGGTGACCCGTTGGGGTCTGTCCGAGAAGCTGGGTCCGTTGCAGTATGATACCGACAGCGAAGAGCCGTTCCTCGGCCGGTCTGCGGGTCAGTCCCAGACGGTGTACTCACCGGAAACGGCCCAGCGCATTGATGAGGAAGTTCGCAACATCATCGACAGCTGCTACGAAAAAGCCAAGCAGATTCTGGTCGATAACCGGGACAAGCTCGACATGATGGCCGACGCGTTGATGAAGTACGAAACCATCGACCGTCACCAGATTGATGACATCATGGAAGGCCGCACACCTCGCCCGCCGAAAGGTTGGGGAGACAGTGGTCCCGCTGGTGGCGTCAAGGCCGACGAGCCTGAGACGGCGCCGGAGCCAAAGGCTTCCGATGACGGTCGTCATCCCGGCGTTGGCCGGCCGGCCGGAGAACACTGACGGCTAGCAGCTTTTGGTTATAAAAAGAGTGTAGTTCCCTGCGCCGCCCGGATTCCGGGCGGCGTTTGTTTTTGTCATTGTGAAAAAAGGTTTGCCATGAAAATGAATTTTGCCGGGCGGGAACTGGATATGTCCCGCTGCCACGTGATGGGCGTTCTGAATGTAACACCGGATTCGTTTTCCGATGGTGGCCAATATAACCGGCCGGATGCGGCTCTCGTCCGGGCCAGGCAGATGGTTGCCGATGGCGCCACGTTTATCGACATCGGTGGCGAATCCACGCGCCCGGGTGCCACGCCCGTGTCGTTGCAGGAAGAGCTGGACCGGGTCTGCCCGGTGGTTGAGGCAGCAGCCCGGGAGCTCGACGCGGTTATCTCGGTAGACACCAGTGCGCCGGAAGTGATGGCTGAAACGGCAAAACTCGGGGCCGGCCTGATCAATGATGTGCGGGCCCTGCAGCGTGACGGTGCTCCGGAAGTGGCTGCAAAAGCGGGCATACCGGTTTGCATCATGCACATCCAGGGGGAGCCGGATACCATGCAGGATCGTCCCGAGTACCGGAATGTGCGTCGGGAAGTCAGTGCTTTTCTGACCGAGCGCATCCGCGTTGCGGAGCAGGCCGGAATTCGCCCTGAAAACATCCTGCTGGATCCCGGCTTCGGTTTTGGGAAAAGCCTTGAGCACAACCTGCAGTTGCTGGCCTCCCTTGAGCAGATGCACATCCTCGGGCATCCCCTGCTGGTTGGCGTTTCCAGGAAGTCCATGTTGGGCCATATCACTGGCCGTGAGGTGAATGAAAGGTTGCCTGCGAGCCTTGCGGCCGCGACAATAGCGGCCATGAAGGGTGCCAGTATTATTCGTGTGCACGATGTCAGGGAAACAGTGGACGCTATCCGTGTGGTGGCGGCAGTGAAGGAGGCAGGTTAATGTCCGAGAGAAAGTACTTTGGTACGGACGGTATTCGCGGGCACGTGGGTGAGTTTCCGATAACGCCGGAATTCATGCTGAAACTTGGCTGGGCTGCGGGCCAGGCCTTCAAGCGCGATGGTCAGCGCAACAGCGTACTGATCGGCAAGGATACTCGCCTGTCCGGTTACATGTTTGAGTCGGCCCTTGAGGCTGGCCTTGCGGCGGCGGGTGTGGATGTAAAGCTGCTTGGTCCGATGCCAACGCCGGCAATCGCTTACCTGACTCGCACTTTCCGCGCTTCGGCCGGCATTGTGATCAGCGCCTCCCACAATCCCCACCACGACAACGGCATCAAGTTCTTCTCAGCGGCCGGCACCAAGCTGGACGATGCTCTTGAAGCCGAGATCGAGCGCTGGCTGGACAAGCCCATTGAGGTTTGTGGCCCGACTGAGCTGGGCAAGGCCTCCCGCGTTGACGACGCGCCGGGCCGGTATGTGGAATTCTGCAAGAGCACTGTGCCCAATGAGTTTACGCTCGACGGCATGAATATCGTATTGGACTGTGCCCATGGCGCCACCTATCACGTGGCCCCCAAGGTATTTCGGGAGCTTGGGGCCAAGGTTTCGGTTATCGGTGGCGATCCCGATGGGCTCAATATCAACCTTAACGTTGGCTCCACTCATCTGCAGGCGCTCAAGGCAGCAGTGATCGAAAAAAACGCTGATCTGGGGATCGCATTCGATGGGGATGGCGATCGGGTTCTGATGGTGGATCGGGACGGATCCGAGGTCGACGGCGATGAGCTGCTCTACGTCATCGCGTCCCAACGCTTTGCCGAGGATCGCCTGAAAGGCGGTGTGGTCGGTACGCTGATGACCAATCTGGGTGTCGAGCTTGCTTTGAATGAAATCGGAATCGAGTTCGAGCGTGCAAAAGTCGGCGACCGTTACGTGATGGAGCGGCTGCTCGCCAACAACTGGGTGCTCGGTGGCGAAGGCTCTGGCCACATGGTTATCCGCGACTGCACCAGTACCGGTGATGGTATTGTTTCGGCGCTGCAGGTCCTTCTTTCAGTGTGGAAGTCCGGGAAAACCCTTGCGGATCTGCGGAAGGGGATGAGCAAGCTCCCCCAGAAAATGATCAACGTTCGGGTGGCGCAGCGTTTCGATCCGTTCAGTCGTGATGATATCGTAGCTGCGGTGCGCAAGGCCGAAACCGAGCTGGGCAGTTCCGGCAGGATTCTGTTGAGGGCTTCTGGCACAGAGCCGCTGATCCGTGTGATGGCGGAGGGGCAGGACGCCAGCGAGATTCTTCGGGTAGTCGAGGAACTGGCAAAAGTTGTGGAGAAATCCACCGCTTAATTTTGTGTTTTCAGGCGGTTGTCTGCCGGGAGGGAGTGCTGTATAGTTCGCCCTCCCTAACGTTCGGGAACTGTTATGCGTCGGAAGATTGTAGCCGGAAACTGGAAAATGAACGGGTCAAAAGACCTGGCACAAACGCTGGTAAGCGATGTGCGATCCCAGGCGGCCTCTCTTGATAATGGCGTTGAGGTTGTTATTATTCCTCCCGCTATTTACGTCCCGGACGTAGTTGCCAGCGCAGGCGATATACTGTCGGTCGGTGTTCAGAACGTGGCGCAATGGGCGTCAGGAGCCTACACCGGTGAGATTTCCGCGGACATGGCGTTGGATCAGGGCTGTCAATACGCCTTGGTCGGTCATTCCGAACGTCGCCAGCTCTTCGCTGAGACAGACGCTGCAGTGGCCGAAAAAGTCGGTCGCATTCTCGCTTCCGGGCTCCAGGCCATGGTTTGTGTTGGTGAAACCCTGGAAGAGCGTGAGGCTGGTAAGGCCGAGACCGTTGTTGCCGCCCAGGTAAAGGCCGGCCTTGCGACGGTCGCAAGCGAGCAGTGGCAGCGTGTAGTGGTTGCCTATGAGCCTGTCTGGGCGATCGGAACAGGTAAAACCGCTACGGCACAGGACGCGCAGGCAATGCATGCGTCGATTCGGCAGGTGCTTTCAGAGATGGGCGCGCCGGCCAATGAGATTTCCCTCCTTTACGGGGGCAGTGTAAAAGCGGATAATGCAGCCGCTCTTTTTGCCGAGCCGGATATTGACGGCGGTTTGATCGGCGGAGCGTCGCTCAAAGCAGAAGATTTTGTAAGTATTTGCCGGAGTGTTCCGGCGGGTACCTGAATTTAAAGGTTCGCGAGAGTCGTTATGGATTGGGTAGAAACGCTGGTAGTCGTTGTGCACGTGGTGATCGCGGTGGCGCTGGTGGGTCTGGTGCTGATCCAGCAGGGCAAAGGCGCAGATGCCGGCGCTGCCTTTGGTGGTGGTGCATCGCAGACTGTGTTTGGTAGTCAGGGTAGCGGTAGCTTTCTCACCCGCTTCACGACTCTGCTCGCAGTGGTGTTTTTTGTAACAAGTTTCTCGCTGGCGATTTTTGCCAAGCAGCGTGCCGAAGTGGCAGGCGAAGCCGGTATTCCTGTTGTTCAGGAATCCAGCAGCGCAGCCCCTGCTGATACCGCTGCTGACAATGGCGAAGCCGCAGCCAGCCAAGCCGAGGGTGGGGAGTCTGATCTCCCTGAACTCGAGTAAGAATGTTGCCCGGGTGGTGAAACTGGTAGACACGCTATCTTGAGGGGGTAGTGGCGAAAGCCGTGCCGGTTCGAGTCCGGCCCCGGGCACCATATTAGAAGAAAAACGGCTTGGAGTTTCCAGGCCGTTTTTTTTGGTCAGTCCTTGACCAGTCTGTCCGGCGTCTCTATACTCCGGCGGATATTGGGACCTGCCGCTTGGTGCTGGCGGGTTTCTGGCAGGCCAGGTGTCTGTCAGCAGGAAGCGGTACACCGGTTTGCTTCCTGCGAGTTCTTGCAACAAAAGGCCCCATTGTCAGGGGCTTTTTGATTAAGGGGCCTGGCGCAAAGGGCCCTGGTGCATAAAAAGGGCTGATAAAACAGCCCTTTTTTTGTTTTTG
>Ga0208919_1001421_pt1 | contig 13818 bp, 24 predicted proteins | sample 4_EtaG_FD_184076 | JGI IMG/M metagenome (GOLD analysis project Ga0208919, IMG submission 184076) | Marine viral communities from the Subarctic Pacific Ocean - 4_ETSP_OMZ_AT15127 metaG (SPAdes) (version 3) | ecosystem: Environmental > Aquatic > Marine > Oceanic | place: Pacific Ocean | collected...
CATGGTCCTTGCCCAAGAAGGTCATAAATTAAAATTGATACGTTTTGGACAGCAAGGCGTTTCAACTGCTGGTAAACCAAAGAAGGGTGAATCTGCAAAACAAAAAGCGCGACGTAAATCTTTCAAAGCGCGCCATGGGAAGAACATTGCCAAGGGTAAAATGTCTGCAGCTTACTGGGCGAATAAGACTAAATGGTGATGCGTGGCTACTGAAGACTTCGACATCTTCGAATACCTGCCCAGCAAAGAACAGCTGACTTGGTTTGGTTCTCAGTTTGCACCCGGCGCTGGAATTTTAGATGCATCAGGTCAAATGCCTGAGATGCCAACGGGAGATGCGGAATTTTTAGAAACATTTTCAGCCGAAGATATGCCAAGCATGGCGGAAAACATTCAAAGAGGTGGCTTGGGTTACTTGGACGCTGGCTTGCAAGGGCTTGGTGTACTAGGAGATGCAAGTTACGCGCTAGGTCCATTAGTAGGTGGAACAGTTGGTACGGCTTTAAAAGCTCCGGCTGCAGTTTCAAAAGCGGTTAGAAGAGGAATAGCAAGCTTAGACTTTAGTGTTGCTGATTTAAAAAAATTATTTATTAACCGACATCCTGAAGTTGGAAAAATTGACCCTGAAACTGGCAACCCTGTGACACCAAGCTTAATACGAACAAGAGCAAACGCGCTAGAAAGAGATTTAAAAAAACCAGCAGTCAGACGCAGGGAAGAGGCAAGGGCCGCAAATACAATAGAAGACTTGGTTCCTCAAGAAAGAATTATTCTAGATCCTAATGATTTGTATGGACACAGCTTAGTGCCAGTGCAAGGTGATCGATCTGGCATTGGAACGCTGACAGACATTAAAGGTGTGCCACTCAGTTTCCCTGTAAAGGTACAAGGTGGACCGGGATACCCACAATTCATGGGTAGTGGCAGAGGATGGGCTTCCATGGAAGGCGCGGCAAACCGCAAACAAATAAATTTTATAAAAGCCTTACATGAAACAGGCATGCCACCACTAGGTGTTTATACTGCGATGGGCCGTGAAGGAATTAATTTTTCCACGCCTGTGGCGTTATCCTTGGTCGGACAATTAGATTATTTAAAGGTAGCTAAAAACAATATTGCTTCATTTAACAAGTCGGTTAGAGAAGGCACTAAAAAACAAAAGGGAATTAAAGATTTCGTTGGCTTAGACAGCCCGGATCTTGTGCCGCAACTTCTTGGTGACGTACCAAGCTCAGCAAGTGCGGGTGATCTTCGCAAAGCCGTAATTACAGAAATGCAAAAACCCACTAGGCAAAGTCAGGGCTTCCCGATTTATGAAGATGTTTTGCAAACAATTACCAATCCAGATTTACGGTACATAAAAGGTCCAAAAGGAACTCCAGAAGCCCTCAATCCAGCGGAAACCGGGTATTCAATATTTAGAGCTGATACTGCCAAACCAACTTACAAAGACCCGTACCATTTGAGCTACGACACGGTTATTCCCGGTGATTACATGGGTGGTCTAACTAATAGAGGTGTAAGGCCAGAATTAATGTTCCCACAAAATTTTGCGCGCATGCAGAAAGAAATAAATGTAGCCGGTCAGCCATTAACAAGATCACAGCAGATAGGAGCTATGAGATCACGACACATGGTTGAACCTGTAACCGACGAGTTGATTGAAAACTTGGCCAATCATTTGAACAGAACTTATGGTACGAAATATAACGATGGTGGCGCGGTAGAGGAAACGCCAAGCCCATTTTCTAAAGAGCGGGTGTACGAAATAGTAAAAGAAATAGTTCTGGATGGTTACACTTTAGAAGATGAAATAAAAAATGAATTTTTAAAAAGAATCAATGTTCCTTTTTTACAAAACGTAAAAATTAAGGGAGGCAAGGCGCATTACAACAGGCCAGTTGGAGAACGCGGTACATTTTCTTCAACTCTTGATCCAAGAAATAAAAGCATATCAATACAGTATCAACAGGATTTTGCAAAAAAAGACGGTGGTCCTGTAACGGCTATGACAGTTCAAGACATAGACATATTTGAATAGCAGTGGTTATTATTAAGAGCTAATGATGAGAGGCGACCTATTTTTTTAATAAACTTAAAATGCTTGTTAATACTCTAGCAGGGTCGCCTCCCATCGCCATAAGGAGCTTTCATGGAAATTTTTTTTACAATGCTTCTTACTATTTTCATGGGTGTTGTAGCGTTATATTCTGCAGTAATTGTTCACGAAAAAAAAACAGGAAAAATAGTTGTGTTGCCGTGGGAAAAAAAAGATGTTGAACTGGATAAATACAAAAACAACAAACAATAATCAGGACAACGAAGATGAAAGCCAAGAGCTTTCTCCGAGATCGAAACCTCCAATAACGCCCAATAATCCTCAAGTGGCCAAAAAACAAAGCCCTCAGTTGCATTCTAAGAGCTTAAAACAACCTTCCCTATACCCTAGCATCCCTTAAAATTAAGGTTTTTATAAAGAACTTGCTTCATGAACTAACTGTCCGTCCAGATAAATTCTGAATCCTTTTCTTTGTTCTTCCAGTTGCCTTGCTTTTCTGCTAATCAATGTCCAATAATTTTTGTCGTCACATCTAACATGCCTGACATAACCTTCTTGTCCGTTGCTTTTAACATGAAGATGTAGTTCCCACATGGGATTTTTTTTATTAAAGTCTGCATAGATCACATTACCCATTGAATTTTTTTCTGTCATCTTCTTTCCCTTGTTTTACTTTGAAATTCTGGGTGTTTCATATTTTTTTTTTCAACTGTCCATGCGCTAAGAGAGAACAAAACTCCTAGCCAATATTTTCGCATGTCTTTGCTAAGCGGCTTTCGCAAAACCTTGCGTACAGCGGCTAATCTTTTTTTGCGCAATGTTTCTTTTTTCATTTTACAGGATCATTACTTTTTTTTGATTCACACATTTTGGTTTGCCTTCATCTGCATCAATTTATGGGCAATAGATTTGGACCTTATGGACTAAATTTTTTGTACAGCTTTAGCAGGTCTGGAGTGTCCAATTCGTCAAAGGGTTTATAGTCTTTCTCCCAGAAATCTTCCAATTCGTCAGGGTCATCAATTGAAAGAACATTTTCTCCACGCTCCATCAATGTATGCGCGAGTAAAAACCAAATCGCTGTTGACTCTGTGTCATTAAACTCGAATACGTCTGCGTCTTTTTCCTCTGGTATGTACGCTTCAATTGGGTCTTTTGGTACATAAACTTCTTGCCAAGCCATGTTTATTCTCCTATTTGTCGTATGCTTTTTCTAATCGAGCAGCCGGGTAGAGTTTTACCCTACCCAGCTCCTCGTCCAAAAATTTCACCTTCCCTGTTTTTTTATCAACACCAAGGTACTGACCAAAGAAGGTGGTTCCTTTAACGCGCAATCTCATGACTGCGCGTCCGCCCCAAGCTGAAATGCAAGCTTGGCTCCCAGATCACAAATCGCGCCGTGAAACTTGTGATCGAAATGATCACCACAGTAGAAGTGCGCGAACTCGTGCAGTAACAACGAGATTTGATTTTGAAAGTTTTCCGTGGCAAACCAAGCCTTGCCGTTTTTGGCATTTATATCGAGCCTGCACTGCCCGTAAGCTGCAGAGAAATTATTGACCTTGACTACACGCACATGCAGTGGCTGGCCAATCAAATCCATGTGCAATTTTTTGGCGTACTTAACAAACCTAGTTTGATCTTCGGTCCAGTCAGACTGTGGAACAATTGTCACGGGCTTTGCGTTAGGGTCATCGCTGTATGGCTTAGGCGACGGCGTGACTTGACCAGCTGGCTGAATTGCTGAAGATGCTTTTGCATTTTTCCACAAGCCAGAACTCAAGCTACCCCCAGTTATTACTGTGTAACCTCTCGACATTGCAATCTTGTTAGCTTCAGGATCTGAGGGATCGTAAGAAACACGCTTCTCGCCGTATCTAGAAGTTAAGACTCGCTCGACAGCTTCAGATGAAGCTCGTTCATCAGCTGCAGCAGAGCTGACCCAACTATCAGTGGACTCATCATCTTCAAGCAAATGACCAGCCTCGTTAAGTACCGCAACACGTAGCTGAGATAAATAAGCTGGCGTGACATTGTCACGATCCATGTTCAGAGGAATCTTTTGTTGAATGTTGATGTGCCACTTATCACCATCAAGATTAACCACTGGTATGCCCATCTCGTAGATCGTTGGCTTCTCACCATCTTTTACTTCAAACAATTCAACCGTAGTTGTTCTGGTTGTGCGTTTGAGGTTACCTTCGACATCTGCAGTGATTGTTGGCAACTGTAAAGCAAACTCGACAATTTTCTTGTGTGATTGTAAAACAAACTCATCATCAAATATTTTAACAACAGTCTTGATGTTCTCAGGAGCCAAAAAAGTTTTCACGTAATCTTTAAACTCTTTTACCTCTGGCTTACTAAGTTTCAACAGACCATTAAAATAAGATCCTGAATCAGTTCTGCTCTTAATCAATCGTCTGCCTTTTGCATCAAACTTAACAGCGCTATTGACTGAAACAATTTTAGCTTCTTTACAAATTGCCAAAACAAGTTTCTCACCAAGATTAAAACGACCTCTTTTAGTAGGATCACTTTTCTTGTTGCTAGGGTTAAACAAAGTGAACGCATCAGAAATATCTTGCCAACCATTTGGGTCATCATCTGTAACGATCACTCTATGATTGTGTGAACCAGCAGAGTCTTTATTGATCTCGACCGTGACCTCGGTAACATCTTGGTCCCAAGAATTCTGAACAAGTTCAGCGATTGCGAAGGTTCGGCTTTTGCCGTTGAGCAATTGTTCGAGTCCCTTCTTGTTAACATCGAACCAGTTATTGGTAATAGCCATATACATCTCCGGTTTTTTTCATGACTTAGACAGAGTACCATAAGCCGTGTCCATATGCAAATATATATACACGCACATAAATACTTGCACATCGACACGGAATTATGGATAATACACATATTGATCAACGAAACCGGAGAAAAAGATGTTTGAAGTAAACCAAATCGTTAAGGGCAAAGTGGCAGGACACTTCGTAGTGTTAGGTTTCAGAACAATTGGCGGAGAAGATTACGCCCAGCTCAAGGGCGTAGATCCTAGCGACCACACCAAGACAGCTCACGGTGAGCTTGCTCTTCCAATCAAATCTTTGGAGGTGGCCTAATGGTCACTGATAAAAAACTTTTTTATAATCGTGTGCGTCGCACCTGCCTTAAATACGATATTGATATCGCGCTTAAAGGCGCACCAAAAAACTGGCGCTCGGTACAGTTGATTAAAGACGATCAGTTGTTGATGGGAGATTATTCCAGCGGACCCTGTCCACTTGATATTAATTGGAAAAGACTGCACGAAGAGCTGACTAAATATGGTTTTGTAGGTGGCGCAAAATGAGTACGCCAGCACCAAAGACCGCTTTTGACTCCGACGAAGAATACTATAAAGCATTCTGGCAGATGTCCGAATACGGTGTTAATGATGATGAGGTAGATTTTTTCCGATACTTTTTTTCAAACGGATATTGCCCTAAAACAAATGAAGAAAAGAAACATTGGGATAACTTGCCACAACGGGTGACAGTCTATCGTGGCTTTTGCGACACCACTGGAACAGTTGACAAATTATCATGGACTCCCGATAAAAAACTAGCCACATGGTTCGCCAAAAGACACCCTAACGTAAAACCCGTTTTAGCAATTGGTGAAATAGATAAAGAAAATATTGTTACCGTAATTATTGGGCGTGAAGTCGAATATATCATTTGCAGTATTTGCAATTTTGATGAGGATGCAATTACTTACGAGGATGTGTAATTGACTGCACCTAGAGCAAACTATAAATTAAGAAGTAGCATATCTTTATTGAGCGCAATGAGAACAGCTTTGAATACTCATTCAGACATGTTAGTTCCAGAGTTACAATCTTTAGAATTGACGTTGACAGAATATTTAGCTCGATTGGAGCGTGAATATAAAGATAAAGCAGGAGATGAAAATGAGTAACCCTAAAAAACAAATCCGTAATATCTACGGTTATTGCCGTGTCTCAACTATCGAACAAGCTGAAAACGGAATATCTATCGATACCCAGAAAAAGCTAATTACAGACTTTGTGCAAGAAAAGTTTAACCGGGACATTACAGAGTGGTTTGTAGATGCTGGCGTGTCTGGAACCGTGCCAATTAATCAAAGAGAGCAATGTCGAGCCATGACCGATGTGATTGATGAGTATGACATTGTTATTGCCACCCGGATCGACAGACTATCGCGTAGTTGCAACGATCTATTGCAAACGATTCCGCATCTCGAAGCAAGTGGCGTGACTTTGTATTTGTGCGAACAATTTAACGACATGCCCGTGGTCTATCCCAAAGAGATGGCCACAAAAGGTCTTGAGTCGAAGTACGACATGAACATACTGGTAAACCAAATTATGTTAATGGTCCTGTCAGCTGTCGCTGAGATGGAATTTGAAAATACCAAGAAGAAGTTTGCAGAAGGAAAAATTGCTTGGGCGCAAAAAGGATATTCAATTGGCGGAACTGCTCCATTTGGCTTTGAATTTCTAGAAGAGCGATTACCGCATGGAAATCGCATGAAGACGCGCAAGAAGCTGGTAGAAATACCTGAAGAGCAAGCGGTAATACAAACAATAGAAAAATGTAAGCAACGCGGTCTTGGGGCTAGACGCATTGCCAAGCAAGTTGCTAATACACATGCAGGCTTTGAAAAATTTTCTCCAAACAAGGTTGTAAAAATTTTAAATCGCAAGTTTCAGGGAGTTAGTACCTAGATTAAATTTATTCGTTATAATGCTATGGACAGGATTGGCTTATGACGACGAAAGAAAAAATAGAGAAAGCGCTTGTAAAAATAGATTCGATTTTGACAACCGATTTTATTAGTAGCCCTGTGCGCGAAGAACTAACCGAGGCCAAGGCGCAACTCGAAAGCGCCAAATCGGATCTTGATTAATGGCCATTATTAACGGTTGGGGTCGAGGCACATGGGATCAGGGCGCTTGGGGTACTGCTTTACCAGTGGACCTAACTGGTCAGGCTATAACATCTGGATTAGGATCTTTAACAGCCACAGCTGACGCTGATGTCACCTTAACCGGGTTGGCAATTACATCTGGTCTTGGCGCGCTCACAACCACAGCGGATGCAAATGTCACTCTGACAGGCTTAGCGATAACCAGCGGATTGGGTGCGCCTACTGTTTCTGCAAAAGCAAATGTAACTTTAACGGGTGTTGGAATAACCAGTGGGCTTGGATCTGTTATTGTTTATGAGAATGAGCTTGTAGAGCTAACAGGACAGGCAATAACCTCTGCGCTAAACGACGATGTTACAGTCACTGGAAAAGTAAATGTAACACCCACGGGTGTTAGCGTAAGCTGTCTTACTGGCCACTTTTTGGTTTGGGGAGAAATAGATACGGCACAAACTGCAAATTACGCTACAATAGATGATAGTCAAACGCCAAACTATAGCGAGGTGGACACAAGTCAAACTCCAAGCTATGAAGAAATAGAGGCAGGTCGAGATGCGGCTTAAAGTGTTTTTGCTATAATGCAAATGGGAGAAAAGATAAACAATGGCGACTTATGTTAATGACTTACGCCTAAAAGAGATAGGCACTGGAGAATCCAGCGGCAGCTGGGGAACCGAGACCAATACAAATTTGGAACTTATTGGGGAGGCGCTGGGTTATGGCACAGAAGGCATAACAACCAACGCCGACACACATACCAGCACAATTGCTGACGGTGCTACAGATCCTGTTAGAGCCATGTATGTAAAATACACAGGCACTTTAGATTCGGCTTGCACAATCACGATAGCCCCAAACACAGTAAATCGAATGCAATTTATTGAGAACGCAACGAGCGGTTCTCAAAATATAATCATTTCACAAGGTTCTGGAGCCAACATCACGATACCTGCGGGTGACGTGAAAGCCGTCTACTTGGACGGTGCTGGTAGTGGAGCAGCAGTTGTTGATGCTTTTGCCAGCCTTAATGTTGTAGACCTTAAAGTGCAAGACGATCTTACAGTCACAGATGATTTGATCGTAAATGGCGATATAGATCTTGCGGGTTCTATAGACGTAGACGGCACGACGAATTTAGACGCTGTAGACATTGATGGTGCTACTCAGATTGATGCTACTGTTACTGTTGGTGTAGACGATACTGGATACGATGTGAAATTCTTCGGGGCTACGTCTGGAGCTTATATGCTTTGGGACGAATCTGCCGATGACTTGAAGCTTGTTGGTGCTGCTGGTCTGACCGTTGCTGGAGACATAGACGTAGATGGCACCACTAACCTTGATGCCGTTGACATCGATGGTGCTGTCCAGCTTGATTCCACTTTGAGCGTAGGCGTTGACGGCACAGGACATGACGTAAAGTTCTTTGGTGATACGGCTTCAGCTTACATGCTGTGGGATCAAAGCAGAGATGATTTAATACTAGGGGGAGCCGCACAGCTAGGAATAGGGACGACAACTCCGGGCCACCCACTTCATATCTCAGAAGCGGCTGATGGAACGAAGATTCAATTAACGAGAGGCGGTATTTCTGAATGGGCTTTTTCAATTGGAAATACATCCACATTGAGCGGTGTAGGTTCTGGTGCTTTAGAGATTCTCCCGCTGAATGGTGGGACTGCCAATGAATTTGCAATAGGCACGTCGGGTTCGACTGCGCCTTTATTTCACTTAACAAATGCTCAGAATTATTTCGCTAAAAAAGTTGGCATAGGAACTACTGCTCCGGACACCCCTCTACACGTTAAGGGCGCAAGCGGCACACAGCTTACGGTTGATGTAGATACTGGCGGCAGGTTTTCACAAGTTGATTTTGAACAAGCTGGCACACAAAAAGCTGCAATATGGGCTGATCATACAACAGATCTTTTAGGGATTTATGGGGTCGCAGGTTATGGTATTAATTTTTATAGTGATGCTACTGAAAGGATGCGTATTCTTTCTGGTGGAAACCTATGTATAGGTAGAACTAATGCTACTTTTAATGATACCGCAGGAATAAGTTTAAATCCCGGATCAGACAGTGCCTTTATAAATGATGGACAATGTTTATCTTTAAATAGAACAGGAAGTCATGGAGTCATTACAGGCTATTACTACGATAGTTCTAGTGTTGGGACTATAAGTACAAACGCTAATTCCTTGCCGTCTGATAGAAACTTTAAAAGAGATATTAGTGATTTAGATTTAGGTTTAAATCTGGTAAATAAATTAAAGCCAAGCCAATATAACTACAAGATTGATAGTGAAGATTGTCCTAAAATGTATGGCTTAGTTGCACAAGATTTAGAACAATCTTTAGAAGAGGTAGGCATAGAAAAAAATAGTACATGGTTATTACAACATGAGCCTAATGAAGATGAAAAACAATCGGATTATAATTTAGATTATTTGAAACTGACTCCTATTTTGATTAAAGCTATTCAAGAACAACAAGAACAGATTGAAGCTTTGCAGTCTGAAATTAATATACTCAAAGGAGGAGACTAATGGCAATATCTTATACATGGGATGTAAGGCATGTAGATACTTATCCTACAAAAGATTCTAAAGCTGATGTAGTTCATAACGTACATTGGAGACTAACAGCTACAGACGGCTCTAATAACGACCCGGACGGAAATCCACAAACTGCTACAGTATTCGGCACTCAACCACTAGATACTTCAGACTTATCAAGTTTTACAGCTTTTGCTAGTCTTAATTCTGCAAAGGTTCAAGGATGGGTAGAAGCAGCTTTAACCTCTGATAAAGTCGCTGCAATGAAAACAAGTCTAAATGCTGCAATAGCTGAAAAGGTTACGCCAACATCAGTACAAAAAACAATAGGATCATAAAGTGCAAGAAGAAAATATAATAACGCTTGATGGCGAAAAAATTAAAAACGAAGATTTGTCTCAAGAACAACAATATTTAAAAAGACAAGTTATTGATTTGAGAAATAAAAAGTCACGTTTACAATTTGATCTGGATCAAATTTTAGTCACTTTACAAAGCTTTGAACAAATCTTGTTAGACAGCTTTAAAGAAAGTGCTGGAGAAGTTTTGTCTGATGAAAGTGAAGTGGTTAAGTAATCATGAGCTGGTGGAGCAAAATTGTTGACGCGGTGACTGGCACCGAAAGAAAGGAAATCAGGACCAGAAACGAAAAAGGCCAATACGTCGGAGACGATGAATCTACGCCAGATGTGGACGAGTCTCGCACAACGGTTAGGGTAAAAAAAAATAAAAAACCAAAAAGGGGAGGCAAGAAAAGATAATGGAAATTATAACTAATATAGTTGGGACGGTGACTACCGTGGTTTGTATAGCCAGCATTATATGTAGCCTGACTCCAACCCCAAAAGACGATGCTATGATTAGTCGTTTATATAAGATCTTAGAGATTGCCGCTTTAAATATCGGGAAAGCGAAGCAGTAAAATGGACGAGGGCACCGAAGCCTTGGCAGAAATTAGGGCGCATGAAAGAGAGTGCGCAATTAGGTACGAGTATATAGAAAAAAGACTCGACGAAGGCTCCGCAAAATTTAAAAAATTAGAAATGCTCTTGTGGGGTGTTTACCCCTTTATAGTCGCTACTATCATTGGTGCGGCTAAATTATTATGAGCGAAGAAGTTACCAAGAAAAAAATAGAATTAGAGGTAGAAGTTGGAACTTCTACTGTTGAGCGCGGAGTTAACCCCTACCAAAAGTGGATTCACTTAGCCAGAGCTGTAGATGCTTGGAGAATTTTTCCAAGAGTCTTTCTAAGCGTTTACATATTTTTACTGTATTACTCAACCATGTGGTTTATGAGCTTGGACGATCCTTCGCTTGAGCAATCTGGACTAATCTCAATAATCGTAGGGGCTGGAGCGGCGTGGTTTGGATTGTATGCAGGAACTAGCAATAGTAGCAAAGGCTTTAAAGGCGAAGAATAAAAAATGGACGCTATTACTTTAATAGCGGAACTTGGCCTGCCTATAGCAAGTGGTTTGATCATGGGCTACTTCATATTTTTGGTGATGCGCCAATTAATGAATGGCTTGGTTGATGAAATTAAAACAATTCAGGGCATTTCAAAAATGCTTATAACCAGAGCATCTATAATGAACAACGACATGATTCGTATAGATACCAGTGTATCAAGTGCTTTGAATATCCCGCCAGATTTACACAGAATAGCAAGAGCTGAAAATTTTGTTGAAGACGGGAAGATAGACGCTAGGCGGGACTAATGGACATCGCACAATTGGTTTCAGACTTTGGATTTCCAGTTGTCATGGTAATTGGCCTTGGTTATTTCGTTTACTTTGTTTGGCAAACAATAACAAACGTAATTGATCCAGCTGTTCAAGACATGAAAGCCACAATTATTAGGCTGACTGACCAATTGCGTTTGCTTGATCAAGATATGATAAGATTGCAAGAGAAAGTTAATACAGTTATTGAGCTACGAGAAGCTGACGCTGTTAGAAACCAATATTATGAAGAAGAAACAAAGGGGCAGACCCAGCAAAGAAAAACTGGAGGCGATAAAAAAAGCTAAGCAAATAGGGCTTGCTATGACTTTTTTTGTTGGTATGGTTTTTTTGTCCGCTGTAGCTTCTGCTGACCAAATTGTTCATCAATTCAAAAACCCTAGCTTTAGCGGTGTAGCCACATCTTCGCATTACTTAACTGTCGATGAACAGGAAAAAACCAGACGAGATGAAATAGCAGAAGAAGTAGAAAGCGCGTTAAAAGAGGCTGAGAGGAAGGCTGATAGCACCACGTTTTCTCGTTTTTTATCTAATTTGTCTTCACGCATATATTCCCAGCTCTCACGCGATATTAGCCAGAGTCTCTTTTCAGAAACAGGTGGCACAGGTGGCAGTATAACGCTGGAAGGCAGCACTCTTTCATTTGTCAACGATGGCATTAGCATCACCTTGACCGTCGTTGATCCAGACGGAAACGTGACGACTATCGTAATCCCTGTGGGGATATTTGGCATATGTTCGGAAGATTGTGGAATTTAGTAGCTTTATTTTTACTTACCGCTTTTGTAAGCGGTTGCGCTACTTATGCACCACCAAGCGCCACGGGGTGTGCGCCTTTTTTGGAGTGTGTAGAGCCACCCACAAAAATTAGACCTACGGAAGAAAAATTGTTGAACTTAGCGCACCCTAATCAAAAAGCAGTGGTTGCGGTATATAACTTCAATGATCTTACTGGTCAGCGTGAAAGTAGCCAGAACATGGCGTTATTTTCTACAGCCGTAACCCAAGGCGCAGACCATTACTTAATTAACGCCTTGCGTTCTGCAGGAAATGGTAATTGGTTTGTGGTTGTCGAGCGCAGTGGATTGGACGCATTAACCCGTGAACGCCAGTTAATTAGGCAGACTCGTCAAACCTACGATGGTGAGACTGACAACACATTAAAACCCTTGCTTTTTGCAGGCTTAATTTTTGAAGCCGCAATTGTAGAGTATGATACCAATGTTGGCACTGGTGGAACCGGCGCTCGATACCTTGGAATCGGCAATAGCAACTCATGGCGAAGGGACGAAATTACTGTTTCGCTTCGGGTTGTGCTTGTGCAAACTGGCGAAGTGTTGCTCAATGTTATGGTTAGCAAAACCATTTTAAGCGCTGGCACAAGTAGAGATGTATTTAGATTTATTGAGATGGGCACAGAGTTAGTAGAGCTGGAAACTGGATTCACTCAAAATGAAGCCGTAGGACTTGCAACCAGATCGGCTATCGAAGAGGCTGTTTATCAGATAATACAAGACGGCTTAAAAATACAATTATGGGATTTCGATTATTCCGAAATAGAAGAGGAGGTAAAATGAAAAATTTTTTAAAGATATTATTGATTTTAGTTTCTCCAGTAGCGATTGGAGCAAATAATGATATTTATATCACACAGAGCGGGACAGGATTAACATTAACAATTGACCAAATAGGGGCGAGCAATATAGTCGGCACGTCACAAACACGCGCAACTTTTACAGGCACTAGCATGACTGTTGACGTTGATCAGGTAGGTGACTCGAATAGTCTGACAGCTTCAGTTGCACAAGGAAATAGCACTTCATTTACAGTAACTAGTACTGGCGATAGCAACGCAACTACTCTTGCGTTTGGTGGAACAGGAGATGTTGCTAATACAGATTTTGACCTGACTGAAACTGGTTCCTCAAATGTGGTTTCATTTACCCAAGGAGCTGCAGCAACAGCGACGGCTGGAAATCAAGATATAACCATTACCGGAACATCAAATAATATTAATGCTACTTGTGAAGTGGTTGGATGCATTAATAACTGGACTATTGATGGAGATGGATCAGATATAGACACGACGCAAACCGGAAATTCTGACCACCAAATTACAGCTGTAATAACCGGAAATACTAATAATATTGACATAGACCAAACCAATAGCACTGGTAGCGTTTCTGGTGTAGCAGTAATAACAGCTACAACCAGCAATGCCACAATTGACATAGACCAGTGTACCTCTGGCTGTTAATTGTTTTAGTTTTGTTTTGTAATTCTGCCTACTCACAAATAGGTAGAATTTCTGAGCTAAGAGGAAATGGAGAGGTTCTGAGAGAAAGCGAGGAAGACAGCCTCCGGGCAGAAGCCGAGCTTGGGATTTTGTCTTACGATGATGTGCGCACCGGTAATGGTCGTATCGGCATTGAGTTTCTTGACTCTAGCGTTATTCGTCTTACTGAACACTCTAAAATTGTTATTGATGAATACATTTACGATCCTGATC
>Ga0208919_1001422_pt1 | contig 13812 bp, 12 predicted proteins | sample 4_EtaG_FD_184076 | JGI IMG/M metagenome (GOLD analysis project Ga0208919, IMG submission 184076) | Marine viral communities from the Subarctic Pacific Ocean - 4_ETSP_OMZ_AT15127 metaG (SPAdes) (version 3) | ecosystem: Environmental > Aquatic > Marine > Oceanic | place: Pacific Ocean | collected...
CTCTTGTAAAGTCACTGCTCCTGCACCTGGTGTTATTGATGTTATACCAGTTCCTAATAAACTTAATCTTCTTCTTGGATCATCAACTGCCATCTGTGCCGCCTGTCTCTGCGCATCTAATATCGCTTGGTTTTGTGCTTGTTGCGCTGCACCTAGTGTGCCAAGACCAGATATCTGTGCTCTACTAAAGTCTTGTGCTGCTGCACCTAATCCTCTTTGTTGTTGTGATATACTTAATTGATTTGCAAGATCTTGTTGTCTTCTTGCTGCTGCATTTTCAAAACTCTGTTGTAATAGACCTGCCTGTAAAGACGCTCGGTTCCTGCCGCTTGCTGCATCAAACTCGGCTCTTTGTACACCTTCTCTACCACCACCAAATGCACCAGGAACGCCTAATGTTTGTGCTGCTTGTTGGTTTCTTCTAATTTGAGCTTGTCTATCAAACTCTGCTAGTGTTGTATCAATAACCTGTTGTTGAAAAGGTGATCTGTAAGACTCTATAGATCCCGCTCCTGTTCCTGCACCAGTTCCAGTCAGTGCTGTTGCTGCATCTGTAGCTGTTCCTGCTTTGGTTAAAAACGGTTGAAAAGATCCAAGACCTCTTGTTGGATCTGTCGCTTGTGTGTATGCAGCTGCTTGTAATGGATCTTGTGCTGCAACTTGTGGTGCAAGTTCAGCCATACCAGCTCTTGTAATATTAAACTGTTGTGCTTGTGCCTGTCTTGCTGCAAATTGCTCTGCAGTCTCACCAGGTTGTTGTGTCGTTGCAGTTGTAACACTTGGTAATCCAGCTTGTCTTGTAAGATCTGCTAAAAATGTTTTTTGTGCAGCTTCAATAAACTCTGGTGGTAATTGTCTTGATTCTGTGACACCACCTGTTTGTTTTAATACTCTACCACCCACAGCCATATCTTTAGAAAGTCTTTCTCTAGCTTCTTCAATTGCTTCTTGTTGAGTAAAACCTGCTTCCATTAACTCTCTGACGAGCTCCATAAATTTTTGTTCGTCCATTATACTACCCTTTTCTCCAATCGTTTCATGGTATCATACATCTTTTGTGCTCCTCTTTCAATGCTACCGTTACCAGCTCCTCTTACAGCATCTGCTGTAAAAACAAACTCATTTTTTGATAGCATAGCAGGCACATCATCTGCTTTCTCTTTGATACCCACAGGCACAAATCCACCCTTGTCTCTGTAGTCCCGTTCCATAACTCCAGCTTTATTTGTTCTCATGATGCCTGTTGGCATACCGCCTTTTGCTTTAGAGTTTTTAATTTGATTTATTTCTTCTTTTGTGGCTCCTGTTATAGCCATAATCGTATCATCGTCTGATCCTCTTTCAAGCATGTCTTTTATCATTTGTCTTTTTTTATCAGCTCCCTCGTCAAATTTTACTCTGCCACCTTTTGCATATTCTAAACCATATTTTTCAGCATACTCTTTTCCTGATAAACCTGCGTCTGGATCTTGTGGTATATTTATTGGAGGCATCATTCCTGGTCCCATTAATCCCATTGGTCCTACTAGTGGCATTGGTAGTCTAGCTACTTCTTCTTTACTAGGAAATTTTCTTTCTAAAAATTCATCTCCCATCATTTTAACTACTCTATAACCTTCAGGTGCAGGTTGACCTGGTGACCAATTAACAGGTTGTGAATAATCAAAACCTGTAATCATAGCAGGATTAAAATTAAAAGTATCTATATCTTCTTGTGTTATTTGTCGAGGCATGCCTGTTTGATCTATGTCTTGTAAATTTGCATATTCTTTTTCTGTATATATATTACCTTTGTTGTCTATATAATTGTATGATCCTGGTGGTTGTGATGCATCATTAGCTATAAATCTTGAAAAACCTGGAAGTAAATTTGCACTAGCACTATCTGCTATGGTAGGTGCTTGTGTCATAATACCTTCTCCTACAGAGCCTATCATGGTTCTAGATCCATCAGCATTAATTCTAAATTTGTTAGGGCCATCCGTAATAATTCCACCAGCTTCTCCTGCACCAGTAGGTGACATAGTTTTATTTAAAACGTCTAATGCAGCTTGACTTCTATCTTGACCTTCAATTATTGTAGATGCTGCTTTTTTTGAAAGAGGTCCTAGTATACTATCTTCACCCATTGCGTATTCTTGAACAGGTGTTCTTTTTCTTATTTGCTCTTTAACTTTTTCTCTTGCAGGTGCAATTGATTTTTCAAACGCAGCTTGTGCTGCTCTGTTACGAGCTATGTTTTCTGCAAGTGTATTAGCCATAGTGATACCACCAGTCTGATATCCAACTCTACCACCATCACGAATATTGTATCTGGCTACAAGTGCTTCTCTACCTGCATCGTCTAGTTTCATATACTCTGGATCATTTGCATAATAATTATCCATATAGGTTCTCATCTGTGTTCCTACATACTCTCTTCTTCTAGCTAAGTATTCTTCCATGCTCTCACCAGGTTCTGGCTCTTCAAACTCTCCTTGAAAATAACTTGCTAATAAAGATACACCTGATGTAAGAGTACCTGCTAATAATTGTTCTTGCACTAGTTTGGGTAATGCCCTTACACCTGGAATTTTACCCGTAGTTTTTTCCAAAATACTTTCTGATAAAATACCACCTGATTTATCTTTGGGTGTTATTTTAGGATCTGCTGCTTGCCTGTCAAACAAACTAGTGAACCCTTGTGTTCTCTCTGGACTTAATGGTGATGAAAATCCAAAATCTCCAAAAACATTTTCTGCTCCACCTAATTTTCTTGCTCCCGCCCCAAATGCAAAAGTGGCAGCACCTTGTTTAAGTGCATCACTGATACTACCTCTTTGATCAAATCTACCTATACCTCTCATCAAAGCTGCAGTTTTTGGTGAAAAAGGTGCAACGAATGGTGCAGCTTTAACTGCCACACTTGCAAGTTCGTTAGGTATGAGTTTTCTTATTCTTCTTTTAATACCACCAAATAAATAATTAGTTCTTGGAACAACACTGGTTATCCCACCTTTACTACGTAACTGTCTTGGCATTTTTGTTCTGTTAATCATATATGTTAAATATTGTTTATTTTAAAAAGGCAGGAATTTCACCTGAATTTACAGTATTACTCGCTTTTCGCAAGTAAATCAAGACTATGTTGTAACGGTTCTAGGTGTTACTTGCATAGCTGAAAGCAATACATGTAGTCTATTTGCATGGCCAGCCGTGACTTTTATTACCTCTCCAGTCTCAACTACCAATGGATTTGTTAATATCTCAGTCGGAGTATTAGCAGATATGGTCTTTTGATGTGCAACACTAAATAAAGTTAAGTCACCTATATCTATCTGTATAGTTATAGTTGACCCACTACCACTATCATCGCTTACTAATATAGATTTTACTATAGCAGTCGTAGCTGATGGTACTGTATATAAAGTGGTAGAGTCTGTAGATGTTAAATCTGCTTTTTTACTTATAAAAACATTAGCCATATTTATCCTAAAAAGAAAACAATCGCATCATTGTCCTCTGTTTTCTCCTCTTGAAAAGTAGTATTTAATTTCTCTATTAAACCATTTAAATCTCTAACTAAAGATAAAAATGAAATTTGATCATACTCTTTTGGTGGCTGTGTTAATGATTGTACTATCTTTGCCATTATGCTTTTTTAACCCCCTTAATTTTTTTCTTATTTAATGATGCATAAAAAACCTGTTCACCACGTTTTTTACCATATTGTTTTTTCATAGATTTCATTATTTTTTTACCTTTTTTATTTAATGGCATTATCTTCTACCATCCGGTTGATAATCTATTCTAAATGTTCCTAGTTTCCAAAATTGACTAGTGCTAGTGTTTTCTATTTTTAATGATATTTCTCTAGCTCTAGCTCGCGTATCTATTTTAGTTGAATTACTAGTAATTGTAAATGGACCTAAAGAAGAGCTAGCTTTTGTTTGATTTGGAAAGTCTCGTAAATTTAATGTTACTCTTGCATCACCTGTCTGTGATAAAAAGTCCGGTATCACTCTTCTTATTTTCATCATAAACTCACCATCACCTGCTAATCCTTGTGCGCCAATATCAAAACTTCCTGATTGTATATTAGCTGTGATAGCTGTTGTCTGTCCTAACTTAACTTGATTTAAACCTGTCTCATGTTCATAATATGTTGAAGCTCCATCAGTATTGCCATGCACATAGTTAACATCTGTATCTGATGTCTCTGCGCTCGCGTCATATTCTGTTGCGTGTGGTCTACCAAATATAGCAGAGTCCTCCCATGCTGTTCTTGCTAATGTGCCTGTTGTCCACACTGGTCGCTCGGGACTTGAGTCTAGATAATTAAAAGCAACCATTCTATTTACAACACCAGAGCCTGAGTTTGGATAAAACCATATGACTTCACCAAATAGGTTATTTAATCCAGCGTTAATATGTTGTTTAGGTATCGTGTTAATATCATCAAAGACATGATCCTCAACCAAACATGGTAATGATTCTAATCTACCAGCATATCTAAAGAAACCATTCTCTGACATCCAATAAGCTGTACCATCAACCTCAACAGCTGCGTTCTGTCCAATCAATCCACAGTTTGTACCAACCTGTTGAAATGAGAATGTAAATGGTGGACCAACAAATCTCATTGTAAACAAAGCGGTGTCGGTCCAAATATAAATCGCATCACGACCTCTGATAGCTCCAACAATTTTAGATCCATCTGCAAGTCTTTGTGTACCAGCGGTGTTAGTTGCTGAAGGTGTGTAAGTATTAATATCTTCTTGAGAAGAGAATCTTATAAACATTGGATCTTGTGTTGATTTAGTTCCAATCGTTGTTTCTGTACCAAAAAATATTAAGTGTCTATCGGGAGTAGATGTAAGTGTAAATGCTGATGCAGTTGGTGCACTTGTTATAATAGTTGCTCTAGTGTTATTTGCTGCTGTGGGATTAGAGTCCCATTCAAAACTTTCTCCACCATTAATAGTTGCAATAAGTCTATTACCAAAATTATCTAACGACCATAAACCCGGTGCAGTTACAATATCCCCTGATGCTGCAGCGTTCCATGCAAAAAAGTTTGATGCATCTGTTACTGTTGCTCCAGATGAATGTGTTGCTGCTGTTGTACCTGAGGCACCTCTAGTTAAACCAGATAAAGTTCCGCTATTATCATTTCCTGTATAAGTGATTAATTCGTTATCTACTAACACTGTACCTGATGATGGAAAAGAAGATGAACTAGCCATTGTTAAACTTGTAACACTAGCATTTATTGAAGAAGATAATGTAGATGTAAACTGACCTGCTTGTTGCCCGCCCCATGATCCAAGAGACCAACCTGTAGATGCAACCTCAACTGCTGGTCCAACAGGATAATAATGTTGGACTCTAATACCACCTGATGTTGTTGCACCGGATCCAGATTCATTAGACTCCATTTCTATTGTAAGTGTAGTATCTGTTGGTATGGACGTTACCATAAATTTTTTATCAGTAAAATCACCAGATACAAAACCAGAGTTGGTTATAGATGTAAAAGTATCTAATAATATTATATCAAATTTATTTATATTATGTGCCGATGCAAAAGTTAATGTTACAGTTTTTGATCCATTAGTTGTACTAAAAGCATTTGATAAAGATGTTGTAGATTTAATTGGATGTATATCATAAAAGATACCACCAGAGTATGCATATAAAATTCTGTTTGTTCCTAAGATAGCATACTTGATACCTGATGTATTTACAAAGTGATGAATAGCTGTTGCTCTGCCTGTGATTTGAACAGAGCCTAATTGTGACCAACCACCTATCTTTTCAGGTGTACCATATCTAAAACGAACGTTGTCACCATCAACCCATTGGCTTTCACCACCTGTTGAGGTAACTTGTTTATTAAATCCTGGTGCAAATTTTACTTTTTGTAACATAATTTTATCCTATCTAGCATTATTTGGAACGCCTTTACTATTAACAAATGGACTTTCTGCGAAAGCCATGTAAATAAATGTATTAGATGAATTAAATGTTGAAGCTGAATCTCTTATTTTAAATCCATTACTCAAAAAATCCATGAAAGTATATGTGCTTTCTGCATCACTTGTATCTGCTTTTAAAAATTTATCTACTTCATTAAAAGTATTTCTTTTATTATCTAACAAATACCAATGATTACTAGAACCAGTATCTTTTAAAATAACTAAAGCTGGGCGAAAGCCGCAAAAAACAAATGTTCCATTAGCATTTGCATTTCCTGCGTAGCTTCCAAATTTTGAATAGCCCTGTATCTCACTAAAGCAATAAACTACATGAGTATTACCACTTCCATTTACTTGATCTTGTCTTCCAATACTTAATACTGTAGACGTTGGAGTAGTATCTGCCCAAAATTCTTCAGAATCAGAATTAGCTGCTGCCCCATTAGTATTCAAATTCATTCTATATGTGTTTCCTAGACTTGCATGATAAACTGCCCAACTTTCCGCATTACTATTTGTTCTATTTTTTAAAACCATCCATTTAGGAACAGAGTTTAGTCCGTGATAAATTTGTTGATTGGCAGTTGCATTACCAGTGAATGTTACAATGGAGAATCCTGCTGTTCTATTGTAAGATCCAGTAGATGCTAAATCTGCACCATTTGCTCCAGCACTATTTGAGAAGGATGTTCCAGCTTTCCAGTTCCAAGCTACATAATTTTGACCACTGTTATTTGGGTTTCCTGTGCCTAGTGAAAACCCATCACTATCAAATGATGTTAAAGTTGTAGCAGCTGTATCTTCTACATTTCCTACATCAGAATAAATTCTTTTTGTAGCACCTCTTACTGAATCAAATAATTCGTGGTTATTACTAGATCTTGATCTTAACCAGCACCAATCAGGTTGAAAACCAAGTCCTGTAATACTTCTATTTGTGGCATTACCTGTGTAAAGTAAAATATTAAAAAAAATTGTTGGGTCGTCTATAGTTGTATAAGCCATTATCCAAACTCCGCTAGGTTTTTTGTGTTAAGTGCATAATATCCTGATGGTACAGAATATTCAAAGTTCCCATAATTATTACCATCTGAGTTACCTGATGAGATTGAAAATGGTGGAGAACCAAAGTTTGCTTGTAAAGTATTATTACCAGCATTTTCATCTCCCCCTGCTGGAAAATAAAAACCACTTGTTGTACTTGCTGGTGCAGTTATTGATATTGCAGTTCCACTATTTTGAACTGCACCATTTTTATAAAATGTTAATTCGTTATCATCTAAATTTAAAGCAATTCCTATTATATCTCCTGTTGTGTAAGAAGAGTAAGAACCACTAAGAGTGGAACCATTATTTTTTACACTACCACCATTCCCATAAGCATAACCATATGCTCTGGCGCCCATTTGATTTCCAGATGAGGTGGGTATATTATCAACAATTCCTATTTGACAAGCACCAACATCAATGTTTGTTAATTTAACTTCCCAAAACCACTTACCTGAAGAAACTCCTATTGTTGCGATATTATAAGTTTCATAACTATATATGACTCCTGGAGATTTACCTCTTACTTCAAGGTTTCCTTCTTGAAATGTACTTTCTGCATAATAATTATCTAAAGAATTCCAAGTTGGAGAATTATTAGTACAAGTATCAGTAGATTGATCCACACTTGTTAAGTTATTTACAGTAAAATCATTGTTGTTTCCTGATACATCATTACCTAAAGCTGAACTATCCTCATAGTCTAAATGAAATCCAGTTGTACCAAAGTTTAAACCTGATACATCAATAGGTTTCCAAATATTAGGGCTATCAGAGTCAAACTCTCCATAATTATCTGCTGTGTATGCTTGTCCATCATTAAAAACCGTTTCACACATATAACCATCAAAAAAATCTCCAACACCTTCTTTTTGACCAATTGATATATCTTGTCCATCTGCATTTAAAGTTGTTGCATTTGATGGTGCAGATGATGCAGAAAAACTAGTCTCTTCAGTTCCATTTACATAAATTCTCATTTTATGATCTGATGTACCATTATCTTTATCCCAAATAGCAACGATATGATACCATGCACTAATGTCTCTAAAAACTCTATTTGTTCTTCTTTGTCCATTAAAAGAACCATTATAATAATCAAAAAATTGTAAAGTATCATCACTTTTAAATAACAAAGCGGTTGAATAATTTGAACTTTGATAAGAACCAAAAATCCATTGATTTGCTCCTAATGCACTTCTTTTAAGCCATGTTGAAAATGTCCATTTGTTTCTATTTCCAGCACCACCTGGATCAGCAAGAGTTCTGATTAAAGCATCACTACTTCCATCATTAAATCTTAATGAGTTATCAACATCGTAACCTGTAGCCGCTGTTGCTGATCCTACATTGCCAGGTAAAATTAATGGCATATTAAGACTCCAGTCTTGGAAGCTCACCTAATGGTCTAGTAACTGAGCCATCCTCTTGTTCTGTGTATGTGTATAAAGTCTCTAAAGCTGGTGTATCTGCAGCATTTGTAATAGCTGTTTCCATCTCAGCTGCTTTAGTTCTTACTGCTGCTCTATGAGTTGTAATAGAGGATGGTACTGCTGTACCTGCATCTGCTTTTCTAATTATATACCAATCTGTATTTTGTAATTCATTTGCAGCTTGTTTTTTTATATTTCTAATTAAAATTGTTTTTAACCCTTCAACTTTTACATCACCTACATCTTTATCTTCTGGTATTATACCATCTGTTTTATCTTGATTAGTGAATAAAGTATCTGCGTGTGGTTTAGCTGTAGCTGTGCCCCATGATTTAGTAACTTTATTATTTGAAAATGTATATGATTCATTAGTATTAACATACCAATTTTCATCTTTTTTATTTGTTGAATCTATAATTACTTCATAAATACCTATGGCATTTAATTCAGAAGCTGACCATAACTCAAAAATTTTAGCTGGATATCTGACATCTCCTATCACAATTGATTTAGGATTATTAATTAATTTTGTTATACTATTATCTTCTACTATTGCATACATATTATATCCTAACTTTCACTTAAATTTAATGTTCTACCTACTTCTTGCCATACAGATCCATTGTATCTAAATACAAGAATATCTGTTTTACCATCGGTTGAAGTAAATGTTGGTGCAGTCGATGCTGCAAATTCAAAGATAGTATTAAAAGCAATAGTATGTGAACCATTGTAATTAATTTCAATAATTATAAAAGCACCTTCAACATTGTTAGTTGGTGCAGAAAAGGTAGTATTCTCTGTTGTTTGATGAAATGCATTTGGTTTTGCAGAAGCATCCCAAGCTACAGCGTTTGATGAAGAAGTTAATGCTTGTTGAGCTACATTAGCAGCAGCGCTAAAAGTTGCTATACCACCTGCTGACATATCTAAAGTTAATGCTGTAACGGCTGATCCACCATCATCACCTTTAAATATAATGTCTTTGTCTTGCACACCTGCAGTTATTACAGCGTCACTAGAACTATTTGTAAATGATAGTATTGTTGTACCGCCATCTTTAATGTTAACATCAGCACCATCAGCATCTAAATTAATATCAGCCGCAGCATCTATTGTTAAATTATTAGCACTAATAGTCATATCAGTGCCATCACCTTCAATTTTTTCTGAATCTCCACCAAAAACTATTCCAACATTATTTGGAATGTGTACATCTGATGTAGCTGTTAAATTAATTTTTGCTCCAGAAGTAATTGTTAAATCTGTGCTATCACCTTCAATTTTTTCACCAGAGCCAAAAGTAATACCAACGTTTGCTGGTATAACTACATCTGCAGTGGCTGTAAGATTAATGTTGTTACCAGTGATAGTTAAATCTGTACCATCACCTTCAATCTTTTCGCCGTCGTCACCAAAAGTTAATCCTATATTTGCAGGAATATTTATGTCACCACTTGATCCAACTTCAAATGTAATGTCTGTGCCATCACCTGAAATTGTTTCTTCAGCAGCACCTAACATAATTTTTTTACCTGAAGCCATTAAAAATGCTGAAACATCACCATCAAATCTTGCAACTTCTGTAGAACTTCCACCATCATTAACTTTAAATATTATATCTTTGTCTGATGTTGCAGATTCAATAATAAAATCAGTAGAGCTATTTGTAAAAGTAGCAATTGAAGTGCCTCCATCTTTAAAAATTATATCTGCACCATCTGCATCAAGAATGATATCTGTTGTTGCATCAAGTGTAATAGAAGAACCTGAATCTATTTCTGCAATAACTGGTGTAGTTAAAGTTTTATTTGTTAAAGTTTGTGTCGCTGCTATACCTGCAACTGTGTCTGTAGTAGCTGGTAAAGTTAATGTAATATTACCAGAAAAAGCCGAGTGAGCAGGTGCTTGTAGTCTAGCATAGTGAGCATTTGATGATTCACAATAAAAGTCAACATAAGATTGAGATCCAGAGTTTTTAATTGATATAGATCCTGATTGTATATCAATACCATTAGATCCATCGATTCTGACAACTCCACTTCCGTTTGGTGTTAAAGTAATATTACCATTTGATGTTGAGACTATATCTTCACCGTTTACATCTAAGCTACCACCTAATTGTGGAGATGTGTCCTCTACAACATTTGATATTGCACCTGATGTAGCAAGTCCTGCTACAATTGCTGATCTAGCTATTTTTTTAAGGCCACCACCTGAAGTATCAACTGCTAAAAATACATCATCATTAGCAACCGTAGATATTTCTGATAATGAACCCACTGCTACTGAATTAAAATTTGTACCATCTGCAATTAATAAATTACCTGCAGTATTTGTACCCATAGTGATGTCATCACCAGCAACAGTAAGATCTCCAGTGATACTTAAATTTCTAAATCCAGATATATCTTTGTTTGAATCTACTATAACTGCTAAAGATGCAGATACAGTTCCTGCAGTAATACCATCTAATAAATTTAATTCTGCTGCTGTTGAAGTAACTCCGTCTAAGATATTAAGTTCTGCTGTTGTTGAAGTAACCCCATCTAAAATGTTTAGTTCTGCAGCTGTTGAAGTTACACCATCTAAAATGTTTAACTCGGCTGCAGTTGATGTAACAGCGGTGCTTCCTAAAGTAAGACCACCATCAGGTATAACTATACTACTTCCAGATAAAGCTGTAAAAGTGTTTGCTGTAAATCTAAAATCATCTGCTCCAGCGATTGCAATATCTATTTGATCATCTGTGTCTGCTGTAATTGTTGTATCAGCATCAGCATCTAAAGTTAATACTTCACCATTTAAATCATGTGCTCCAACACTTCCACCTGCATCAACTATGTTTGTTCCATCAGAAAAAACTAGTCTAGTTCCCTTATCAGATGCACCAAAAGTTATACCAGATCCTGATGCAGTTTTAAACTGAACAGTAAAAGAACCTGATGTTCCATTTACAACAATATAAACTTTTTCTATAGAATCTGGAACGGTTACAACTTGATTACCTGTGATAGTTCCGGTTAATTTTATAACAGCATGTCTTGCAACAGATGTAGATTCTGTTGCATCACCATCTTTAATTGTTAAAGTTGTTGTGTTTGCACCGCCAGCAATAGATTTTTCTACATAACCAGCGATTGCTTTTTCTACTATTTGTAAATTGGTATTAGTTTTTGTACCCCATGTACCGGCATTTTCGCCGGTTGCCATTAGTTCTATACCTAGATCTGAAAATGTTGATGCCATAATTTAATCCTTAAGGTGTTGGTGAGTTGACTGGGATTCTGATTGTGCCATCTGTATAGTCATCTCTTCGTCTTCTACCTATTTGTTCTCCTCCAAATCTTTGTACTTCTCTTTGATATTTTTGTTCATAAAGTTGTAGCATATCTGCTGGTCCTTTTAAAAAACCATAAGTTTCTGCTAAACAACAATATAGCAGACCATTTGGAAAATTCATACTAATATAATTAGTATCATCATTTTCCAATAATGCTGGTGCTGCGTTATAGTGTATTTTGTATGCAAATGTTGCACTTGGTGTTGGTGATACAATAATAGATCCAGAGTTTGATGAACTCTCTCCAGTTGCTCCCGTATCTAGCATTGCATAATATTTTGGTGTTCCAGTAGATGTAGTTGCTGAAATATATTCTTCTAAAAATGTAATATCTCTTTTTTCTAAATAACTATTAGCACCTGTAAATGTAGATCCAGTTGCAGTATAAACTTGCACTGCTCTAATAAATACAGCTCCTGCTGGCACAGTTACAGTGCCCGTTCCAGATGTAAAATTACCTGTAGATGTTTTTCTGTCAGCATCTATAGGCACATCTCTAAAAATTCTGTATTGTGCATTTAATATTATATTCTCTAATACACTGTCTGATAAAACTGTAGAGTCCACCTCTGTATAACTTCTAATTTGTGTTTTTAATCCTGATGCACTTAATCCTGCCATTATGCTGATAGACTAACTGGTCCTGCAGAAACAGTTGGTCCTCCTCCTTTTTCTGTTACACTTGGAGTTGCTCCTAAACTAAAAGTGTATTTATCTGTTGTTGTAACTGTTATACTAAATCCTGAAGAATTTTCAAACGTAGATGCAGAAACTCCACCAGGACTCCCTCGAACATTTCTAAATCTTACAGTGTCACTAGAACTTCTGCCGTGATTTATTTCTGTAACTGTAATTGTTTGAGAATTTGCAGTTATAGAAAAAGGATTATTACCTAATAAAGCGGCAACTTCATTTTCTGTTCTTGCGGGTCTTGCATCTCTCAAACCTTGAGAATCACCTGACCTTGATTTTAATTCTAATTGTGGATGTTTTTCTTCATATTCAGATTTGTGAACAAAATGACCATTCCATTCTTTTACCATTTCATTGTATGGAAATTCCATACCTGATCTGTCTGATATTGCTTTTGCGTATTTTCCTCTTGTAAATGCCATTATGCTCCTGGGTAATAAGTTTTAGGTGTTATTATTGTACTAGAAGAAGATCCATCTTCAGCTAGTGCTCTACCTAATTCATCTTCGTAATATAGTTTCATAGCTTGCACTCTATCTGGTGCATACTTTTGTGCTAGGTAAAAAGCCAAACCAGATACCATACAAGGCACAAATCTATATGGTACATCTGTTGCATCTGTATAAGTTGAATCTACATCCTGTATTCTTTTTACAAAAAAGATGTGCATATCTTTTGATGCGGCTGTAGAATCTGGACACGGATAAACAGTTACAGTTGTTTTATCTATGAATCTTTGAACAAAATATTGTGATGGAGTTCCTTTAGTTAATTTTCCAGATAAACTAGAATATGTTGATCTATCAATTTTTGTCATAGCTGCATCTGATTGAGTAGTTTGAGTTCTGTTTTGTCTAAACGTAGCCTCTAATATATCTGCAATACCAAAAGTACTAGAACCACTTGTCCCACCAACTGTTACAGAAGAAGTGCCATCAGCACTAGATCTAAAAAAAGTATACTCTGCTTGACCCTCAATAAGATCAATATTTGTATCTCCTACTTCCCAATAATGCAAACCTCTATTGCCCCATTCTTGAAAAAGAATATTAAGAGATCTTCTTGCTGATTTTAACTGATATCCAGAAGTTACTTGTGAACCAATACGCTCATACGCCTCTGCAATAATTTCATCAACTGCAAAGCTTTTGTCAAAAGTAACTGTGCCGGAAGTTGTATTGGCCATTCGTTACTCCTAATAAATTTTTTGAAATTCTGCTATAACCGTATACATGTTACCAGAATCAGCAGCACCTGGTACAACAAAGTTAACATCACTTTGGTTACTGTTAGAAGACTTATCTGCTGGTATTCCACCAAATTCTCTAAAGTCCCAATA
>Ga0208919_1001423_pt1 | contig 13802 bp, 13 predicted proteins | sample 4_EtaG_FD_184076 | JGI IMG/M metagenome (GOLD analysis project Ga0208919, IMG submission 184076) | Marine viral communities from the Subarctic Pacific Ocean - 4_ETSP_OMZ_AT15127 metaG (SPAdes) (version 3) | ecosystem: Environmental > Aquatic > Marine > Oceanic | place: Pacific Ocean | collected...
TCAACTTGTTCAAAGCTTTGTACGTGAACGCGCGTTTAATCCCCGGTCCATGTTCCCTGAGTGCATCTGCATGTTTCAGTGGTTTCTTGATACCAAACCCATGCGGCTCCCAAAGATCAAAGTGACACAACCTACCGCCAATCGTGCGTATCTTGCCGGAGTCATCAGCACGCCTGGCTACTGCCTCCGATAACATTTTTACAAACGGTGCTCGTTGATGGTATTGCTTAATAAGTTTTTCTGCGGCTTCTTTCATCAGCCCTAATTCTGCCATAAGTTTGTTTTTGCCCATGCCATACATGAGTCCCAAGTTTATAGTCTTTGCTTGTTTACGATTGATACCGGCCATGTCAGCAATCATCTGGTGAAAGTCTGCGTCTCCTGCATTGTAAGAATCCACAATAGTGGATGTGCCTTCTAGTTTTAATAATGATGCAAAGTGAACAACTAGTCTTGGCTCCTGTTGACTGTAGTCAAAGCAACCCCACCTGTGTCCCTCTTCTGGTATAAACAGACTTCTAATCATCGGTCCAAGTTCCTTGTGCCGTGCAGGTATCTGCTGCAGGTTCGGGTTACTGTAACTAAATCTACCTGTGACTGTGCCGCCCTGGTCAGATCTGATCTGGTTTATGTCAGCGTGGATCCTGCCTTTGTGTTCGTGTTTTAATATTGTATCGATAAATGTTGTGTTTGCTTTGTTAATCTCTCGTGCTTGGTTAATTAGTTTTGGTAGCTCTGCTGGGTGTGTGGCCAAAAAGTTTTTTGTAAAACTTGGTGCGCCTTTGTCTGTCCTGTCGTACGGTAATTTTACTTTTTCAAATGCCTTTGCAATCGATGCAGCAGCCCATATCTCAATATCAAAACCAGCTATCTTTTTGATATCTTTTAACAATTCTTTTTCTGTTTTAATTAATTGTTCCTTGACAGCAGCGGCTTTTGCAATATCAACACGCACGCCTTGAAATTTCATATCGACCAGACACGGAAACAAATTAGTTTCTAAATTAAATATGTCCCAGAGATCTTGTTTTGTAATCTCGTGTTGTAATGCGTGCCACAACTTCAGTGTAATCTCTGCATCTTTTTCTGCATACTCACCAACAAACGGTGCAGGTAGTTTCCACATTTCTGCTTTTGGATTAACACCAAAATCTTTTGCAGCGTCTTGTAAAAGTTTTTCATTCTTACGCATGCCTATGTAATCTTTACCAACAGAGTCCAAGGTGTAACTAAATCTATTTTCATCGCAAAGAGATGCAGCGACCATCGTGTCTATGATACCTCCGTTGATGTGAAAACCAAGCGAACGTATCCAGGACACATCGTACATTGCATTGTGAAATATTTTTGTGGAGGTATTATTTAAAAGTTCCTCAAACCAATCCAACACCAATTCACGATCCATGTTCCCACCACCTTCGTGCGCGATAGGAAAGTATCCTGACCAACCTTCAACTGCAACAGCGATGCCAACAATCTCTCCGTCTCTTCTCACTGCACCTGATCCCATGGTGATCAAGTTTGGATCTCGTGTCTCCAGATCTATGGCTATTTCTGAATAGCTAGATAAGTTAGGCAACCTGTCTGGTGGCACCCACTCAGTCTCTGGTGTGAATAGTGGTTGTTGAAGTGTTCTCAACTGTAGTCTCTTTCTATTATCATATCGATAAAATGTTTCGCTTTCTCGAGGCTCTCTTTGCCTCCCTTATCCTGATGTCTAACTATATACTTTATAGCAGATCCTTCAGCGAATAACAATTTGTTTTTATTGATGAATTCGCTAGGCTGTATCTTGTATTTTTTATAGTGATCGCCCCCGACCTGGTTGTCGTATGGATTAGACATATGCACATTCTCCTGTTTCTACATTTACATTTAAAATATTTACACCGAGATTTTTTTGTATTGGTGTAAGTGATCTGTTAATTTTATACCCGTCTCTTTTTCTTCTGCATTCTGACTTCACATCTATTAGTATAACCTCATGCTCTTTTATTGCAACTAGATCGACCGGCCCTTGTTGAGACATGTTTCTACAAACGAGATAACCTTGATCCCATAACCACATCGCAGCTATGTATTCTGCTTTGTCACCTTTAACGTGTTCATGAAATCTCATATTAAATATGCTCTGTCATAATTTTTTGGTTCTAATATGTGTAAAGATTTTTTTGCTCTGGTTACAGCAACATAGAATAGACGGTGTAGTTCGTCTGGATTGATGTCATTGTGATCAGCTGCAGACTTAGTAATATCAGGTAAAAGTAAAACATTGTCAGCTTCACCTCCTTTCGCTCCGTGTATTGTTGATAATGTTATGCGTGGTGTCTGTGAAATCTTTTCTTTGTTGGCTAACATGTTTCTAATATAATTCTCAGTGATAGGGTCCAAACCTGCAAAAGCTTTGTACCAAACCTCTGTGGTTTGTAATCCGTGGTTATCGGTGCACTCTTCAATATAATAAGTTTCTTCGTCACTCATCGTCTTACCTGTGCGATAACCTTTGGTTACATTGTCACCGAGGTATGAATAAATATTTCTAATGGACGCTGGTGGTAAGTCGTGTTCAAATTGTCTCCACTTCTCCCATGCTTGAATGGCTAACAATAAATCTAACTTAATAGAGTTTTTACTCTTGTGTGAATAATACCAACCTTGCAGTTCACAAAACTCTTTTATTTTATCCAAAAAATGATTTGCACTTGTCAACACCAACCACTCTCCTTGTGACATGTCTACCTGTGTAACGTCAGAGTATCTTGTAAGATCACCCACCTCTTGTCTAGGCATGTAATCTTTGTCGTATCTGTTTGAAACATTACGTATTATGTCTTGAGAAAGTTCGTGTATTGGTCCACCAGGTATTCTGTGTGATTGATTTAATGTATCTACGAAGTCTACTTCTTCTTTAAGTGCGATAAAACTATCAACATCAGCGCCAGCCCATCTAAATATAGCTTGATCATCGTCCCCTGCAATGTAGGTTTTGTTTGCTTTCGCCCATAAAGTCCTGACCATTCTCCATTGCAAAGGTGAGAGGTCCTGTGCTTCGTCAATAAATAATACGTCGAGAGACGGCGAAATATCTCGTTCAATAAATTTTGAGACCATGTCATTGTAGTCTATTAAACCTTTCTCTTGTTTATATTTTGTGAGCTCTTGGTCTAAAAAATACAACAGATCTCGCTCAATGTCTATGGAGTGTTCTTTCATGTCGTACACATCCAACACATCTTTTTCTGTAACCTTCGCTCTATTTATTATTCTTAAATATTCATTGTCAGAATTAAAATAACCATCCCCATCTTGATACCACGCAGTCTTTATCGGTATGCCACACTTCAAACCAAAGTCTCTGTAGTCTGAGTGACCCATGACGTTTTCTTTCTTCGCACCTAACATTTGAAAAGCTAGTGAATGTAATGTTCTAAAATAAGGTATTTCTTTTCTGTCCAACATAAATCTTTCTTCTGCTCTGCTAACAGCTTCATACGCAGCTTTCTTTGTAAAAGAAAAGTAACCTATCTTTTTTATATCCGTGCCACCTCGTAAAAATTCGTCCACTAAATTTAATAATGTAGTTGTCTTGCCTGTTCCTGGTGGTCCTAATATTATTGTTTTCATTAAAAAGGTGTCTCCTGGTATTTAACTTCTTGTTTTTTTTCTCTTTTTTCTTTCATAGCTTTTATTTTAATAACACGTGGTGTGGATTTTTCTAAAGTTATCCTGGACTCATCAACAAAAAAATCTAATTGTTTTATTAAGTTACCTGTTTTTATTTTATCTAGTTCCCAATTGTTACGTTTACAAAAAGAATAAAAATCATCCAATCTAAAATGAGTTACGTCTTCCTGAGTCCAAGGTAATTTTCTTGTCAAGTCTTCTTTAGTTCTAGCTTGTGGTCCGTTGACTGTGAAGTCATACAATAAATTTATAATTTGATTTCTTGGGTTTAAAGACTCTAGTGGTTCTATCTCTTGCAAGTTTTGCATCAACATTTTTAGATGCACCTCTCTCCAGTCTTTTGCTTTTGGTATTGGTGACACTACGTTTGCTTGGTCCAACACAGCTATCGCAAATAAATTAGGGTTGTGTAACTGTTCTGTTTTTAATTCTACTCTACTACCACCGACATTTAGAAACCATTGTGGTGGATTTGATTTTATTTTTGTCAGTGTGTCTAGCTCTGGCATCTGCTCGTCTTCAAAACCAACACCAAATTTTTTTGTTCTACACTTTGCAGTGTTACACACACCACATATTGGTTGTTCTTTACATCTATACTTATCGTAGCCTCTCTTGCCTATTGACTTAATTAAGTTCTGCACCTCTGCTGATCTCAATGGTGGGTTCATGTACTTGTGATTATCGTCTTCTAATATATCTTGCCAATTGTCTGGGCTGGCTTTCTGTCTGTATATTGCAAGATTAAACAGTGCGTTGTTTCTAGAGCCCTCACCAAAACCCTCCTCTGCTAGTCTGTTAAGACAAGGTGGCCCATCTTTAAATATCTCCACAACCTCTGCTTTTTTTACAACTATGTTCTCAATCTGCTCTCGTGTCTGTGCCCACTCGTCGTATATAGAATAGAATGATTCTAAACTAGCAGCCTTGCCACCAGACTCAAAAGTATAACGTAAACCTCTAATGCCGCCATGATATGGTAGATTTAAAAAGTTACCTGTGTCTCCACGCTCCACGAGTATCTCAGTTTGTTTTGGAAATATCTCACTACCTGTATAGCCCAAAGCCTCTGACATTGCTTTGAGTTTTGACTGCATCAACGCAGCAGGTATAAATTCTTTTGCAAATAAAAATAAGTGCGCTCCACCAGACTTTGACCTGAAAGTTACCAACGGAAAACCCATACCCTTTATGTTACGCATGATGGCCATGTGATCTAGATTGTATACATCTACATCTATGCATCCCCATTTACATTCATTGTCTTCATTTATTGGTATAACACCAAGAGCTGGTTCCTTGCCCTCAATGTGGTCTTCCCATAGTTGATCTGATATTGGTTGCCGTTTTATGAAAGCCTTGCCTTCAGCTTTTCCGGATTCTGTTTTAGCTCCGGTAAGTATTAACTGACCATAGGCACTGTTATTACCTTCAAATATCCCCTTAAACCTCATAAGTATTTATTTCTTTCTCGCCATTCTTTTCCATACTCACTAGCTTTGCGCTTGTAATACATCTCTCCTTCAGGACTTTTCATAAAATCCTGTAATCTAAACTCTAGCTTTTTTATTCTGTCTCTAAGCTTTGCTAGTGTTCTTATCCTGTAATATTTCTTGTGATACAGTGTCCTGCTCATCTAGTTTTTTTAACCTTTCTTCTTTCTGCTTCTTAGATTCTTTTAAACTTATATCCCACAATTCGTCTTGTTCGAGCCAATACTCGTCAAACGTCAGAGACGCATAAGGGGGGATGAACTTACGCGTCTCTTTCACCATGATTAAAATGGCACCTCTTCCTTAGATTTGGTATCAGTTTCACCATGTTTTACTTGAACGTTACCCACATTCGAAGCAAACTGTTTTGCGGCCTCGTACAAATTTTTATCTTGCACAGGACCAACCTTAGTTACGCTCCAACCAAACCAAGTTCCCTTGTCATTTGATTGTTGCACAGTGCTAAGATTATACACGTGACTGTAAGCAGCCGGTGTGAACATACCATTCTTGCCTTTCAGCTTGATACTGTTCATCATAGAGTTCCACGACCTACTCACTTTCAACTGTGTTGACTTCATCGTGATTAATGCTTGTTGCATGTCATCAGTCAGCACAAAGTAAGATGCCGTGTTCTCCAGATAGTTACCACTTGCTAACCTATCTTTGTAGTCAGCGCCTCTAGTGGTTTCTTTTATGATACCACTATCAACTGAGTGTATCGCAACTGGAGCACTTGTGCCCTCGCCACGATCTGACCATTCAACGTATTCACGCTTGTAACCGCATGGTATTACGTTGACACCCTTCTCACCATCATATGTCTGCCTAGTCACGGTATTGAATATCATACCCGGCTCTGCACCTTCGACATATTTTGCGTCCCTCTTATTAACTTCTGGGGACAGCTGTCCTAGCACTCGTAGAAAAGGCATGGCAAAATCGCCACTACCCATTCCTTCCATGCCACCAGCTTTGTCTTGCTCAAACATACTCGATAGAGCTACATCTGAGCTTTGTTTTTTCGCTACTTGGTTCATGTTTCCTCCTTCTTGGTTCATGATTCTTTATTTCCGGCCTAGTTTAGTTTGATCTTTCACAAAAGTGTGAAAGAACTCCGAGGGCATATCGAGGCCGGCCTCGATACGCTCTCTATAGAGTGCTTTCAAAGTCATAGGTTCTACCTTTGACCTCTGCGAAGGCACATAACCTTCTTGCACTGCGAGGTTGAGCAATCGCTCCGCCTCGTTATCCTCGCCCTTCCCGAACCTTACGGCTACTTCACTTTTGATGATGTCGCCCAGTCCGTTCTCACGAAGCCAGTTGTAAGCTGATTCCATTTGATCTTTTTTAATGGTGCAGTTGTATGATTTTTTTATATCTATAGAGCTGCCATCAGCTAATTTCAAAGATGCCAGACCCTGCTCTGCTAGCAGGTTCGGTATTATCTCTGAACCAATCTTGTCTGCTTGTTCTTTTTTGTGTTTTAATAATTCTTCTAATTTTTCAATATCGTTTTGATACGTTTGCAGTTCTCTACAGTATGTTGCCAACGTATTAATATCTGTTTTTTCTAGAACCTCTTGTTGGTCCTGTTCTAAATCTTCTAAAGTAATGTTGTCCATTATATTCCTTTCTGATAAATATCTACTTCTAGTGGGTAGTAACACATCTCCTGTCTATCCCATTTTAAAAATTTAAACTGTCCGTTAGTAACATCACTAGCTATTGCCGTTGATATACCTATTATAGCTGGATCACCAAGACCCAGAATATAATCTTTGTCTGTCATTTGCCCTAAACACTTTTTCATCTTTCTGATAAAAGGTGCTATCGATATTACAGCCTGACTATATTGCTGTAAACAAATAACTAAATAACCATACTCGCTTGCCTGTAATATATTAACATTACGTGGCGGATGTTGTAGCACGTACACAAAAGTCTCCTCTGGATTTTCTTTTCTAAATTCTAAAAAATCAGTTAGGCTTGTCGGCTCGTACAGTTCGAATATTTTTCTTTTCATCTTCTTTCTTTTCTACAGCAGTAGCTGCGTTTAGTTTATCTGTCAAGTCATCAATCTGAATATTCAAATTAATTATCTCACTGTTGTTTTTTTGCAACAGTTTGAGAAGTGACTGTATAATTTTATCTTTGTCCATTTCTTTCTCCTATTGTTCTTGACTTCCAAGATAGTGATGATTATATAAAAGTCAAGAAAGAAAATATGATAAAACATTATAAGTTTAAAACTAAACCATACGAACATCAAAAGAAAGCTCTTGAAAAATCTTGGGCTCAGGAAACCTACGCTTTATTTATGGAGATGGGCACGGGTAAATCCAAGGTCCTCGTTGATAATATAGCTATGCTGTATGACAGAGGTGCTATTCGAGCTGCACTGATAGTGGCGCCAAAGGGTGTGTACAAAAACTGGGACCAGATAGAATTTCCTGTGCACATGCCAGAACATGTTGAGCATTCAAAAATACTGTGGGAACCAAAGACAACGAAGAAAAAACAAGCTGAATTAGACTCACTTTTAGATGGAAAAGAAGAGCTTAAGATATTGATAATGAACGTAGAAGCATTTTCTACGTCAAAAGGACTGGACTTTGCGCAAAGATTTCTTAACATATTTCTTGGAAAAGCGTTAATTGGAATCGATGAATCTACGACGATCAAGACTCCGACAGCGATGAGAACAAAAAATATTTTAAAGATAGGGAATCTTGCAAAGTATCGTAGAATTCTAACCGGCTCTCCAGTTACAAAGTCACCGCTTGACTTGTTTAGTCAATGCTCTTTCTTGGACCCATATCATTTGGGCTACGATAGCTATTACGCTTTTCGTAACAGATATTCAGAAATAGAAAACCAATGGTTCGGTGGTAGGCGTGTAGAAGTGGTTACCGGTTATAGACACCTGCCTGAACTGACAGACAAACTGGATAAGTTTTCTTATCGTGTGTTAAAAGAAGATTGTTTAGATCTACCGCCAAAAGTATTTACAAAAAGAATTGTAGAACTAACAGACGAACAAAAGAAAGTTTATAGACAATTAAAAGAAATGGCACTTGCTATTCTTGATGACGGCAAAATGATGTCAACTGTAAATGTGATAACTCAATTGATGCGTTTACATCAAGTTACATGCGGTCACTTCAAAGCTGATGATGGCACAGTTACACATCTTAAAAACAACAGAGTGAACACTTTGATGGAGCTGTTGAACGAAACTGAAGGCAAGGTCATCATCTGGGCAAATTATGTGGAAGACATAAAAAATATAACCAATTCTTTAAAAAAAGCTTACGGAGAGGACTCTACAGTCGAATATTACGGTGCGGTGGACTCTACCCTCCGGCAGGACAACATTGCTCAGTTTCAGCAAAAAAACGGCCCTACACGCTATTTCGTAGGAAATGCACAAACTGGAGGATATGGAATCACACTCACTGCTGCTAACACAGTAATTTACTATTCTAACAGTTATGATCTTGAAAAAAGATTACAATCAGAAGATAGAGCACATCGTATTGGCCAGACTGGCAGTGTTACCTATGTGGACTTAATCGCAGAAGATACTATAGATGAGCGTATCGTAAAAGCGTTAAGGAGTAAAATAAATATAGCTAATGAAATTATGGGAGAAGATATTAATACTTGGATCTAAAGTATTATTTGCTCGTATTTTGTCCGTCCTTGCACTTTTGTGGCTGATAAGCATTGTCCTCGCGGCTCTGACGTCACCGCTGAGCAGTGAACCCACCCAGAATTGGGGTCGCTTTCATTATAAAACTCCAGAATTAATTGGTCAAAATTACAATTTTTACTAATCCACGTTGCGAGTTCCTTGTTGTCAACTCCAGGAATCTCGAAGTCTGCTGCCTCACCCCTGGCATGCTGTGACTTAGCCGAAGACCCGATAGCTTCGCACAGCTCTGGGCTACGATAGCCTGAAGATATAACGACCGCTTTGCCAAAGTGATCTCTGACAGGTTGCAGGACAGCCTCCGCTAGGTGAATAAGATTTTCTACATGCTCTGTTGAAGGCTCATTCCTGATACCTTTGCGAGTTGCAGTTTGAGATTTTACCATCTCGGCTAGTGAAAAATTTTCTGATAGTTTCATCGTGTTCACAGTTCATACAGTTACAATCTTCAATAGGACACTCGCCGTTGTTTCCACAATGACAGTGATGTTCACAATTTTTACAATTCATTATATCATCCCCAATAAAGTTTCTATAAATACTAAACCAACGGCTCCCACCGTAGTTATAACAACCCAATAGATCCTATCTATTTTACCACCCAATTTTTCTACGTCCTCGTGCACGTGTGTAATTTTTTGGTCTAGGTGAGCGAGGTGATTTGTTTTGATTAACTCTATCTCACGCTCTACACCCTTGATATGTCCATATAGAGATATCACATGTTCTCTATCAGACTCAGGTGTTATGCCTTTTACAGTATCATTCATCAAGCTAGTCCCCTTTGTCGTTGTCTAATGAGCTGTTCTTCGCGCGATAATAAAGAACTTTCAACAGGTGTCAATCCAGTTGCAGGATTAGGAGCTGATGCCACTGGCGCTGGTCCTGGTATCGGTGCTGGTGTGTCTGGTAGTTGTGCTACTTGTGGTTCTTGCTCGGCAGCAGGAGCAGGTTGTGTCACTTGAGATGTTTGCTGTCTTTGTTCTGGTTCTTTCAGTTCTCTTTCGTAATCTTCAAAGTTAACTCTTTCCCACCTTCTTTTAGTTTGTTCTAAATCATTAAAAGGTAAAAACTCTGATCTTCTAATGTCCATGTCAGGATTGCCTCTTTTGACGTTGTCATACCTACCTTTCAAAGCGTCTTCACTATAAGTAAGAGGAGTAAACAATCCTCTTAGAATATTGTCGGCCGTTCTTTTACCAACTCTATCTATTAAAAGTTTTCTAATGTCAGACGTTCTCATAAAATCATTTCTACGCGCAGCTCTTACGACTTTAAAAAACTCATATTGCTCTCTAAAGGCTTCTTCATTCTGTTCGTTATACTCTCTAACCAGTTGAGCCGCTGTTCTAAAGTCAGGTCTAAAGAAGCCTTCTGCTACCTTTGGCTCTCTAAAACTAGATTTTAGCTCACCGATTTGATATCTGAAAGATCCCGGTATATCAATCGTTACTGTTGACCCACCAAATAATTTAAACACCTCGTCAGTCATTTTTATTGGTTGACCAGTTCCTGTGAGCAAGCCGGCAGCTCCTCTGTATAAATTTGTCAATGTTCTAACAAAACCAGGATTAATCGTTTCAAAAGTGTGAGCAAACATTTTGTCGAACTTTTCTAAAGTTGTGTCCGATTTAGAATATATTGCACTGCCTGTTTTAGTTTTACCACCTCTTAAAAAATCAAGAGCTGGTTCGTAACCAATAGATACACCAAACAGTGTGCCACCTGCTAGATCAGCGAATGGACCTGTGTAGTTGTATATGTCTTTGAACATATCAGTTTCTATTTGATCAGGATCTAATTTTTCTCCTGGTCTGCTGGCTCTGTTTATGGCATTGCCAACCGTTGACGTGATTAAGTCGTATGGAAAATACCTAGAGTTGTCGAACACTTTAACTACGCCATCTTCTATGTTTGTCATTGGGACCAAGTCACTAAATCTCATGAACTCTGGAACAAAGTATTGTTTGATATCATTAAGTTGTTCAGTTGTAACGTTAGTCATTGCTTGACCAAGATACGTTGTGCCCGCTCCTATGCCACCATAAGTTACAAACTGACCCATAAGAGTTCTGTAGCCCAGTTCTCTAAGAGTGGGATTGTCTGACGCTATGTGTTTCATAGCGTAGCCGGTCGTTGCAAAGGTTGTTCTAAGTATCTCTGCAGGGAAGGACACGAAGTTACCAATGAAAGGTATTCTTCTAATTGTTTGAATAAGTTTTGGAACTTTACTGTACGTTGGATATGTTTCTCTAATTAATGTTGCTGCATACTGTTCTATGCCTTCCTGCAAGTCTTTAGGGTTTATGGTTGGACCAAATGTTCTTTTGTATTGTTCAACCACGTCGTCCACATTTTTAAAACCATTTTTAATTTGTGACATTACAAATTCATGGCCATACCACTTCCAGACATTGTCGCCTCCTGCATATAGTCTAGTTGCAACATCGGATAATTTAGTATTGTCAACTCTTTCAGAAAACTTTGATAGTGTTTTTAAATTACCTCTCTTCACATCTTGCAATATATCCTTCAACTCAGATACAACCACGTTCTCATCTAAAACACCAAGCTCTACTTTTCTTGTGATCCTATCTATCAGCTGTTGTTCGTCAGCAACTTTACCTGCACCAAACACATCATCTAAGATAATCTTAAATGCGTCTGTCACCGATGCAGAGCCACCAATGTGACCGCTTTGTAATGGAAAGAAACCTGCACTACCAAAGTTACGAGTTTGTGTAGCTGGAGAGAAAACTGTTTTACCTGTTTGCACCATCGCTTTGTATGCGATTAAGTTTTGATACAAACCATTTTTTAATAAAGTGTCGAGTGGTCCCGCTGTGTTTACAATCGACTCAATCACCTCTTTGCCACCATACAAGTTTGAGATAGGGCTGTTTAGTTTACCAAGTCCTGGCAATCTCGGTCCAATCTTTTTAGGATCCGCGATCCCCGCTGCTACAGCCTCGTCTGCGCTGGTGTATAACCATCTTTCTTTTAACCCAAGATCAGCTAGTCTATCATACATTTGCACGTTAGCTGTTTGTGATGCAAGGTCTGACGCTGTAGTCATCACTGATGCACGTAAACTTTTTTCTTCGCCAAGAAGTTCTCTAATAACTTTTGGTAGCTCTTCACCTGTTTGTATTGCAAGATCATCTAGTTTTAAATTAGTTCTAGCTATGTAGTTCAACGCATCTATCGGATCTTTGCCCTCTGATTTGCCTCGTTCTAGTATGCTTTCAACAGATCTTTTTGCAAAATCTCTAATAGCAACATCGGTTGGCTGGTTGCTTTGTCTTACAGCTGCTTCGACCATACTTTCGTTTCTGTTTATTCTGTCAACCATAAAGTCCACAGCTTTGTTAAACACTTGTTTGTCTGGTTTGTATAAAGGGTTAGTAAACGATGCAAAAGATGCTCGCATATACTGACGTAGGTTTGACTCTAAAAACTCTCTCATGCCTGATTTTTCTGGCAACACATCTGCAAAGTCTCTTTTTATTTCCATAAATGTTTTGTTTAATGCTTTAGCCGGTTCTTTCAACGTGTCAGGCAAGTCAGCATCTTTAACTTGTCCTCTCATGTACGCCAACACTTGGTCTAAATAGTATTGTTGTTTCGCAGGCGATGTAGTTCCTGTGTTGTAATCTTTTAAGAATCCTCGAGCTAAGTCGTATGCACGTTTCTCGATTATGTCTAACTGCTTCTCTATCTTTCTAGACGTTGCCTTTATTTTTCTACTAGTTTGACCAGTTATGAAAAATCTATCTGCTGTTTGATTAGCTGTGTCTCTAAAATATGCAAGGAAGTTGTCAAATCTTTTTATGTTTCTTTCCAAAGGATCGCTCGATGTCACTGAGAACATTCTCCAGTCTTTAAAATCTGGTAGTTGTTTTGCGGTTGGCGTGCCCATGACACCAAGAGCAGCTCTAGCTAGTATGTCTTTACCTAAAAAGCTAGCTCCTACACCAAGAGCCTGTGCTCCTAATTGACCAGCTTGTGCAACACCAGGCGTTCTTGCCAATAAATAAGATACAGGTTTGATTGCTAATATGTTAGCCGCTTGTAAACCTTTACCAGCTATGTATGCAGATGGTTTAATCACTCCGTTCTTGGTAACTTTTGCAAGAGCCGGTCCAAGTAGTGGGAACATTCCTGCTACTAAAGCACCCTCTGTGCCAAACCTAACTCTATTTTTAAGATCTGCTATAGTTCGTTCTTTGCCTGACAGTCCAGTTGTATCTATGTAATTGTAGCCAAGTGCTTCATCTAAAAACAACGGATCTTCTGGGTCCATTCTTGTAAGTGTATTGTATCTACTGCCGCCTACAAACTCACCAGCGAAAGCAGATGGAGCTACGATGCCAACTCTTTTTGCAACGTTTGATATGGCTGTCTTTGCCTTCTCTACACCTTTCATACCATAAGTAGATGTAGCAGCTAAATTTACACCTGTTCTTGCTTTAATGCCTTTTCGCACAAAGTTTAAAAATTTAAATGCTGTCGTGCTTGGCACACCAAACTCCACCATGATGGCGCCAGCGTTACCTAAAAATGTTTCAGGATCAGCAAAGGCGTGTTTATCATATTCTGCTTGTAGCCTTTCTTGTAGGTCAGTTTCAAATGCAAAATCAGGAACAGCATATGCTAAATCTAAAATACCATATCCAAGATTTTGTGAACCTTTCTGCACTGCTCTAATAGACTCATCTATGAATCCTATATATGTTTGATCTTCTGGTGTGGCTCCTATGCCTGATGTGTAATAATCAAACAACTTGTAGGTGTTAGGAAACTTTTGTTTCATGTCTATGTCATTCTCTTCACCTTGTCTAAAAAAGTTGTAAGTTGCCTCTATAGCATTCAACGCACCCACTGTTGGAGCTGTCATCAGTGCACCAACT
>Ga0208919_1001424_pt1 | contig 13796 bp, 27 predicted proteins | sample 4_EtaG_FD_184076 | JGI IMG/M metagenome (GOLD analysis project Ga0208919, IMG submission 184076) | Marine viral communities from the Subarctic Pacific Ocean - 4_ETSP_OMZ_AT15127 metaG (SPAdes) (version 3) | ecosystem: Environmental > Aquatic > Marine > Oceanic | place: Pacific Ocean | collected...
TATGATGAAGTGGTATTATTTAAACATGACTGAACCATACCAAGATCTTGCAGACAAAACAGAATGTGCGTTCTGTGGAGAAGTATTAACTGAGTATAAATTTTGTTCTGATGATTGCGCAAAAGCATATTGGAACGATTAATAAATAAAATTATGGAAAAACTAATTATGGATATTAAAACAAATACATATAAAAAATTTATATGGAATGATAAAGAAAAATATACAATATCATTAAGGGCTTTAATGAAAGCAGAAAAAGAAAATAAAATTAAAATAATATATTAAAAATAAAATTATGGAAAAATGGCAAAGTAATAATTTAGAATCATTAATTGAGTTAGTGGATAAAACCATAAACTTAATTGAGGAAAAAAATTTAGAAAGTGATTTTGATAAAGAAATTGTAATGTTGGAAAGATTATCAACAAGACTAGTCCAACTAAATGAAAATGAAAATTATAGTAGACATTAAAATAAAAAAGAATAAAATTATGAAACAACTACCAGAAGATATTATATCGACTAACGATAAGATCTCAGATGCAAAAGAACTATTAAGAGAAAATGGATATTACATATACTCTATGTATCATATTGAAGATGTACAATCTAATTATGAGTGTACTGATTCAGAAGCAATGGATGTGTTAGATCAAGCATTAGATAATGATGGAACTGCAAATCAAGTATGGGAAAGCATAAGATACTTTGCTGAAGACATGGGACTTAAAGAAAAAAAGGATTAGTTATGAAAAGATACCCATTTAAAGAAGGAGATGATTATTATATCGTAATCAAACACACAGACAAGGTGTATAATTTACATAAGTACGAAATTTTATGGAGTTGTTGGGATGATGTTAGCGAGGAGATATATAATATAGAACCTGTAAGAAAGTTATTTAGAACTAAGAATGAAGCTAAAGAATATATAAAACAATTAGAAAAAGAATCATTATGAAAAAAATATCAATTACTATGTGTTGGATCTTAACTATAATTATGCTAATAATGGTTAATGGCACAATAAAAACATTTAACGAAACAATTAAAAACGTAGAGGATAAAACTCAAGATATGATGATAACATCTCTAAATATAGAGATAGTGGAACTAAAGACAGAGATGATGGATATTGGTTGGAAATTAGACTCTATGGTATTAAAATATGATTTTAACTATAAAATGGATTAATTATGAAACAATACTGGCAAGACTACTGGTTAGCGAACACAGGATGTGTTCCTGATGGATTAGATTTAATAATAGTTATGGGAATAATAATCATAACATCAACTATAACAATTAAAGTAAATAATAAAATAAAATGAGAATCATGGAAATACTAGAAAAGAATATAATAAATATAGTATCTGAAGTTTGTAATGTTCCTGAAGATAAAATAATAAGAAACAGAACTGCCACAAGACACGCAAACGTGGTTATAGCAAGGCAGGTGTTGGTTAATTTACTATATAGAAACTTTAACTACACTAATCACAACTTGAGAGATATATTGGGATATAAAAACCACGCATCTATTGTTCATGCGAGAGGTATGCACGACATAGATTATAAAACAAATATCATGTATAGAAATTTCTATAATAAATCAATGGATCATCTAGGATTATATGTTAATAGTGAAGACATTGAGGCATCTAGAAATATAGATATGAAAAAAAAGATAGAAGAACAAGACAAAACCATAGGAAGATATAAAGATCTATGGATGAATGAGAAATTAGAGAAAGAAAGAATACATGGATTGTTAATAAATTTTAAGAAAAAATACATGCTAAAGTAAGCATATTGTAAAGAAAGTTTAATATATTTGTAAAAACAATTTAATTTAATTAATTATGACTAAACTAAAAACTATAAACATTAAAGGTAAAGAGTACGTTGAAGTTAACGAAAGACTCAAGTATTTCAGAGAGAATCATCCTGAACATTCATTAGTAACAGAAATTATACAATGTACTGAAGAACACTGTGTTATAAAAGCTACTATCGTACATGGTGGGGTTCCAATTGCAACAGGACATGCACACGAAGTTAGATCAGCTAGTTTTATTAACAAAACATCCTTTGTCGAGGTTTGTGAAACGTCTGCGTGGGGTAGGGCATTAGCAAACTTTGGCATTGGAATAGATAGTCAGGTTGCTTCAGCACATGAAGTTGCAAACGCAATAGCACAAACAGAGCTACCTAAAAAGAAACAAGCTAGTGGTAAAAAAAAATTAACAAGTAGTCAGTTTGATGCCATGATGAAAGCTATCAGAGATGGAGAATCTTTAGTTGTTAAACAAAGAATGGATAGCTACTCTATGACTGAGGATCAAAGAAAATTATTAATGTCAGAAATAGAAAAGCAATAATATGGATTTCGCTAAATACATAAAAAATTTTGATAGTGATAATATTTATTATGGTGATAAGAATTTTATAACAAATTCTCAGTTAGGTAAATTGGCACATTCACCAGCCAAATTAGAGCATTATAGAAAATGGGGGCAGGACGACACTAACGCTTTATTATTTGGTAGAGCCTTTCACCAAAATATATTAGAACCTGAGAAGTATAAGGATCAGGTTATATCTTATGATGGAACAAGGCGAGGTAAGGCTTGGGATGAGTTTAAACTTAATAATAATGATAAAACTATTATTACAAAAGGAGAGGAGAAGTCTTTGTATAAAATGAGAGAAAAGTTATTGTCCATACCAAGAGTTAAAAACCTATTATCTAATGGAAAGGCAGAGATTGTTAATTGTTGGGAGGATCAAGACACTGGTGTTTATTGTAAAGGTAAGGCAGATTATGTAAAAAATGAGAATGGAAGAAAGATTATTGTAGATATAAAGACAACTCAAAGCCACGTTATAAATGAGTTTAGACGTTCATCTTTGAAATATGGTTATGATAGGCAGTCAGCATTTTATCTTGATGGATTTGGGGCTGATGAATTTTGGTTTATTGTTATAGAAAAAACAGAACCATTTGATGTTGGGATATATATGTCAAGTGAAGGTTTCATGGAACTTGGAAGAACTAAATACAAAGAACTATTAAACTTGTACGATACATATTTTATAAAACAAGACAGAGAAATTAATGACTATTATGTTGAATCAATACTTTAAAAACAATTACTATGAAATTAAAAACAGAACTTAGAGCAAGAAAAATATCTCAGCAAGAGATAGCAGATTACGTTGGCGTGTCTAGACCAACCATATCAAAGAGGTTAGAATCTCCTGATACATTTAACGCACAGGAAATTAGACTGATCTCTGAAATGATGAGTGTGGATGACACGTGGGCGTACAACAATTTATTTATATAACTATTTACTAACTATTTAATTATTTTATTATGGAAAAGAAAGAAGCAATTTTTTGTGGAAATGGAAAAGAAGTTACCTTTAATGATGGTGGCTCAATTATAAACATGACTCTACACTTAGATAAGATTGGAGAACACGTTTATACTTACGAGGGTAAGAAGTATGTTAACTTAACTATTGGTGCCAATAAAGATGGTGCTAACGAGTATGGTAAAACACACTACGTTAAGATCAATGATTTTAAACCTGAACCTCAAAAGGAGACAGCGTCAGCAACAAAGGATGATTTACCATTTTAATTTTTTATTTGTTTTTTATGGGGGGTGTGTCATAGCATCCCCTATAATAACCATAATTTGATTATATGTTAATAAAAATAAACACAGACTCTTTTATAGAGAGTAATAAAATAGATCAATACTACCTAGATGGAAAGAAGATAACTTTTTACATATCTTCTAGAAAGCACGAAGAAGTTTACCCATCTGAAGGATTTGCTAAAAATGTTTTTGACAGGATAGCTAGTTCTTTTAAAGATGCAACAATGGATAGTGCAATAATTAGACCAAGTGAGAAGATAATGTCAGAGAAGATGGATATGTTTAATGACTTTTGGGATAGGTATGATAAAAAGATAAACAGAGACGATTGTTTAAAGAAGTGGAAAAAGCTATCTATATCAGACATGAAAGATGCTTTGAAGATGGTAGAATTATATGTAAAGTCTACACCTGATAAACAATATAGAAAAAACCCAAGCACGTGGATATATCAAAAAGCTTGGAGAAATGAGGTTATAGGTAAATCAAATGAAAGCAGTATTAAATATGTAACACCAAAATTTACAGATGTCAGCAGATAATAGTCAAATAGAAAGAACATTGTTGGGTAAGATAATAAATAACCCTCAGGAGTATTATAATAATCACTCTCTTTTAAGTAGTGAATTATTTGAGGATTCTAAAAACAGAAGGATATATAAATATATATCAGAGGAGTTAGAGAACGATAAAAAAATAGACTTACTTAGTTTGGTGGATACTATATCAAAGAAAGGAGAAAACCTATCTTATGATCTAGCGACAATGGTTAATGAAGAATCTTATCTCCAAACACAAGCGTTAACCTGTATACTCATATTGAATGAAAGAAAGAAGAAAGAACAGTTGCTTGAGTTAAATGTTAAAATATCAGAGATGTTATCTAATGATGATGATATATTTCACATATTGGAATATGTTGAGGGAGAGGTTGGAAAGATAGGAAACATATCAAAAGATGGAATAGTTAATGTATCAGAGCAATTAGGTGGATTGTTAAAGAGCATTGAACATAAAATAAACAATAAAGGTTTAAATGGAATAACAACAGGCTTTGAAAGTGTAGATAAATTTACAGGAGGATGGCAAGAGACTGATCTAGTCATCATTGGGGGTGCTAGTTCTATGGGTAAAACCTCTCTTGCCTTAGCCTTTGCTTTTAATAGTGCGTTCTATGGCAAGACTCCAACGTGCTTGTTTTCTTACGAGATGAGTTCTCAGCAGTTATTAAGCAGATTAATATCTTCTGACACAGGAATAGATAATAAGTGGATAATGAAAGGAACTTTGGATCAATCAGAGTTAAGCAAAATACATGAAAGTGTTGGAAGAATAGAAAGAGTTCCCCTGTATGTTGATGAGTGCTCCTCCTCCTCTCTTAAATACCTTCTTAACAGGATAAGACAATATGTTATAACCAAGAAGGTTAAGTTATTTATGGTTGACTACCTACAACTAGTATCTAACGATAAAAAAGGGAGGAGTAGAGAGCAGGAAGTTTCTGAGGTAGCTAGAGCATTGAAGAATATAGCTAAAGAACTTAATATAACTATCATCGCATTATCTCAATTAAACAGGGGAGTTGGTCAAAGAGCAGAGAGCAGACCAACAATAGCAGACTTAAGAGAGTCAGGAGAGATAGAACAAGCTGCAGATGTAGTGGTCTTGGTTTATAGGCCAGAGTATTATGGTATAACGCAGGATGAAAAAGGTGATAGTACAGATGGTTTAGCAGAGATTATATTTGCTAAAGGTAGGAATATTGGAACAGGCGTTCTAGGATTGAGATTTCAGAGGGAGTTAACTAAGTTCCATGAGATACAAGAGTTCGCATAAGAAAGCAAAGGATATGGCTAGAGGTAAACGTGCTGAAAAGGAATACGCTAAACTATATAAAAATGTATCTCTATCCACAGAAGAAGAGGATTGCAATGAACATTGGGATTTAAAAATAAATAACATAAAGATAGATGTAAAAGCTATTAAAAAAAATGATGAGAATATACATTTTGTAGAATTTAAAAATGTATTAGGGAAGAAGGGTTGGTTGTATGGTGACGCAGATGGATTTGCTTTTGAAACTGAGGATTACTGGATCGAGGTAAAGAAAGAGGATTTGCAAGAGATGGTTCACGACAAGTGTATAGATAAAGTAAAGGGTTGGGATTTTTACGAGTTAGCAACTAGGCCAGGAGCAAAAGATTTGTTTACAAAAGTAAAGACAATAGACCTATGTTATATAGGGAAAATAAAAGTTAAAAAACTATGAATAAAAATAAAGAACCATTCCCAATAAGGCAATTAGTAGAAGAATTATCATCAGAAAACACCTTGTTTGCAGATGGACTTGATGACGCTATAATAGGGGTGGTTGAAAGGTCTGGTTTTAATGAAACGATTATACTATATGATACAAATAAAATAATAGAGTTGTTAGAGGCTGATGGGATGAGTAATGAAGAGGCTACAGAGTATTTTCAATACAATATACTTGGATCACACATGGGAGAGGGAACACCAGCTTTTGCAACATTATTAAAATGAAAAAACAAATATGGCATATAGAAGTTGAGTATGAATGGAACACTTGGAGAATGGTTAAGGGTGTTAAGAAAAGTACTCAAAAAAAAAACAATGGAACATTTGTAACATGTTCTGTTGGAAACACTGTTGAAGAACTTAATAAAAGAAGTTATTTAATTTCGTGTATAAAAAAACAAATAAAGTCTACTCAAGGTATTGATGTAAAAATAACTGGGTGGAAATGGAGAGAAAAAATGGGAATGAGTAATGACGTTCACTAAGTATTAATTAATATATATATTATGTGTTATACAACAATTAAAATTCACGCAGAGCAATTAGCAGCGAAACTTGCTCAAAGAAAAGTTGAAAAAAAATGGGAAGCTTTAGGATGGTCTCCATATGTAGAAAACATACATGAGTATGTTGGTGCTAGGTACACAGAAAACGCAGAAAAAGATTATAAAAAGCACTACGATTATTTTATGGAAATAATATTGAGCAAAAAGCTTACAGAAAAGAAACTAGAGGAGAAGCCTTTAGCTGAGTAGTTAATTTAGTATTAATTTAATTTAATTTATTATGAAGAAGATGATTTTTTTAGCGATCTTATTCCTGTCGTTACAGGGTATTTCGCAAATAAGGACAGGAGTTTATCAATCAAGTGAGTCCATAGATTACGAGTGGTCAAATGGAGAGCAAACTGGAGATGTATATATTTATTCTGAACCAATGTTTATACATATATCAGAAACAGGATTCAGGGTTTACATGAATCAATGGGAAACAGGTATGAGCTACCCATTTATATATATGGGTAAAGGATCTGATGGCTACCATGTCTATGCAGTTCCATTTGGAGATAAACTTGAAATAAATGAAGACGTTGCTGTTTTGTTTTATAATTTTAATAATACTACAGGGTGGTACGATAGCTCTAGAGAATGGAGGGGCTTGGAATATATTTCAAATACTCCTATATTAGATTATGAAAAAGAATAAAAAAGGTAGAATAAAAAATGTTCAGTCTACCAAAATTGATGGAATAGAATTTAGGTCAAGACTGGAAGCTTTTACCTATGCTGAATTAAAAAAAGAAGGTATAAAATTTGATTATGAAAAAGAAAAATTTGTACTTTTGGATAAGCTTAAATACGAAGGAGTAAGCATAGAGAAAAGAAAAAAGAAGGGCAAGTTGGTTTTCGATCAAGCTTTGAGTAGTATTAGATCCACTACCTACTTGCCTGACTTTACTAACTTGAAAGATGGATGGATAATAGAAGTAAAAGGATTGAAATCTGATGTTTTTAACCTTAAATGGAAACTATTTAAACATTACCTTGTAAAAAACAATTTAAATTACGAACTTTACATGCCTGGAAGTAAAAAACAAATACTTCAATGTATTGATATGATTAAGGAGAAAATAAAAATATCAGAGGCAGATAAAAAAAGAATAGCTAAAATGATTAGAAGAGATTCTGATATTGAAGCTAAGAACAATGGAATGGATCTTAGGTCTAAGCCATATAAGAATAAGAAAAAATATACACGTAAATCAAAACACAATGTTGCAAGGAATTTTTAAATCACTTATTGGTAATGCATCAAACATTATTGATGAATGTGTAACAACTAAGGAAGAGAAGTTAGCTTTAAAAAACAAGATGAAAGAGATCTTGGTTAATGCAGAATCTAACGCACAAGAGCAGGTGACTAGAAGGTGGGAAGCTGACGCTAAAGCTGGATGGTTACCAGCAAACATAAGACCTATTACGATGGCGTTTTTAACATTCATGCTTGTCGTTCTATCATTTTTTGATGGTAATGTAGGAGAGTTTAAAATGAACCCAATATATGGGCCAATTTATACAAACTTGCTCATGGTTGTTTACTCAGCCTATTTCGCAGGTCGTTCAATTGAAAAAATAAAAAGTAATAATAAAATTAAAGACAATGGAAAAAGAAATTAAATTAGAAGAAAAAGAAATAAAAGAAATCAGAGCAATAAGATCAGAAAACAGTAGAATGATGGTTGACTTTGGAAAAATAAAAATGGATTGCATATTGCTTAATTCTAGATTATCAGAATTAGAGAAGATGGAGTCAGACATGGCAGCTAGACTTAAGGGAAATAGAAACAAAGAACAAAAGATTTCTGAAAAATTAAACAAGAAGTATGGAGTTGGTAGTGTAAACATAGAGAAAGGAACATTCACAAGACAGGGAGGTGTCGTTACAGAAGGGGAAACAGATATAGAGGTAACACTAGAGCCTGTAAAAGAAGAAGATGGGAAAAGCTAATGCAAGAAATAAAGCTAAGAGAGAAAAGCTTACAATGTTAAACATTCTTAGAAAGAGAATGAAGAGATCTAAGTTTAAATCTAAGGTTGACGAAATACAGGGTAGAATAAATTCTATTAAATCTAAGCTCTAATATTCTATAGTTACAAATACAACCATCAAGCCTAAAAATACCTGAACTTCATAATAGTTACATACGTTATCTGGCTCGTAATGTCTTATGCCAAATACTATGCCATTAGAAAACTGAAAACCAAAACCAATTCTTTTCATATTACCATTTGTCTTTAGGGCAAGTTGAGGTTTGCCATTTAGCTTTTACATCCATGTAGCAACCACAAACACCACATATATTATCTTTTTTCACAAAGTGAACACAAGTATCACATACCATAGCTCTCCTTAAATACTCTTCTTTAGATACGTTTTGTGCACGATTTAGAACGTGGTTTGTTGTGTCTCTTATTAAACTTTTTGCTTTATCTATAAAACTTGGTTTACTCATTTTTTCTTCCTTTTAATTCTTTTCTTTTCTTTCTATATTCAGCTCTAGCTTTTTTACACCCATCACATCTACATCCTTTTCTGTAGGCTGTAACTGATGGACATGGCATACCATGTTTAACTCTAGCTGCACGATAATTACAACCAGCATGTGAAAAGGCTATGTTGTCTAGATCAAAAAAAACCTCAGATGGATTGTCAGAATCTAGCCAAGGTTGTTTATGTTCTATTGTAAAATTATCTATATCTACTATTTCTGTTGCACACTGGTAACACCAATTAAAACCCAACTTTTTAGCAAAGTTGAATAAAATAGATTTTCTAAGTCTATGGGCAGCAGTTCCAGGATTCATCCCTAACTGCTTTGTTTTTTTTTCTTTAATTGACATTACGCTTTACGTACTTTCTTTTTTTAGGGTAATTATGTCCAACACCTTTCTTTCTTCCTCCTTCTCCTTTTTTACCTCTATTTTTTTTAGCAGACACAACGCTTAGTTTATCTGAGTTTATACCCTCAGTATGATGAACTTCTTTTCCATCAAACTTAGAAACCTTTCCACCCTTTTCTAGCTTATACCTATCTCTCTTTCTTTTTCTATTATTAGCTCTTTGCTTAGGGCTAGATTGAAACTTCTTATATTCGTCTTTATAATCTCTCATATTACTAATTAAAAGGATGGGGGGCAGTTTAATACAGAATCAAACAAAACCCCCCAAAACTAAACATTATGAAACTTACTGTCAAATATAGTGAATTTATTTGTTAGTTAGGCAATATCTTTGTAAGTTATTAACACCTCTTTGTTATTAACTAGGGCTTCTGCTATCCTAGGATATATTCTTTTATAAGCCTGTGTTGACTTACCTATAAAGCCATTTTCATTTATTTGATTGTTTTCTTGCGAGTCCCCAACGAGTAAGCATCCTGCAGTATGCTCATCAGTATTACCACAATGAATAAGGATGTACTCAAAGTTAGGTACGTCAGTAATATGAAGCATACCACGATGAATTTTAGGAAATCTTTTAGAATATTTTTGATGGTATCCACCTTCTTTTCTAAGTTTAATTTTATATGTCCCAGCAGGGATCCTTGTTTCTCCATATTTTTTTTCATCTCTATGTTCATCTTCTAATGTGTAACACACAAAACTTCTTTTGCATCTAAAACCTTCTCCATGTGGGTTGTCTGCAGAATCATCTACTATAAATAATACTCCAGAGGTTGAGTCTGGGCCACTTGATATTCTTAATACTTCTAATTTCATATTTAATTACTTAATTCTTTTTCTCTTATATCTTGTACTTGTTCTGTTTGCCAAGGTTTTAAAATCTCTGCCCAGTCATTGGACTTTGACCATGTTTCAAAATCAGGTTGAGAAACCCTATCTCTATTTAAGAACATGTAAAGTTCATCTTTAGAATTATATCCAGGATAATACTGTAGAATTATATTATTTCTATTAGTTTCACTCCTGTTAAATTTATCTTCCATAGATTTAATCAAAGACTTTTTTACACCTTCTGTTTCTATTCCAAAAAATTCAGAATACAAATATAATTTATCTAAATATTCCATTTGTCTTTTAACCCTATTAAAAACATTGACTTCTTCTTTTTCTCTTGGCTTTGTTTTGTTTAAGTTAGTAATTACTTCTTTCACTCCATATTTAAAATTTTCTTGTATATTAAATCTAGAGAACCTATTACCAGTAAAAGACATTGCTTCGTGTAAAAAACTTTTTTTCATATACTTCAACTCATCTTCACTTAAAAATGTGTCAGGCTGCCAACTTTCTAACAAATCATATACCTGTGTCGCAAAGCCAGGTGCCCCAGCTTTTGCAATATAAGAAAACAATTTTGTAAGTTTATCACGACCAATGTCATCCTCATTCCATATATTAGCTCCAGATTTTTTTTTGTTTCTGCCAGTTTCAATAATTAGTTGAGTCATCATACTTGGACTAATAAATGGATCTAATGTAGTGTGTAAAACATCATTAAATATCTTTGTGTCAAAAGATGGATCGTCTTCAGGTGGGTTAAAAATTGAGTTAACAAATTCTCTAAATATACCATCAGACATATTATCAGTTGAGTTCCAAACATACATTGTGCCATCAAAGTCTCCATTTTCATTTGATTGAGCAGAAACAAGTTTTACATCTCCATACTTCATCCAAGGTGGTAAAAATAACTGAATCATTTTATCTCTATCCATATCATCTAAGCCTGTCTTCTCCCAATCATCAAACTTTTTACCTTCGTAATAACTAGATAAGCTTTCAAAAAACTCCCATCCTCCAACTTTATCTTGTTTTCCATTCATGAGTTTCCAATTCATTAATTCATTTTCTCCCTCTTCAGGTTCATCATCAAATAGATTTTTTATAAACTCAAGGGTAGTAGCCCATGCCCCAGCAAGTAAAGTGAAAGCATGAGGCATAGCATATCCTGCAAATCCTATTCCAAATAACCTTTTAGCACCCTGAGTCATTAACACTGGGTTACCAGACATTAATTGTTTTTTTGCTATTAAAATTGCATTTACACTGGTTCTAACTACTTCAGCAGGGAAAGAAACGAAGTCACTAACAAATAAAGATCTTCTAAGTCTTTTACCAACTTTAGGAACCATAGAGTAGGTAGTATAACCTCCCCTTATATTTTCAGAAGCCTCTTTCAAAGCTTGTTCCCTAGTATATCCTGCATCCAAATATACTTGAACTTCATTCAAGAACCCTGCACCCTTCCAAACAACATCTTCAAAAAGGTAAGCCTTATTAACAAAATCATTTAGAATCCTACGAAGACCTGGTTTTTTCTTTTTTATAGCATCTACATCCACATTGTTTTCAAAGAGTTCAGAACCAAGTTTTCCTAAATTACTTTCTTTCAATATAGCTTTTAGTTCATCTGCATAAACAGAGTCTATTATTCCAGCTCTAATCATTGTGGCAAACATATCCTCTCTCTCCTGAGTTGTGCTACTGTCAAATAAATTCTGCATAACTTTCCAACTTTCAAAAAAGTTTGAACCAGGAACATGTCCATTAATAGATGCAAAATACATATTACCAAAGAAGTTCCTAACGTGAGTCTTTGGAGACCATACAGTTTTCCCAAGTTTTAAAAGACCATTTAAACCTTGAGCAAGTGTCATTATTTTACCATAATTAAGTTCTTCTCCCTCAATAAATTCTTTAATTTCTTTGGTTGTATAATAAGTCTTGTTATTAAATTTTAAAGTAAATTTATTGTTTCTATATCTATCTCCATCGCTTCCAACAGGAATGTTTGAGTCATCAAAAATTAAAATACCATTTAAAGCTTCAACTGTTTTTGCTTTAAAGTTTAGGTTTTCATACTCATCAACCATTTTAGTTATAGAGTTAGTTATGTTGTATACAGGGTTTTCTATTGGACTATATAAATCTTTTATAGCATCAGGTATTTCTTTTCTTGTAGTAAAAATATTAGTATTAATATTTCTTGTTTTTAAAACAGACTTAACAAAATCATCTCTACTATCGTTATCAAGGAATAATTGAGAAACAAATCTTAACACTTTTTCTTCAGTTATTTCATCAGATGGAAGGCCTTGATTTTGAAGGTATTGTTTGTATTTTTCTGAAAAAAGATTCATAGCACTTTGTATGATATTATATTCTTTTTCAAAGCCCTCTATAGATTCTTTTATTTTTCCTGTACTAACCTTTTCGTTAATCATAGATTCAATTAGGTTTCTCATCTTGTCTCTATACTCTGTGTCGTTAAATATTCTATATTGTCTATTAATATATATACCTAAATTATCATCTATAACAACTCCAAGACCATCTGTAACAACGCTTTTCAATTTGTTACTTAAAGAATCTATTTTTCTTCTAACCTTTTTTACTAGATCTTGAAGCTCAGGGTCAGAGTCTAAATCTTTTATGGTCGCCCTACCTGCGTGACCATCTTTAAGTTGCTTTATTGTTTTCTCAACATTTCTTATTTTTTCTAAAACAATACCAGCAGCATAACTTTTACCACCCCTATCTAATGTTTCTAAATCACTTTCGTACATAGAAAGTTCTGAGTTTAGTGATTTTATTTTAGCAGTTGGATCTGTCAACGCATCATTTATTTCTTTTAATGATATTGGGTTTTCTCCTTTTTGATTTCTCTCTACTATATTTCTGAACCTGTCAATTAATTTTTTTAGTTCAAATTTTTCTGCATCAATATTGCTTTTAGCTTGAACACCCATTTCGAATACAGACTCAGGTATATTACCTTTTGGTAAAATTTCCCTATTTAAAAACTCTTTAAAAGAATTGATTCTATTAGATTTTTGAAACTTAGGGTTTGTTGTGTAGAATAATTTATCCTTATTGTCAAAAACCTGAGCCTTGGAAGATGGGTTACTCATGTCTTCAGAAAGACTTGTTATGGAGTTTGTTATATCAATAGATACATATCCATTATTATCTACATCTGTCAAGACTATACCTTGACTTGGGTTTATGTCTGATATAATATCATTCATAACTTCAGGAACAACACTATCAAAGAACTCTGACTTAGCTCCTTTGAAACTGCTACCATTCTCAAAAGCAATAGTATCATAATTATTATCAGAAGCAAATTTAATTAATGTTCTAATTGTTGGTGGAGTATTAGACATCATTTCCCTGTTTGGTGCTTTTATGTCTCTTATTAATAAAACTCTCTCACCATTCTCGTTTGTTATATCTTCAAAATTTACGTTAGATAATTCAAACATAGGATTACTAATTCTCAT
>Ga0208919_1001425_pt1 | contig 13792 bp, 21 predicted proteins | sample 4_EtaG_FD_184076 | JGI IMG/M metagenome (GOLD analysis project Ga0208919, IMG submission 184076) | Marine viral communities from the Subarctic Pacific Ocean - 4_ETSP_OMZ_AT15127 metaG (SPAdes) (version 3) | ecosystem: Environmental > Aquatic > Marine > Oceanic | place: Pacific Ocean | collected...
CAGAAACAAACAGTGAATAATTTAATAAGGTGGGCACTCGACGTCGGAGAAGACACAAAAATTGCCGACCTCACAGCCGAATTGGCAATGCGTTTGTACGACCAACTGCTCGACGATGAGGTGATTATCGAGAACACGTACCGACGGTATGCGTGCGACATTTGCGCCATGCTGGAAGTTTGTCGCCAGAAGAATTTTCCTGTGCCCGCTGATTTGAAAATCATCAAACCCCAGGAAGGCGAAGCGCGGGATCGATGGCTGACTGCCGAGGAGCGCGACCTGTTGATCGCGTGTTGCCCAGACAACATACGGGATGGTGTGAGGTTCCTTGCCTACACGGGTGCGCGACCTGGAGAAATGTATCGGCTCGTCCCGCGTGACATCATTCACAAAAACGCTGCGGTTTTTGTCACATACAAAGGGAGACCCAAGAAAAAACGTGTCAGGTCTGTGCCTTTGCATAACGAAATCCTGCCCATGGTTCTGCGGCGGGTCGCCGCTGCGGAGAAGAATGGCGGTGTGCTTTTTCCCACTGCCGTTGGCACGCAATGGTCAACCACACTCTGGGGAAAACACTTCCAACGTGCTGTAAGCCGCTCAAAACTCAAGGATGTTCGGACGTATGATTTACGCTCGACATTTGCGTCGCACCTGATCCAGAACGGGGCCAGCTTGCGGGCTGTCGCTGATCTGCTTGGTCACTCAGGGCTAGGCATGGTGATGCGCTATGCGTACCTCGCACCGTCTCATCTCAAGGCGGCGATTGACACACTGAGCAGTCCAAAAACGGCACACTCTGACACAATACTGACACAGACACCCAAAACGGAGGGACCAAAGGGTGTCGAGACATCGGATTCTTCGGCGTCTGGAATGGGCCACAACTCAGGCATACCGGGGCTTTCAGAGGATTCAATGTCGCTTATTATGGTCCCTTAAACCTGACGCCTGACACCTAGATACGCACCTCTTGAAAGGATGCGATGATAAACTAAGGATGTACTAAGGTGTGTGTCAGGTGTCTATACACAAAACGGGTTTGACAACTATCAAACCTACAAACCACTGTGAAAAAACATCAACTGACACAATGGAGACACACAATGAAAATCAAAAACATGAAAGGTCTGTTCGCCAAAGTCGAGAGATTGCGGCATCGCTTCAACCGCAGGAAAAAGGTGCTTGAGGCCAACGGACGGCAGTATGATGAGGTACTGAGCCACGCAATTTGGGTATACCGCAGGCCGCTTTGTCGGGCCATGACAAGGGCGATCCTCACGCTGACCAACCAGCATATGGGTGGTGAAGTAGGCCGCACTCTGTGGCGTTGGCGCTCTGCCAGTGTGACCAGTCAGATGGTCTCACGGGTCGTGATCGATCTGCTACTAGAGTTCCCAATCGTGACCGTCAGTCAGGTGGAGGCGCAGTGTCGACGAGAGGAAATCCCGGTTAGACGCACGCTCATCAGCAAGATCATGAATCAGGGCGCTGACATGAAGCTCTTCGTCGTCGAGAAGGAGAGCCGTGACGGTCGTGAGTACGGCATGAGTGACCTCGCACGGGAGGAGCTGCTCGACAGGATGGCTCTTAAATATACTGACCCGGCTGTCGTGGCCTTCGCCCGAAGTGTGCTGATGATTGCCGAGATGCGGAAGCAGTTCAGCGCAGCGACCGAAGAACGGGAAGCAAACCCGAACCCGTTTGATGCGGATGCCAGCCTGTTCGCCATGGCGCTGCGCGGAGATTTCGATCCGGTCGACGACGACGACGAATGACACATTTTGTGTGGCTGGCTCTCACATTGTGAGAGCTAGCTCTCACTTTAAGTTGGCTGGCTCCCGCAAAGAGTCGGCCACTTTTTTTTGAGGTCTGGTAAGTTGAGGGTCAACTTAATGAAGAGGAAACGATGGAGACGAGCGACAAGACCCTACAATCCGGATTGTTTGTTATCAAAGAAAGTCTGCACGAGTTGCAGACAGCGCTACCAGAAGTACCGTCCGAGTGTTTCGAGATTGCAGTTCTGGTTCTCGATGACGCACTGCACGACGCAACGCTTTGGCAGCCACTGCCAGATGAGCACTAACCACGCATAAGATGATCGACGTCAGCACGGAGGCGCTCGACCCGTCTGGTCTGCGCCTCCAACGCTGATGGACTCAAGATCGATGAGATCACGTCCATACGCTGTGCCACTGTCGTGGTGTGTACGTCCAGCTTATCGATCCGGTTGTCGAGTTGCCCGAACTTCTTGTTGAGGGCTTCCAAGTCCTTCTTCATCCGCTCCACCTGAGAGCGGACGACCGCAAAGCTGCCTCCCACAGACGCAATAATCCCGCCTATGGAGATCAGGAATTTTAAGTCGAACTCCATCTGACATGATCCCCCCTATTCTTTGAGCCAACTGATGAGCGACGACCATGCGGTCGGATAGACGGGCGGCGGCGGGAAGCTATGCGGAGCTGTCCGTGCCAGCTCTGAGACAGCCATCTCGTCCATCTTGTTTGCAAAATTGTGGAAACTGGGAGAACCAAGGTCTTGTCGTCGGCTAAAATTGTGGGTGGTGTTGAGGTTTTTCCCGGCTTGCGCACGACGGTCGTACAATCGGACGAAATTTTCTTGGCCGGGTTCACCGCTAGTATACCGTTCGTTCTTCGGGTCGAGCGCTAACAACTGGTATTGATCTCTAATTTTCGGGTCGTCGGAGTTCAACAGCAGCTTCTCCCCCCGATGCGTAAATTCGTGTGCGTAGGTGTGTAGCTGCTCATGCGGCGTCCGCTTGAAGCGCGTGTTTTTGTAGATCATATCGCCGTCGGAAAATTTGCCAGGCACGTCTTCCTCTGCCAATCCGAGCAACTGCTGTCCGTATGTATCGAACTCGGAAAGTTTCAATGGATTGGCTGGCGAGTCCGCCCAGCCGCGTCTTGGGACGTAAGCTCCATACGCATTATAGTTTGTCGGCAACGCATAGACACGGTCGGGGTCGTAGCCGAGCCAAGACAGGGGCGACATGAACGGCTCGATGTCTGCACGGAACTCGGCGTCGCCCATCCCTGATACATCATGTCCGAAGACTTGTTTTCCCCAGCCCTCCGGCATGATCCCCCCTTACCACCGCAGTGTTGCGCGACCCATATACTGTGGGTCTTCAAAAAATCCGCTTGTGTCTGGGTTGTTTGTAACGTCAAAGCCAAGGGAGTGTTGGCCCTTCGGGAAGTAGCCTGTCGGTGGAGACGAGTATGTCGCGCCTATCTTGTTCAGACCGGCACCGCCCCATGCCTCGCTCATCTCTTTCCCAGGTTCAAGGAACTGGCGCAGCGCCTCCGGGTGTTGGAGGCCACCGCTGTAAGCGTGGCCGTGACCGCCAAAGCCGAAGACACCACTGTCTGTCGTCAGGTCTAAGCCAGCACCGTATTCCATTCCGAACTTGTGCTCGTCGCCGTAGGCCAAGCCGGTCGGAAGATCGTATGGTTTCGATCCCCACCCTGCACTGCCCGAAGCATACGCTTTCGGTGTGACGTTCAGCCCGAAAATCTGCGCACCCCAGCCAGACATCTATTTCTTCTGTCGTCCTGTCAATGCCCTGCCGAACTGAGCCGGAAGGCTCGTGCGGATGGCAGCCTGCAAGACGCGGTTGGATGGGGCCATCTGCTGCTGCTGCTGGTTCGGGCGACGGGTGCCGAAGACAGCGCCGGATTTACGCGAATACATTACTTGCGTCCTCCCTTACTGGAGACTTTTTTGCCCTTCTTCGGTTGCGATTTTTTTCTCGATTTTCTGCCAAGCATTGTCTGCCTCCTGTCTGTCGACGATGTCTTCGATCTGCCACGTCTGGGCCTTATCATAGTAGCCCTTGGCTGCGAGCTTGCCCGACGCTTCGACCAACTCGGCGAGATTTTGCAACAAAACGAGGACGTGGTCGTCCTCATCGTAGTGTCGCCAGACAGGTGCGTGCTGCTCCGCTTTCGGGTGATAGCCCATCGTCCACCAGCCAAAGGTGGACTGGTTCTGGACGGTGAGCCAATCGGAGAAATCCGGGGCGGTTATTCCCTCGACAGGCACGAAGACGACATGGCTCAGTTCGCGCACTGGCTCTGTCGACTTGATGAAATCCACCATTGAAAGCACGGGAGCCAGGTGACAGAGGACGCTGCCTTGGGTAAACGCTCCGGCAGCGAACGGGCAAGCCGGGAGGTTGTTCGTCTCCGGTTGAGGCTGGGTGACATGCTCGTCGATCCAGCGCTGGAGGCGGTCGACTACCGCAGGAGAGGATGCGTCAATTTTCATCGGTGTTTTTGTGCGTTGAAAAGAATGTCGTGCCCTTGTCTGGGTCAACGTAGACAAGCTGCACGCCTAGCTTCTTTTGGGATGGCGTCCTGAGACGGTGGATGCGACGCATCACACCCTTGACGAGCCGATATCTGTCGGACTTTACGTCGATCAGTCGGACTTCGGGCGGGTCTGCGCGGATGGCGATGAGGTCGACTGGCCCCATCATCGTCGTGGAGAAAACCCAGTAGCCCTTACGGACAAGCGCCTCGGCTGCGATCACCTCGCAGAGGTGGCCAACTTGATTGCGCCAATGAAGATTTCGGCTATCCGAGGGCAAGTCGGATACGCTCCAGGATGATCGTGTGCTCTGCGTAACCGCACAAAATGGCTGCCCCCAAGGCAGCCATCCATCTAATCGTTGTCGATGGCCATGTGGACGAACCGCGTCTTGAGGCATTCGAGACTGGCGATAGCGCTGAAGACATCTTCGGCAAAGCCTCGGCTGTAGGCCGAGCCGCAGTCTCCGTCGTCAAATCGCACGACGTGGCAGAGAGATTGAATCTTACCCGCACTTGCCAGCTCCATCAGGTTCTCCAACATCTCCATCACCTCTTCGTTCTCCTGTATCTTGTGTGTCTTCAGCTCGACGACATTCATTTTCAGATGCTCCATGCAGATGTCCTTCGGTCTGTAGAAAGTAGCGATATAAGGTGAGGAGGTCGTCCAGTCTGAGCAGGCAAAGCGACTGGCCAGTGGTCTGTCTGTTGCGACGATTGATGACGACAGGCATGTCCGGGCAGCCTGTCTTGGCGATGGACTTCTCAGCCTGGGCCAGTGCTGCGTGGAAGTTGAGCTTCTCGACACGCTTGGCTTCGATGAACAGATTAGGGGTGCCGACAAGGTCGGCTCCACCCGAGTATTCGATTGTTCCGCCGCCAGACAGGGGTGCTCGAAATGAGGATAGGCCAGTGGCGTCGTTGATGTAGCTCGCAAGCTCACGCTCGAAGCCGTCGCCCTTCCGCTTCGATGCTGTCGTCAATCGTCGTACCCCATCCGACGACGACAAGACGTACAGAAGTAATAGTTCTTCGGTCTCGTCTCCGTAGACCCGCACGAGTTGCAAGGTCGAGTCCACGTCTTGACGTGCATGTCTCGTGAGCACGCATACTTCGCACCATCAAACTCTTGCAGACCCTCGCGAACGAGGATGCGCTTCAATGTGTCCGAGCAGACGCCAACGTGGCGGGCCATTGAATTGTAAGATTGTTTTGTGTGATTTGCGCGTAGCCAGTCCTTGTCAGCGTCAGTCAAATTGACTGTTCGCGGCATTCGCACCTCCATGTTGCCCAAATATCACACCTATAGGTGTGCTTTACAACACTAAAGTTGTGCAAAGTTTGACACCGGTCCAAATATATGATACTCGACGACGCAAGACGGAGGAGGGCGGCAGCCACTGACGTGGCTACCGTTCACCCGAGTACTGAGGACGGCGAGTATCACCCCCAGATGACAACAAAAGCGGACAAAAAATATGAGGCTTGGCTGGCCACTAAGGCGCTGGAGGCGGACGAAAAACCCGACGACGATCACCAGCGTGTACCACCTCCTAAGACAGGGCCAATCGCCCAGCCGGAGCCCGAAGAGATTGCGGCTGCACAAGCCGAGCTGGTGGCGGCTTGGGGTGTCGACCCGGACCTAGCCAGAATTTATGCAACTGCCAGAATATATTTTCCGGGTGTCAAAATCGTCAGCGTCAGGCCGAAAGCCATTCCTCGATCAACCGTTGCGGACGGGACAAACGGTTAGCGATCATATCGACGCTCTCGCCAGTGAGTGCAAGCTCCTTCGCCCTTTGCTTTGTTGACCTCGACGACACGAGGTGACGCTCGTCCGTCACTGTGCTGGCCCCGAACCCAACCCACTGCACTCGGTCGTGTTCCTCTGTCCACTCCCTGACTTTCCCGTACCGCAGCTCCATCACCATATAAAGGTTGCTCATCACTGGCAGTGCGCCTTGCAGCATGGGCCAGACAGGCGTTGAGTATGTCGTGTCGTGAATGGCTGCGTTCTGTTTTGCGGTCTCTTCATCTTGGAACACCTGTGCCACCCTGATCTGTGTGTCGAGAACGGTGAGCTGGTTGGTTGAGCCAGCCTCACGACCCATCCCATTCTCTCCGGGTTTATTGCTGTGATGCACGAGGATCACACTCATACCCGCATTGCGTAAGCGCACAGCCAAGCTGTTTACCTTGGCCCATTCATCCGCTGAGTTCTCGGCGAGTCCTGGGAAAGCGCTACGGATCGTGTCGATCACGACAACGTCGGGCTGCACTTCATCAACGAGGCGGGCAAGCTCCTGACGTCCCTCGTTTGTCTTGAGATTTATTTCCGAGTTATCCACGAACGGTGCCCATATCTGGAGACGATCTTCTGCCTCGCCGTGCATCTGTCGCAGCTCGGACAGACGGCGGGCGATGGTGCCCATGCCCATTTCAAAATCGAGGTAGAGAACACGACCTGGTTTGGCGATCTCGAACGGGCCAAACCGGCGGCTGCCGGTTGCAAGACAACCCATAGCATGTTGGACGAACATGCTCTTGCCGTGACCGCTGTATCCGTAAACCTGACAGATTGTGGCTGGCGGTAGCCATGGTTCGATGAGGTATTCGCGTGTCTTGGAGCGCTCCATCAACTCGTCGGCGTCTGACATCGTTATCAGACGACGAGGGCCGGTCGAGATGGGCTTGTCTTCCTTGTATATATAAGTGCCGTCCTCGCCGAAGCGCTCCGGGTGGTTACGGCGCTCGGCTTCTTCCATCGACCGACAGGTAGCCTCGAACTCGCTCTCGCCAAGCGGCTCCTCAAAGAACTCATTCTGAAATGCGTGACATCGAACGCGCAGCTCTGCACCGAACACACCATCAAGTACGCATTCTGATGCGTAGTTCATGATGCGCTCGTTGCGGCTGTTTCCTAACCCGCTCGGTATTTTGAGCGTAGACGGGAACCGCTCCTTTACATACTTCGCCGTCCGCTCCCACTCGTCAAGAAAGTCGTCGGGCTTGCGGACAGCGACATCGCTTAGGTCGAGATCAGCGAACTCAAAGTGGTGAGGGTCGTCGCAGGCAACGCGCGGCTTCCAGTCCTTCCATTCGGGCATGTCTTCGACATCGTGGCCAGTGGCAATGGCCCAAGCGTAGTTGGTCGATCCGGGTAGTAGTGCATAGCTACCGTCACCACGGAAGTCCAAGCCGTCGATCCTCGGCCAGTCAGCGCCTCGGCTGTTGTTTCCAGCACGAGGGCCACGTCTGACGCCATCCCTTGGGTGTGCGAAGTAAAGGTGTTTGCCCCTCCTTGTCGTCGCTTCGACAGGGCTGGTCATTCCAGCAGCGGCTGCCGCCGCTGCGGCCTCCTCGTTGTCGCAGTCGACAACCACGACACCAGACAGATCGCCAGTGATTATGGCGATTTCGTCGTCTGGATGATCGCGCCACCAATCCTCTACTTCTTCGGGGGTCGGCAGTTCATCCTGGTATTTTTTCCAACTAAAGCGCGGACGCTTACTTTCCGGCTTGATCGGTATGATCGACCACCCTCGGTCGAGGTACTCGCTTGCCAGATTTCCCTTGTCGCTCATGGTTGTCCCTAAAATAGTTGTCTAATTGTAATGAAGGGTGTGCGGCCTTGATACGGCCAAGGTTTGTTGACGAGACAAAGTCTCGACGCAGCCAACCGTAGGGGGCAGTTCGGTGTACCCCGCATATTTCAGCCACCTTTCGTGCGCCTCCGCAATCTTTTATGAGCGCAGAAATGTCGAGAGAAAAGTTTTTTGGGTTGTTCTTGTTCATAGGTGTGATGTATAAGTGACACCTAAAGTCTAATCAAGGTGTATTCTACACGAAAGGGAATGAATGACCGATAAATGGGAAATTTTTAAAACCTCTGGTCCCGAGGGCACATCCAGTACGCCGAACACAGAGATGCGTAGTACGGCGCTAGCCGGATTGGCCGATAGTTATCACACAACGGTCACTCACATAGGTGAGTTACAGGATGAGGCTGACCGTCTGTCTGGTGAGATCGCTCACCTCTTCCCAACAGTTGCTGGCGAACAGACCGAGCAAGTCGAGGACATGCACGTTCGAGTGACACGCACTGAGAAGTACCAGTGGGATAAGCCAGAGTTGGAGAGGCTCTTCCATCAAGGCGAACTGCCGGAGTTCGTGTCACGCAGCCTGTCTATTCACAAGCGCACATACGACCGGCTGCCCTCGGACGAACAAGAGAGAGTTCGTCACGCGCTCACCAAGAAACTTAACCCACCGAAAGTAGAGGTGATTAAATGAGTTTTATGGACAATCTACCGTCTACGTCGTCGCTCACGTCTGGCCCGACGAAGACGCTTTTCTATAGCCACCACGGATACGGGAAGACCTATCAATGCCGGTTCTATGCCGAGCGATTCGGCAAGGGTCTCATCTTGTCTGGCGAAGCAGGGCTGAAAAGCCTCGAAGATGTCGACATCGACTTCATCCCGTTCAGCTCGTGGAACGGAGATCACCAACCGGCCAAGGGCAAGTACAGTTTCAAGGGCATCTGGAAAATGATGCAGTCCGAAGAGTTCAAGACCGCCGGATACAAGTGGATCGCCATCGACAGCCTCACTGAAATGGGTGAGCGCTGTCTTGAGCAGTGCGAAAAAGATAACGAGCACGCATCGAACGGATATCAAATCTGGGCGGATTATAAACGAGCAATGATCGGTGCGCTCAAGGCCATACGCGACATGGATATGCACGTTTACGTGACGTGTCTGGCCACGGAAGAAACCGACGCCAACGATACAACGCAATACTGGCCAGCACTGCCGGGGCGTGGCGTTGCTAAACAAGTACCCGCTCTGTTCGACCATGTCATGTGCGGCGTCCGTACCACCGAGACAACAGACGCGGGCATCCCCCGTGTGAAGCGCTGGATCGTGACCGACGAAGTGTCGGGCTGGCACGGCAAGACACGCGACCCGAAAGGAAAGCTGAAGGCTTTTGAGGAATGTGACGACGTAACCCAACTTTTATCGAAAATAGCAGGAGAAAAGAAATGAGTGAGTGGAATGGATTTAGCGACCTCGATCTGTCTGATGTCGAGGTGAATGAACGGATGTCCCGGTTGTCGCCGGGTGAGTACACGGTGTCCTCAAGCGACGCGACCATCGAAACGCTCGAAGGTAATAAGAAGGTTGTGCGCGTTGTCTTCGCGGACGATGGCAAGAGCGGAGACATCCGCCACGACTTTCGTATGCACGGCTTCAGTGAAGCTGCCGTGCGGATCGGACGGGAGAAGCTAAAGCAATTCCTCATTGCTGCTGGCCACCCGTCACCAGACAAGCCCGCCGATATGAAGACACTGAATGGACTTACGTGCCGTGTCTTCATCGGAATGGGTAAGCCTTACACGGCTAAGGATGGCTCGCAAAAACAGTACAGCGAAATCAAGTCCTTCATGCCGGTAGGGTCTGAGGCAAAGACAGATAACAGCCTTAACGACGAGATTCCGTTTTAGCATGAAGATTATGGACGCCCAAGATGTAGTCGAGGCCATTGATAATGGCTACGCGGACACGCCCGCCCAAACACCGCGAGACTACATTGGTGCGTCCATCGTGGGGGAGGATTGCCTTGCGCGCCTTGCGTTCTCCCTTCGCGCTGCCCCGCAGGACAAGCCTCCCCCACAACTCCAAAGAATTTTTGCTTTTGGCCACATGCTGGAAGACTTCGTCGTCCGCGATCTAAAGAAGAAAGCAGACGTTCGCGTCTGGGAAGCCGACGGATTGACGGGCAAGCAACACGCTTACTCGGAACTCGGCGGCCATCTCGTGTGCCACATGGATGGCCACGTCGAGCTGGACGATGGTGTCGTGCGCGTCTTGGAAATTAAATCGATGAACGACGCCAGCTTTAAAAAGTTTTTGAAATCGGGCGTAAAGATTTCGCACCCTCGTTATTACGCGCAAGTTCAAATGATGATGGCCATGAGCGATATGGGCGAGACGTTGTTCATAGCAATCAACAAAAACAACAGTGCGTACCATGCCGAGATTGTCGTGTCTGACGATCTGGAAATTTCATTCCTCAAGCAGAAAGTATCGGCTGTCTTAAACGGAGAAGCCGAAAAGATCAGCAATGACCCGACGGATTGGCGATGCAAGACTTGCTTTCACCGAAGCGTTTGCTGGGAGGGTCTGGAACACAAGGCATGTACGGGCTGCGCCCACGCGCAGCCCAACGCAAAAGGTCTCTGGACGTGCGCCAAGACAGGCGAAGAGGCTGTCGATGTCTGCGCCATGTTCGAGCCCTTCAAACCAAAGGACAAACAATGAAGCAAAGCGACTACATGAAACAAATGGAGGCTAGGTCTCTCGTCATGCGAGAGATCGAATTAAACTGTGTTGCGATCAACTCAATCAAAATGCGGGTCGATGTTATCGACATCACAGACAACGAATACAATAAGGCGATGACGAAGAAGCGCTTCCTGGAGGAGCACAATGCCGAATTGTCGCATAAGAAACGAATGATTGAAGCGGACATCGACGCTCGAACCCGAACATCGTTGGAGCTAGATGACCAACCGTCTGACCACCCAGATTTATTCAAGGAAGAAGATGCGGCTTCGCGACCGAATACTTGAGAAAGCTCGGAACCTTATCAACGGTGACCGGGCAAAAAATTACGGGCCAGCAAAGGCGAACCACGAGCGGATCGCAAAAATTTGGTCCGCTATTTTTGGCATCGAAGTGTCAGCTCAACAGGTAGTTCTGGCCATGATCGGCATGAAGCTCGCCCGTCTAGCAAACCCGCTTGAGCCAGAAATGGATCACGAGGATTCGTGGGTGGACATCTGTGGCTACGGCGGGATCGGCGGCGAAATTACCTCAACCGCTGACCTCGAAGTGCGGGCCGTCGAGGAAGGGACGCCGCCTTTCTGATCGGCGGAGATCGATGTAACCGTTCATCGCGTCTTCCATCGTGCCAGAGTGCGAACGAATGTCCCGGATGTGCCAGCAGCACCCCCAACGGATAGGCACGTCCTCTGCAATTGCAGCAGCTCGCATCACGTCTGCGATGTCGTCGTAGACCTTCAGCTCCCAACATCCCCGCCCGCCGATGTACGCCATGAGATCGACAGCGCGGCCACCGACATGAGGGCCGCCCTGCTTAATCTGGCTGGCACCTTTGTTGAACAGAGCGGCTTGCTCTTCTTCAGTGCGCAGGCCGCAGATCACACCAAAATCAATTGGCGTGTGCTTTATTGCCAGCTCCACGACAGCGACTAAACGGCTGTCTACGCCCTCCAGGTTGGCTTTGCTGCGTGCTGATAGTGCAAACATATCAGTTTCTCATACTGTTCCGGCCAGTGCCCTTGGCTTTGTCGTAGGACCGCATTGAACCAAGGCCGAGCAACGCCATGACAAGGGTGGTGAGCTGCTCTGTCTCGATGGCAGGCAAGACAACTTCGGGTGCCCAAATTGCACAGGCCCATGCCGCGATTGGTCCGAAGAGCGTGCCCCAGAGAAGACCAAACCCAGTTCCCCATAATAAAAAAGGACGCGCTCCTGCCACGAACACAGAAGAATGCTTCGCACTTTCTACATTTGATTGTGCTTGTAAAGCATCAAGCGAGATCATTTCTTTTCTAAGTTCGGCATCTAGTTTCGTCTTTAAATCTTTGTCTTCAACGAATTTGTCTAGTACTTTGCCTGCCACGCCTATTACTGATTCAGCTATTCCGAGCATCTACTGTCTCCTGTTTCTTACGGTCCAGAAATTCTTTCGCATTCTCACCCTCTTTTCGGTTGGCGAGATAGTCTGCTCGCAGCGTCTCAATCGCGACGAGCCATGAGCGCTTGCTGTCGTCGGCCCAGTCGTAGGTGGTGTCATCCATTCAACTGCTTTCCAAAACATTAATCCGGTTAGTTCCAACTGCTTCCCCACGATTTGCCCCATGAGCCGCCTGATCCACCCGACCCAGACGACCCACTACCCCGATTAGGTTCACCAATAAGCGTGTCTACCAGTCCTTCTCGCGCACCTCGGACACCGCCCAAGACAGGGATACGAGTGATTACTTCGCGAGCGGCTGCCCGTTCTTTAGCGTTGCTGTTTTCTCCTCCGGTCGCTGCGTCCCATGCTCCGGCAACGGCTGTTATCCCCGATTGCGCCAAACCGAAGCTCGGCCCGAAGATGTAAGAAGCGAGGCGGTTCTTGCCGTATGTACCGTTCTCGACTGCCCCCGCAGCAGCTCCAAGACTGTCGGCCAAAATCCCCATGGCTCCCATGTGCATCGCCCCCTCGGCATACCAGCCAAGGAAATCTTGCTCGTTACCATGAACCTTCTCGTCATAGCCGAGTGTCTTTAAGATGTTCCTTCGGCGTACATCGACATCTCTGTTCTCCTCACCGCCACGCATCTGAACAATGTCTTTGACGCCAATGGCTCCAGCCCCAACGGCAGGACCGAGCGTGCTCAAATAGATCAGGGGTTTGTAGTTACCGTGGCGGAATGCTTCGCTGGCCGCGTAACCTGACAACCGCATCATCATCAGCGGAAACGACTTCAATTGGAATGCCATCGCACCAAATGGTGTCTGCGCCCAAAGGGGTATGTCGTTCGGGTTAGGCGCGTAGATAGTCTCGTCGGCGAACTTGATGATCCCACGACGAAGCTCGTCGCTGGCCATGTCTCCGTCGAGCAGAGCTGGGTTGCCGAGTGCCTCCGTTCCCCGCCGTTGGCCATGCGCAAAGTCGGACAAGCCGTAGCGCTTCAAGAAGCGGTAGGCTGTCTTGAACTGTCGGTTCTGCTCGGCCAGAGGTTTAGTCTGGTCCCAATGTTTTAGGGTCTTTTTCTGCATTGCGTCGAATGCTTCGATGGCTGTCGCGCCAGCGATCTGGCGGTTGATGTCCGTCCATGGCGTCAGCCCTGTTGCGTTGAAGAAGGCGTGCGTTGTCTTACCGTCAGCCGCGCCGTACATGTAGACCATCCTGTCGTGGATGATGTTCTCCATCGCCACGCCGACATTCTTCATCATCTGGCGGTATTCGGGATCGAGCGCATACTTGGCAAGACCCTTGCGCCAAGCATTGAAGCTGCCGGAGCGGATGATTGGAAGTACGAGATCGGGCAGTGAGGTTAGTGTCGTGAACGACAGCAGCGTCACGCTGTTGATGTTTCGTAACGTGCGGCTGGTCTTGTAAGCCGCTTGTCCACCGCCTGTCGTGAGCGGCTGTCTTCGGGCAACGCGCATGGCGTTGTCCATGAAGTTCCAGTTGGCTGTATTAATCGGGTTGGCCTGTCCTTTGAAATCATCCAAGGCACCGATGATGGCGTCGGCACGGCGGGAATATGTACCGGGTATTTTCCCGTCGGCTCCAAACACTGCTATGTCATCGAGCATTTTTCGCGCCGCGCCTGATCCTTGCGTCGCATGTGCTTCGACCAGTTGCTTCACGAAGACGGCTGCCTC
>Ga0208919_1001426_pt1 | contig 13788 bp, 14 predicted proteins | sample 4_EtaG_FD_184076 | JGI IMG/M metagenome (GOLD analysis project Ga0208919, IMG submission 184076) | Marine viral communities from the Subarctic Pacific Ocean - 4_ETSP_OMZ_AT15127 metaG (SPAdes) (version 3) | ecosystem: Environmental > Aquatic > Marine > Oceanic | place: Pacific Ocean | collected...
ATGATATACGCTCCACCTCCGTAACGCAAGGAGGGGATACGCGGTACATTGCAGATTATGTCATAGATATTCGGGAAATCCCATATACCCCTCGGTGGTACAGGCTTGCGGGTCCAAGTATGAACTTATTGGACATGATAAGCCAGATATGTGTTGAAGCAGGTTGTGATTTTTACGTAGAGCTTCTTATTACGAAGAGCGCACAAAAGGTTATAAAAGTCAGGACTGTGCAAAGGAAAAATCAGCCAGACGTTGGGGGTCCCAACGGTATTGAAGCGTTTATTTCTAGTGCTAATGCAGGCGTTATGTCGAAAAACGTTAGTCGTGAGCTTAGAAATGAGAACACTTCTGTCTTTATTTATGGGGGGTATGTCCAGACAGTCTATCAACAAGTAAACGAGTCGTCGATTATTCAATATTGGGGCAAAGATTCTCTAGGTGTTCACCATGTAAATTGTCGGATTCTTGAAGGTTGTTCCCACCCCCCCGTTCCGTTTACCCACGCTCATGAGAAGGGAGATTGGGCAATTAAGCTAGACGTGAGGCCCTTAAATTTAAACTTAACAACTCCCATTCCTACTCCAGATGGTTATGTTTGGACCAGTGAAACTGAGCTACGTCTTGCTTTAGGAGATTTTGATGCTTGGTATAATTATTGTTTAATATATGATGGTAACGGTGGCACCCCTATGGGGGGATACCTGAAAAATCCCGCTATTTATGATGCGGCACCGACTATTGAATTTCCGGAAGATTTAATTGATGAAGGAATGAGTAAGAAGGCTATGGCAGCCGTCATGGAAAATTTATTGGCAGGAGGCTTTAGTGTTTCATTTAAGGTGCAAGACCCCACCTCCACTCAAGACCAAGACATCAAAAAGATACATGAATATATTCAGAATTGGGCAGACACATATTATGGTAAACAATTTTTAGTTCAACTTCCGTATGTGTGTTATTCTTTTGAACAAGACTCCGCACAGGTTCTTTTCTCTGACAATCCAACTAATGATGGTGGTTATCCTCCTGAAGATGCGTGTCGCGTACTAGATATGCCGTGGACGGACGGAGCTACTCCCGAACCGCTTGATTTTTTCTCTGATGAGCAAAATAAAATACTTCCATTCGGTCGTTATTATAAGGACCACACAGGGGCATTTCCACGAGAGGGAGAGTGGATTGCATATACTCCGGGGGCGTTTGCCGGTTGCGCTGCTCCCATTAGTACCACCACATCAATGTATGTCAAGGGTAGTGTAGAAGAAGAGCCTATTGCTTATACCGTGGGTGCCAATACCTTTGCTACGGCATTATGGAAGACTGATAATCCTATAGAACATAGCGGTAGTAGAGTCAATGTAGATGAGTTGTTTGGAGGATATGAAGAAATACTCTTTGGAGAAGGATCTTTTAGTACCGAAGAGATTAACAGTCTTGGTTGGGGCATTAAGTTCAGTCCGGACGGAGGGGGAAGATCTGATGGCGGCGCTATGAGCATTGCACCAAAGCGACGGACGCCTAATATGGTTGCAGTTCCCATGAAGAGCAACACCACAAGATATGGTCCGATGAGCTGGAATTCTGCTCCGGGGCCGGTATCATTTTCTCATGATGATGGTCTTGTTCCGTGGGAATATGGTGGATATGGTTATGCTTATCCCATAGACGATGGCTCTAAAATGTGGGGGGCAATGGTAGAGACAGCCAGAGATCAGTATAGTGAGATGCAATGTGGCGAACGTGGTTCCATTAGTTTCCCCGGATTCCCAACACGAAGATTGGGAGAAGAGCTTCGTTCACAACAGAACATGATGCAGCAGATGACCCTCCAGAGCGACCCGTTCACTCTTCTCAAAGGGGGAACTACCAGTCTCAAATGGATAGAAACGGACAATTGGGACAACACATTTGGACCAAATATTACTAATATCACAATTAATATAGGGGCGGAGGGATTTACCACCAATTATACTCTTAGCACTTACTCACCTTCTTTTGGTAGATGGGCTAAATATAACGCCAACAAATTAAAACAAACTGGCAAACGCAGAGCGGAGCTAATGAGGATGCAGCGTGAGCAAAACAAGCTCCGTCGAGCTTTAATAGCCGCGCAGTCACGCTCAGCCGCCCAAATTAAAAATCTCAAAGGAAGAAAACCGACGAAGCAAGCTCCCGAGGGAGGAGCCTCGGTAATAGCTGGAACTAATACGGAGTTCCTAAAGGATGGCAATGGAGGAGTATACTCCACGCCAAATAGTTCTCACCTTACTCCACGCACCCTTTTCCACGGGTATGCCAACGATGACACTGACGGAATTCTATGGAAAGAACAAGGTTTTATGAGTCAAGATGGGCTTTTTAGACCAATTGCTAATGACCAATCCGATGGTGCTGATTCTTTACCCGGATATGCTGTTAAAAATGCTACCAATGCAAAGGATCAATGTGGAGATATTCCTGATACTAGAAGGGAAAGCAACCCTCCTTTCAATGGCGTAAAAAAATATGTTCCCTGCATTATTGATATAGATTATTTAGACCCTTGGGCTGGTCCCGCCAAAGCAAAACATGATGAAGATTCTAGTGATTCAACAAATCATTCAGATATAAATATCTTTTCTCATGGCGCAACGGCGGTTGCTAAACAAAACATACAAGAATATTCAATTAACAATACGTGGCCCACCTCCTTAAGAGGTATAGCCAATAAGGGCCCTCTCTTGTTGCACGGGTGGGGATACGATATAGACGGAAAGCCAATTCCCAATGAAGCAGACACTGAGGCGGCGACCTCTGGAGGGAATTTTGAAGATGAAAACTTAAAGGATCAATTTCTAAGCCATTACTTAAGGAAGCCTCATACTTGGCCTGTGGGGCCTGTTGATTTGAGATGGGATAGAAAACGGGCTGTGTGGACCACCCCTTCTGAGTTTAAAATAATTAAAGCAAAGACTCCCAGTGGAGCTATAGCTCCCGGAGCCACAAGAGACGACTGCGAGCCCGTTAGAGCCGGGGTGGGAACCCAGATGGGTACATCTGACAATCCGGTTTATGATCAAGATGGAACTCTCATAGGTGCCACGGGGCAAATAAAGGTATCAAATCCGGACTTTCAGGCAGAGATCCCTTCCGGGGAATCTTTCTATGCTATTTATGATAGTATAGATTGTACCTACTACCCCATCTTCTCTTCGGGAGGGGGCGAATTCTGTTTAACCGGTGCAAATGTAAGTTGCTTAGAGGCAAGAGCTGATTTTTGTGGGGGCGAACTTCTAGATTCGGAAGCGACAGGCTGTATTACAGGCTTGGTAGCCGGTCCGGGATTGCAGCTATATAGTGTTTCCGGGGCTCACCAGTACCACGGTTACCATTATTTAGAAACTGTGCTTTCGGCGGAATCAGGATGTGGTGACACTGGCCCTTGGATAAAAGGACTAGAGACCATCGCTTTTGGGTGTGGTCTTAGTGGGGAGCCTAAATATTTCTGTGGGCCGGGACATGCGGGTCAGGCCCGAACTGGCGTTTGCAAGGTGCAGATCCATATTGATCCTCACGCATGCACAGGGGTGGTACAAGACGTTAGATATGTCCATGATATTTGCTGTAGCGGAGATGGGCTAGAAGTAGCTTATGGACATTTAAGATTTAGTTCGTGTGGTCTCTATACGGGAATTGTACTCGATTCGGAATGTGCTCCCGGAGCCTAAAGAAAGGAATTTAAGTAATGACAGATCTACCCAAAAAGATTCAGGTAGGCCCAAAAACCGATAACACATGCTGTGTCTGTTGCGATAAATGTTGGGATGAGTTGCCCCAAGCTATATGGGAGCTTAATACTACGCGGATGTGTCAAGATGTGGCTGGTCCGGGGGATGCTGGTATCGAGGGAGAGTGCTACCCCATACACACAGGACTCTGTCCAGCAAGCTGCTGTGCGTGCCCTCCTCTGGGAGATCTCTGCCTCCAGCTTAGCGTTTATGAAAATGATTTGACAACGCAGATATGCCCTACGGTTCACGGCACAGAATTTAGGCTTACTGCCAGACCTTATGGTGTTGATATTTGTAGCGGTGAGAATCCGGCGACACGCGTCAATCTGATTGACTGCTATCCATCACCGACGCCCTACAGCGACATGACATTAAAAAACGGAATTCAGATGTACAATAACGACTGGGAAAAGTGGGGGTGGCGCGGAACTATTTGTGATGGCCTTACGATCCCCGACTGCGATTCCACCACACAAGGAGAGATTCTGAAAATTTCTCTATGTTGTTGTGATCGGCCCAACGAGGTGATTCGTGCTACAGCGGCTACTAAGGCTGATTGCCATACGTGTAGCTATCGTTTAACTTTTGAATGGGAAGCTCGTGACCCCCCGCATGGCGGAATAGGAGATGGGTATTGTACCTGTCCGGATAAGGGGAACGGAGATGAAGACTGCGCCGAGGAGGGGGATGTGGCTGCCCAGATTGTTCCATCTATGGATACCGCTGATCCACTCGACCCGCCAGATCCCGTGGAATGCGATTTTGACTTTATGATAGGGCAGTGCCTTACGGGAAATCCAAGTCCGGGAAAGCCATTTCTATTACAATATGTATTTCCTGAGAGATGGTGGAATTGTGATTGTTGCCAAAACGGCTGCACGCATCTTGATGATAACGTAAATCTAGTTGCAACAATTACAGAAGTTATTGAGGAAGACGACTGTGCGGGCGATTCGCCCCATCCATGGACTCCGGGTGTATTTTAAAAAGGAAAGGTAGGTAGGAATGAATGATAGTAATGAATCGGGTGGCAACTGCTGCAAAAAAAACGGAAGCGGTTTAGAAAGCGGATTTACGGAATGTCAATGTGACTCTCCCGGACATTGCCCTATTTATGGGCTATATATGGGGCCGACCCTTCATAAGCGTTGTCAACGAAGCCAGCCTTTTCGTGACCAATTTCTAGGAGTAGCAGAACTGACAAAGGTCAAGCTTTCGCCCGAAAGCCGAGCAGAGATGACACAGCGTAGGGCGGATGGGCAAATAATTGATTCCGCGATCAAAGAATTAAAGCTAGAAGGTGTATCGTTAGATGAGGTTCCTGAAGGTCTTGGCGATACAGTGGAAAAGGTTTTATCAAAATTTGGAATAACGCCACAACTAATGGAAAAAGTTGCGGGCATGAAGGGATGTAAATGCGCAGAAAGGAAGAAGTGGCTTAATAAAGTATTTCCCTATGGCACAAAGAAAAAAAGAGGATGGTTTAGTAACATATTTTCTTTTGTCGGAATAGCAAAAAAGAAAGATTAGTCATGAAAAGCAAAGGCCTTGGGGACACTATAAAAAAAATCCTCAGTAAGATAGGCCTTACCGAGGAAAGATTTCAAAGATTTTTTGGCAAAAAGGATTGCGGCTGTGAGGAAAGGAAGGGCTTTTTCAACAGGATCTTTCCATATAAAAGAAAAAAGAAATAAACATACTACCCCACGAAACCATCCCAGTAATTTTGTTGTTCTTCAGTGTAGTAATTACCGTATTGATCCTTGCCCGTTAAGTCATCAACTTCTTTCCAAACTTCTCCCCACCCCTTTGAGTCATTACCCCTGACTCTAGCAGCCTTGTCGTCAATATAAAGGACCCCTGCTGGCTTTCCCATAAAGGCTTTGTGGTATTTTACGCCATTTTCGTCAAGCCAATTTGTCCACTCTTTATACCCACGCTGATATTGCATGTGAATATTGCCGTTTTCTCTGTCACCATACCGTGCGGTATACAGGACTATTTCATATCCCATAGCATAAAGTTTATTTACTTGCTTTATCCCATACTCTAAAGGAGGAGCTTGTGCATAATCTCCGCCATGGTCTTTCCCTGCGATAACACCATCACAGTCAACTATAATCCTCTTTAATGAATCTGCCACAACTTTCTCCCTATAGTTAAGAATTTTTTGAGACGGCGCTGGGCTTGTAAATAAACCATCCGCCCGATGGTAGGTAACCTCTATTTTTTTCAGCGTGAGTTTTCTCGTTTATCCTTTGCTCTTTTTGCTTATCAGAGAGCTGTTCCCATCTGATCTTCGGATAAATTTGACCACCCTTTTTTGTTCTTCCAAAAACAAGCTTGGCTCTGCATTCTTGACATACTACCTCAAGCCAGTCATTTTCTGAACTATCAAATCTACATACAAACTTTACGTTTTGTGAACCGCATTGACCACAGGATTCATGCTGAAATACCTCCTGTATCCTTGCGGTTTGCTTAAACAGGTCTTCTTCTGTTTCTGCGTCTACTTCAAACCATAAATCGTTTGATGCTTTAACTCTTGCTTTCATTTCTTTTTACCTCCAGAATCAAAGGATTTGCGCCAGTTAGGATCGTAGCCCAGCAATTCTTCTCGAACAGCCTTTGGATTACGCTGATATTCCGACAGGGAAGAGAGTAGCATCCGGCCCTGTAAATTACTTACAGCCTTTATCGACTCTACCCCAGCACAAACCTCCTTTATAAAATCAATCAAGCTTATATTCAGTCTTTTGCACATTTGATTAATGGCAAGTATCTGTTGATCTGTAATGTCTTCTTCGGCTGCCATAACATCATCTTCTGCTGAATTATCCATTTCTTCAGCGGTCACAACCCTAAGCTTCAATGCTCGTCGTAAAGCCTTTCCCTCGGCACGAGTGTCAGCGGTTGCTACCAAATGATCATTGAATGGAAACGGCACCTTATCGTATCTAACGTCAACACATCCATCTACAGTAATTGTAGTGTCGGTTTCGTATTTTCGGATTTTTAAAGTGTGCTTTATTGTACAGCGACGTCCTCCCGCAGAGGGAAGCTCTAGAACATCACTTCGTGATTCAACAATTTCTCCATAAACCTTTTCGGTAACACGACGAAGGCCGTCTACGGTCGGATTTCCTTCCCTCAGTTCGGTGTCATGTAGACTGTCCAGAACATACTCGCTCCACTCCGGATCGGAATCTATATATACCTTATTCTGCTCCTCTTGAACTTCTTTCTTTAATCCCTCTTCCGTATCAATAACGGCTACCATGTCTTCAAATTCGTTTTTTTCGTTCATAGTTCTATATACCTTTTATTTTCCTTTGGAAATTCTTTCCTTATTTGATCTAAAACGCACAGCAAGTCCTTTAAAATTTTCCTTAAGTATCTTTGGGAAATCCTCTTTGTTTGTTTTATTCTGATTAAGACCAATCCTTCCCCTAGAATAAGACCGCTTTTTTCTAAGTCCGACTGTTGGTTTTTAAGTAGATTTTTTTCTCCCCACACCGGACTGAAATGAGAGGGACCATCAACTTCTATAGCTGTTCGTAAATCCTCGATAAAAAGATCGGTTTCTAGATTTTGGTTTTTAAGCCAATGTTCCTTATGAAATTGTACCCTATATTTTCTTTCTGTCAGAGCTTCTAGCAGAAATCTTTCCAGCTTTGATCCTGTTCTTGCAGCCTCTCGTATAGCCTCACTTCCCTTTTTAATTAATTCCCGCTTTTCTTGTTCTGTCTTTTTATTCCAAGACTCTTTTCCTTTTATAGATCTTTTTTTTCGTTCTTTTTTGCTAAGATTATCCCAAATCGAGCCTTGACCTTCACTAATTTTTAACTTAGTGTCTTCCGTAAGCGACTTTCCTTCTGTGGGATGAGAGGATCTTCCTGATTTTAACGCCGCTTTTTGGGCCCCGCTTTTGGTACGCGACTCAATGCCGAGCCTTTTCGCTTCCCTGCGAATCTTGTTAGGGTAGGTTCCCAGTGTGTTCGCTATTTGAATCCAGCTCATTTCTTTTTGGTTGTACGCGTCCTTAAGTAGCAATGCCTTTTCTTTATCCTTAAGGCTCCAGTATTGTGAAAGTTTATTTTTAACACTCATTTGCTAACTCCCGAAAGTCCCAGTCTTTTACTATATATTTAGGGGTTTTGAACAAGTTAGAAACAATTTTATACTCTTCAGAATTTGATACAATTAGATCTATATCCTTGTGCAGATATACCTTTTCTAAAGCTTCATACGATAATGTTGGGTGGTCAACGTTTTTCATTTTTTCAAACCATTCCAAAAATCTGACGTAAAAGAACTTCTTCTTTGGAAGAGTTAGGTGCGAAGCGAATTCTGCCGAGGCAATGTCCGTTGCTATGAGAGTTTCTGTGAAATTATATGCTCGTAGGGGCTGGAACTGAGATACGTTTGTGTGCTGACCGGGAAGTACCCAGCGACTAAAAAGACAGTAGTCTATATCATACTCACCCAAATCCGATATCAGATCTATATCCTTTTCCGTTATCGCGCCCCGGATGTATTCTTTCGACTCAACCGGCTCATTACCTATGAGGATTCCTAGCATAACATTTCCTTCTTTTTTTCCATGAGCAACTGTCTTTTCTCTGGTAAATTAAAGAAAGAAAGGATGTCGCCCGTTAGTTCGAAATAGGTTTGATTCTTTACCGTCATTTTTATTTTTTGGGAATTAGTTTCTCCTGCGGCTAGAGCCTCATCAACGGAAGATTTGAGTTCTTCGACATTACTAAAGTTTCGCAAGCAACTTTTAGAAATGCTAACACACTCTTTTCCTAGCCATGCTGCGTCGTACCAAGAACCTCCGTCTAGATCTATATATACAGAAGTGGATGCCAATGCGCTTGATTGGGTTGATGGAGTAACCGTTCCAAGATAATTGGGAACCGACATATACTGCTTTCCAAAGATTTTTATATTATAATTTTCACACAGGAAATTCAATATTGAAATAAATTCTTCCCATTTTTTTACGCTCGTAGACCAGCGATCATTTAGATGGATATAGTCGGTTAAGCAAAGCAAGTCTGTATGCAAATTCTTCTTTTTGGAGGGAGAGCCAATATTTCCAATCATTGCACCGTCTTCAAAGCGTATGGTAGGAAATGGCGACGAACTCTCTTGAGAAATGCTTAGGTGGGGCTCTAATTGAAAATCGTTTACTTTTCCAATAGAGACTATTTTTGTGTTAGGATGCCTGTGGGAAGCTATCTTAAGTTCTTGTGTTGACAACTTTGTAGCATTTGTTATTAAAATATCTGGATTAGTTTCATCGAACATATCCATTGTGGGCTTAGCATCAGCTATCCATGTGATAACTTCAGTGTCAGGCACCCAAAATAGAGAGGAGGATATGCCGTCACCAACTCTTCCGCATGAGCTATCTATTAATACTCTCATATTATTTGTCTCGCTTTTTGTATGTCCTTAGATGTGTCAACGTCTATAACTTTAATGTTTTTATTATATTCACACTTAAATTTACCGCCCTTTTCGATTATTTTGTTAATAACCTCAAAGCCAAACAACCTGCTGTTACTTTTATTCCAAACAATTTGCTTTAAGAAATTCAATTCTGTGCCTTCAAAGTAAGATATTTGTGACCATTTATCGGGAAGATCATACATCATATGTTCCAGATTACCTTGCTTATTAACAACACAACCCACTTCCTCTTCCCCTATAAAATTTCCCACAGTAAAAATAGAAGAGCAGCTATAGTCTAAAACTTGGAGTGCTTTTTCATCGAAAACTAAATCTCCATAAATTATCAGCACTCTTTCGGCAGAACTGATAGCTCTGAGGGCAATACCAATGCTTTTAGCCACATTCGTATCTTCATAAAACACATTCTCTATTTTAATTAAGTCGTCGGGAGACTCATTCATTACTTTATCAGCTTCAAATCCACACACTAATACAATCTGGTGATTACTAAAGGTATCTTGTATGTTGAGAACTTGATTCTGCAATATGCTTGTATTTGGATTAATCTTTATTAAGGGTTTTGGTCCGCGAGACTTCATGCGTCTTCCAAGCCCGGCGGCTGGAATAATAATAGACATTTTCTCCCTGCCTCCAGTGGGATGTATCTTTTTTATGTGCTTAACACCCATATATAAATAATTCTTCCGTGGCTTCCCTAGATTCCAAACCGGCTTCTTCTACCAACAGAAGCATTTCCGATAGGCTTTGGATGGAACGGTCCAGTCTAAGTATTTTTTTATTAATAAAATAAGGGCACCCCTCGTTAAAAACAGGAGGGCATACCAAAAATGCTATCTTTTGTGGGTTCGTGTTGAAGGTGGCAACGATTTTTTCTATCGTTGTTTCGTATTTAAAATCGAATCCTTTGGGTAAAAAACCGAGTAGATCGAATCTATTGTCTTTCAATGCTAGTTGCATTTTGTTGGGGTCATTGTGTATATCAAACAACGTTATTAAATTATCATGAGTTTGCTGCGGTATTTTTAAGGAACGCACCAAGACCCCTACATTTTTAAGCTCGGACATATTTCTTCTATGCTCATAATATATTGATGCATTTCTTTTTCTTCGAATTCGATTAGTTTATTTTCTATAGGGATATTGAAGCTGTTTCCGGCGTGCTTCTTGTGGAATATATAGCTTACGAGCATCCCGTTTCCATCTTTTCGAGGGTGAGCAAAGACAGCGTGACTTGCATTATCCACAAAATAGCTCTGCATTTCCCTGCTAAAATCAGCGGGAATTTCAAAGGGGACCTCAAAGACCACATAGTACATCATGGGGATCTTGTAATTTTTGCTGCTATCTATGACAATGTCAATTGCACTCCTATCCAGCACTATATCTTCCTCTTCAAAAAAGGTTTGGAGCCTCCACTCTGTGTTGTCAAGTTCCATTTCGTGGATTTTTTCTACAAGGGAGCTGGCTGCCATTTTAGATCTGTTGAGTATTGTCAGCAGGGAAGGAGGAATCTCTTGGTTGTTTAGGCTGACAAGGGTATTCTCCAAGTCCTCAGTGCAAGAACCCTCTCTGAAAATAACCATTGCATGGTATCTTATTTTTATCTGTTCTTGAAGAGCACTCTTCCACAGCTTTTCAGGATAGTCTTTTGCCCAGAGAGGAGTTCTTTTATGCATACATACGCGGTCGTTTATTACAAAAAATTCATTGTTAGATGCATCATATGCTTCAATTATCTCCGCACCCTTTTCCCTGTAAAGGTCAATCTTATTGAAACTACATCCCACCTGCCTCTGTTCGTCTTTTTCAGAAAAGATGCAGTCCATACATGTTGTGTGAAGTGCTTTTATTTTGTTGTTCATGGTCTTGTTGCCTCCACTAGATATCTAAGGCCACCGATTGATACAGTAGACACATTCATCTGCATTTGAAGTAGCCTGTCTTTAAGTTCATGGGCTGACGTAAGCCTCATTCTTCCGTTTAATAAATGTTCTGAGGCGGAGGACATATCCATTCTCCCTCTCTCTGACTCTCTCATGATTTCTAAAGCGTCTGTTCCCCCTATTCGGATAGTTCCGTTGTGTCTAAGTTTTTGTATAGCAATCGAAAGGACGTCTGGGTTTTCATCAAACTCTAAAACGTCTATAAGCTCTATTTCTTCGTAGACAGCGACAGGAAGGGAGGAAAGATCCTCGCTTTTTAGACACTTTATTCCAGAGGTCTCTCTGATAGGGGAAGATGATTTTCCTTCAACGTATACAATTGCTTTCACTTCAATTCTCCAAAAAAAATGTTTGCGCTATATAGGATAAGACCTGATTCCACTTTTTGATAAAAGACTCTTCGTCAATAGAGATTTCTTTGACTGTCTCTATTGCATTGTCAGGAATTTCATCGTAAATTCCTTCTTCGCATTTTGTTAGAATATCGGGTAACTCAGTAATATTTGAAAATAAAAGTCCGTTTTGTTTGTCTTTGATAAGTAACTCTGTATCCGGAGTCCTATGGGAGATCGTAATACATCCCATAGCCATAGCCTCTAACGTTTTAATATCTATGTTATTCCATGTGTTAATGTACACTTTGGCTTCCCTTATCTTGTCAAAAGCTGTTTCTGGAAAGCGTGGAACAACATCGAAACCGCTTAAGGTAGACCCCAGTATATTCATAAGAGGCTGAGCAACATTGTTGTCAATCACTATGCCTTTCTTGGTCTTTTTGTTGTCAGCATTATTGTCTACATCAACGTAAGGGGGGATTGTAATAGAAATTCCATGCCATCTGGTGTTTGCATTAGAATTCCATGATGTTTTAATATTTTCACTCAGACAAACATTAATATTCCCTCCCCTTCCTTCGAGAGGAGATGTAACATTTACGGTAGAACCAGCAGGAAGCTTTTGGGCGACTTGGCTGCTTACATGATCAACTGTTATGAGAGGGATGTGTAGAGATTGCGAAGCTTTCAACGCCATGTCGAATTCTTGTAGTCGATCATTAGCAATGATGCAATCAAAGAATGGTTGGGATGCAAAGATTCCTTTGTCGTCTTGGCATACAAAAATGTTATCTGGCACATCTTTTACGACAGAATCTTTCCAGTCGGATTGATTGGGCTTAGGAATAATGTAAAGTTCGCAATTACATTTAGAAAATAGTTTTAAATATTTTTCGTTTTCTCTACAAAACGTTAGACACTTTAAAGTGTCTTTTTTTGTCCTCATTGCAGACCTTACAATATTATGCATTATTGCCATAGCGCTTCCTTAATTAAATTAGATTGTCTTTTTGTTGTAAATAATGCTCCGCAGTCTTTACCTTTGGATGATTTTTTTATATATAAAAGACGATTATCAAAAGCGTTTCTCATGCACTCCCTCAAAGAAAGTTTGTCCGGGTCTAAATATGATTCTCTAGCTGTAAAGATATTGGCAATTGGCCTATCAGGACAGACTAAGATGTTTTCGTGCGACTTTGCAACCCAACCGTTAGAATTGTTAACATACTCGTCCATCCCCGACCCCTCCAATATAATGGGAGTTTTTCCGTACAGTAACCCCTTTGCCACTTCCTCTTTAAATCCTCGGGAAATACCTACATCTACTAAACAATGGCATTCCCTATGAAGAGAATCGTTTGGGTTCTCGGTCACGAGATGTATATGGGGATAATACCGATTGCCATAAATCCCTAAGCTTGATACTGTAGCATTAATTAGCTCTTGTGCCGCCTGCGGATTATGTGCATTAACAACTAAAGAAACATTTTCGTTAACATGAAATTCCGACAGGTAAGTTTGTAGCAAAGACATAAAGCCGCCCTTGGTATCCAAATGCCCTGCAAATGTATAAAAAGAAAATCTGTGAGACGATGGGTTCGTAGAAGTATCTATTTGCGGTATGACGCCTCCTACAGCATGAGCTCTGTCTTGAAGGTGATCTGAGATACAACACTTCTCTGCTTCTGTGAACACCAATATTTTATCAAGCAATTGCAAATGATTGTCCCACTCTATATTGTTCTTAGTTTCAAAGCTTGCAATACCAACATTAAGATCAAAATTTTTATTTGCTACCATGAAATTTGGAAGGGAGTGTTGAACCAAAACATCATAGCTTTCCTGCTTATTGGATTCGCACCTAAAGATATTAGGGTCAACCGTTGGTAAAGCAGCAGTGGATTGGGCCAAAAAAATTGGTCTGGTTGTGAGATTTATGTCTTCTATCTCTAATAAGGAAGATATTATAGATCGACTTAAAAATCCCCATCCGTCAGGTTGTCTGTACGGCCCTACAAAGAGCACCCTTTTCTTGGGAGGTCTTTTATCTGCCAATGAAATATCATCCTCTATGTGCATTGTTCACGCCTCCTGTAAGCATCCTCTATAAATTTCTCAGGCACCATCTGTTGTTGGCCCGACCTTATGGCTTCGGCGGTAGCTTTATTGTTAAATTTATTATTGATAATGTCCCAGAAATTGTCTGCTGAAAAATTGGCTCCGCCAGCACCAAGGTGAGCTCCTAAATTCAGAGACTGT
>Ga0208919_1001427_pt1 | contig 13778 bp, 28 predicted proteins | sample 4_EtaG_FD_184076 | JGI IMG/M metagenome (GOLD analysis project Ga0208919, IMG submission 184076) | Marine viral communities from the Subarctic Pacific Ocean - 4_ETSP_OMZ_AT15127 metaG (SPAdes) (version 3) | ecosystem: Environmental > Aquatic > Marine > Oceanic | place: Pacific Ocean | collected...
TTAAAATGTCGCTTACTATATCAAAAGTTATAAAACATAACATATCTTGTATTTTACCAATAAATATAGACAAAATAAATGCTATTGATAAAAAACTAAAATCTAATATATCATCCAAAGTATAATACATTTTATTTTATTAATAATCGGCTTACTACTCCTGACAATACAAATGCTATAAATATCATTAATATTGTTGGCGTTGATAATCCGACTTCTACTCTAACCGCACCTTGTCCGCTTATAATATCATATAAGGTTTGATTTCCAAAATCTCCACTTGTAGTTGGCATAATTAATCTTTTTTAGTTTTAAATAGTTTATGTACAAAATTTTTCTTTTTACTTCTATTTGGGATTAATTTTTCAATTACCCAAACTACCTTATTTAAAATTGAGTTGTCTTTTTCTGATGGTGTTAATCTAACTACAACTTCTAAAATTGCAATTACACTCCATACAATAGTACTTAATGTTAAATTATCTAAAAATTCCATATTATAATTTTTTTATTTATTAAACTGCTGGTACTTCTACTTTTGGCAAACTAACTTTGCCTTTACTATTTTTATACAAATAATATACCACCATTAAACCGCCTACTATTAAGCCAATTTTTAGCCAATTAGTTTTTGGGATTTCTTCTGATATATTATTTATTCTATTTGCTTTGTTTTTATTGCATCCACATCCACCACTTTTTACTGGCGGTGTTTCTTCAATCATTTCATTTTCTAAATCAGGGATGATTTCTACATCATCAATTACTCCATTTTCTTTGCTCATTGCTTTGTTTGTTTTTGTTATTAATTATTATTACTTCTTTTTCTAAAAAACATGGGTACAAATGTTATTAATAGTAATACTCCGATTAACATTTCCCAAAATTTAATATCTCTACCGCCAATATTCCAAACTACCTCATTTGCTAAAGATGATGTTTGTATATCCGTTGCGGTATTGTCGGTTTGTGTTTCTTCTGCTATTGTTGTATTGTATGACATTATTTATAAGTGTTTAAATCCATATAAGAGTATGGCGTAACTTTTAAACCAGCTCTTAATTCATCAAAACCAGTTTGTTGATCTTGATCAAATTGATTTAATGCATAAGTTTCAACTCCTAAAACATCAATTAATTTTGCCCTAGTTTTACAACAAAATTTACCAGTAGGCTTTAATATTTTTGTTTGTGTTTGTAAAGCATTTAATCTTTGTTGCAATAATAAAACTTCACATCCTTGATCTCCTAGTTTTAAAATTTTACTTTCGTTTATTACTTGTCCGCTACATTCTCTACCGCTATATTGTAACCTTTCATTAAATGATGGATTATTACATCCTTTCATTTGAGGTTTTAATCTAGGACTTGCCATTCTACCAGCTGGATTTTGCTCATCAACATCAAAATCTTGTGGCGGTGTAACATTGCCATTACCTTTTTTAGATAACATTTTTAAAATGTATGCAAAAACAATAACGCCCCCTATAATAAGTAAATTTTTTGTTTTCATTTTATTTTTTTAACATGTTGCACCACCTAAACATCCATCACATTTACATCCATCATTAGTTTTATTGCAATTACAACTTACTTGTGTTCCGCCCATCCACCATCTACGCCTTACTTTACATTTACCCCAACATGCAATTTTACCCACTTCATCCCATCCTCTAGGGCGTAAATCATCTATTTTCCATGTCTTTGTAACTGGATCATAAACAGTTGCCCCCATTACTCTTTTTTGTCTTAATACATCTAAAGGATGTTTTTTAGCAATCCTTGTAGTTCTTCCATTACTTCTATTTGGATTTACATTAAAACCTTGATTTTGGCTAGTATTCATTGATCCACTTTTAACAAAATTATTTTTTCTCTCGTTTCTATCAAAAATATTAAATTCTCTACCTACTATTGAGTTTCTTGTATCAAATGCTTGTGGCGTTTTTAATCCGCCCCTTATTCTACCATCAAATTTATTATTAAACCCAAAACTTCTCGGATCACTTGGATTATCGGCAAACCTATCCATATTATCTTTTATTCCGCCTTTACCTTTACAACATTGCTTACATCCTTGCGGTGTATTGCATCCGCTTATATGTGTTAAACCAGCCCCACTACCACAAACGCATCTATATTCAGCCATATTATTTTTTTTTATTTATTTATTTATTTATTTATTATGCTTGATTACTTTGACAATATGGTGCTTGTGTATAAGGATAATTTACTGCAAAACCTTGTCCGCATGTATCTGATGTATATACACTTCCAAAACCTGAGTTACATGCACCATAGCATGTATTCATTGATCCGCATAAACTCATATCACAATTACAATTAGGATCAGTTAAGCATGATGGATCATAATTATATGCTACTCCCTCACAACATCCGCTAGTTGTAACCGCAAACCCATCATCACTTAAAACTAAATCGTCAATATCTAGGATATCATCAGCATTTATTAAATCAGCATCAGTTTCTACAAAAGGATCTGATGGTATTACTCTACCTTGTTGAGAATTTTTTAATAAGTAATATATCGCCATTGCCAACAAAAGCAATAAAATAACTATTAATGTTTTATCTTTATTTTTCATTTTTTATCATTATTTTTTTAAGCATATTGGCATAATTCATTTAATGGATCATAATTAGCTTGTGGATCATAATTTGTAGCATTTATATCCGAACATCCTATTACATAATATATACAATTTCCCATCTCTATTGTTGCATCAGGATTATAATTATTGGCTACTGGATCAGTACATCCAATAACTTCATCTCCAGTTGCTATATTTAATGTACCATAATCGTATAATTCATTTATTTGCAATAATGGATCATCAGGCATTACGCTTTCCTCAACATAATAAAATGCTACTGCTACTATAAGCAAAGAAATTACAATTATGATTACATTTTTATCCATTTGACATTGCTGGATCAGTCATTAAAGATCCCATTGAGTAGTCATCTAACGGATCATATTGCATTTGCTTATAAACTATAATTGCAATAATTATTAATATTACAACTGCTATCATTTGTTTTTTTGTCATTTTCATAATTTATCCTTGATTATTTCCAGCCCCATATTGTATTTGCGGTAATGATGTAGCGGTTAGCGATACAAACATGATCACTAAAAAAATTGCTGATCCCCAAAACATTGGACTTTTTAAAATTTTCTTCATTTTATTTATTTATTTATAAAGATAAAAACCTACTCCCAATAATATTAAAACAATCATTAAGGGTGCAAATATTTCTTGTGTTTTCTCTTTTCTAATTTCTACTTCTCTAACTTCATTTTGATAAGCGGTTAAACTTATAATCTGATTAGTTTCTGCAATAAGTTGATCTAGTAAAGCACTTGCGGTTGCTTGTTGCCCATCTAAAACAATTTGATCTGATGCTTGTTGCCAAACCACTAAAAGATCAGCCATTGTATTAGCTATGCCACTTGGTATGTTCTTCCATTGATCATAACATGTTTTTAATTGTGATTTTGTTTTTGAGCAATAAATCGCCTTATCTCTACATCTACAAAACAATTTAGGATAACAATTATCTCTACAACTTATATATTTACTATACCAATAATTTTTTAAATCTTGGGCTTGATCTTTCATCATCAATAATTGTGCATAGGCACTTTCACAATATAGTTCAACTTCATGTAGATTTGTTTGATTTGCTGATATATTACCAGCACTAGCCAATATTTGCCCATCAGCTTGTAACATTTTTGTTGATGGGGATGTATAATTGCAACTATTATAATCATTTGGCAAATCTATTGCGGTTAAATCTCCATTACCCCATTGAAATTGAAATTGTGCCATACTTATATATTATAAATGTTTCTATTTAAACTTTTCATACCAGCAAAATTTTGCTTTCTTCTAGCAACTCTCCTTTGTTTTACTTGGGGCGTTGCTGATACTCTCGCTTGTGGATTTGTATTTGTTGGGGATGATGTATAACATCCATAATTAAACCCTAAAAACTGGATAAAACCTAGTTTATATGTTAACTGTTCTTGCCATAATGGATTTGTACCATTTGCAATAAAACCATTTAATTTATTTTGTAAATGTACCCTGCGCTTTTCTAAAAAATTACATGGATTTGGCTTTCCTAAAAAAGTTGCTTTAAAAGTTGTTTTCCAATTACAAAAACCGCCCCAAACTCCGTTATAATGATCTTCCCATCTTACTGGGCATAATGGACTGGTAGTTGTATTATTACTTCCAACAAAATCAGTTGCAAAATTATCAGCACTTGTAATACCATTTGATGTAGGTATTCCGCATGGAGTATCTACTGTTCCGCCCCTAGTTTCTATTTGGCATTGATTTATATTATTATTTCTATACATATTATTTTTTTTAAAAACTTACTGGTATTGATGATTTACTCCAAATATTACGAATGTATGTTAAATCTCTACAATGATCCCAATAATCATTACAATTTGGTACACATTCACTAGACCAAATTAATGTAACAAAAGGCGTGTTAGATAATTCATTTGCAAACCATCCGTATAAATCCATCATGTTTCCATCATAAGATCTAGCCCCAAATGATGCATATACTTTATTTAAAGATGCACCATTTAAACATTCAGTTGCACTTGTCATGCTATCTAAATTTGTACCTATACCATCCATATAGTTTTGCAAATTATTTGCTATTAGTAATGCTTCACTATCCGATATTGTTTCAGGATCGGCTGGATTAGAATTATCAGTTGGTGTTGTATTATCTAATTCGTTTTCTATATATTCGTTTATTTGTGTTTCCGTTTTTGTCGGTTTCCACTTGATCCCAGCAATTATACGATACACGACATAAAGCACTAACAAAAGCAAAACTGCCTTTATTAGTACTTTTTGCCATGATCCCTCAAACAAAGCAAGACCTTTCATTACGAATTAAATTTACTACACATGCAATCAAATATTTGTTTTTCTTCTTCACCAGTTATTATTGGCTTATATACCATATCAGCTACTTGCGGTGTATTATTGGCTAAGTATTTTACCGCCCATTTACATTTAACATAATCTATATTAATGTTTCCTTGTAATGCTTGTTGCGTTAAATTGGCTTTAAGATCAGGATCATTTTCAGTTAGCCCTAAAGCATTAAAATATAGATTTCTAGCATCTTTATTTTCTAAATTATCCCAAACATCAGCACATCTTACCGCTTGTCTGCTTGATCTTTTATTATACCAATATAAAAAAACCAAACCAATAGCAATTACACTTATAGTAGTTGATTTATTCATTTATCCTTGTGGCGTTGCTGGATCAGTTGGCATTGCTGGTGCTACATCCTTTTTCCACATAGGCATAATTACTAAACCTACTAACATCACCCCAATAATTACTGAAACGATCATTTTTGTATCAAAATATTTCATCTTTTTAAATTTTTTTATTATTAATTAATTATTTTTTCTTGCGTATTGCTTTAAAGACAAAAAATAAAAGGGCTGAAACAACTAATACTAAAACAATAACGCCAACTTTTTGGCTTTCCATCTTTTGTTGCTCTAGCATTTCATCACTTATATAAGCCATAATATTTTTTTATTTTTTTCTTAAAACTAAAAGTACAACTATCATCATTGTAATTCCTAAACCGATCATTATATACATCATCTGATCTTTTTGCCTTTGTAACTCCATCATGTATGCTTGATTTTCCATGTTCGCTGCATTTGGCGATTGAAAAATACCTAAAGCATAACCCCATGTTAAAGCATTATCTCCTATTGCGTTCCAATCCCAACCGCCAACTGTACCCCAAAAATTATTTGGGCATGGCTCGGTTGCATGTATTTGTGGATCATAAGGCGTACATCCACCGCTAGGATCGTAAAATCCCATACAATCACATTGTGTTTTGTTTAAATTTGCCATTTTATTTTCTATTACTTAAAAATACTATTAATACTGTAAACATTACAAATACTATTACTGCAATAAATACTGACTGTGGTATTCCTAAAATTTTTGTTCTCTCAATTTTCTCCAACTCAAATTCTATTTGATCTTGTTGCATTTGTTGTTGGATTTCAATTAAATCTTCTTGCTTATATCCACTCCATATATTACCAGCAACACTAATTAAGCCCCCTACCGCACCAATTACCGCTAATGTTACTGATGCATTATTTGGTGCTGGTGGCATTTGAGATGCAATATAATTAGAAAAACCCCCAGTATAATTAGTGGCGGTATCTAAATAAGGTACTGATAAAATTTCGGTAAATTGATCAACTGCATTTTCATTTGTACCATCTTGCAATAAGGTGTCTATAACCTCACGCATTTGTAAAGCTGATGGATTTTGCGGTAATGGTATGGACAAACTAGAAATATTACTCTCTACTGCTTGTGGATTGTTATCTATTATGAAATTTACTCCAAATTCAAAATCAGAATTAAGTAAATCAATTATTTGCTGAGATGTTAAATTTCCAGTTTGCCCCATCATTTTATTAAATATTAGTTATTAAACTAAAAATCCTTCAACAAAGAATGTTAAAATAACTTTCTCTGATGCTTGTACATTCACTTCAATACCAGTTTGCCCATCAACTACAAATCTTTCATCAATAGTTAATAACTTACTGTCGTACTGAGTGTTACGCTTTGCTTTAGCAATAATGTTAGGGTGCTTAACCACTCTACCATCAATTGATCCTCTTGAAATATCAAAAGTTTGGCTAAATTGCCCAGCATCAATAGTTGTTTGGTAGTTAAATCCTGATATTACGATTGGCGTTGCATCAGTTGTATTAGATAATGCACCAGTATTTGCCGTTTCTAAAGTTGTTGATGTTGCCGATCCTAAAGATCCGTTAATTGCTCTTAGCACTAAATCATTATCAAAAATTCTAAATTGTTTTGTTGATGCTACTGCTAAATTGTCTAGTGTAATTGAAAATGCTGATACACTATCTTGATTACTAATTGTTTTCATTTTTTTTCTTTTTTTTTATTAATTAAATTGATTATAATACACCATATATATTAGTCGGATCATTATCATACATTGAAAAAGGCATACCAGTTGTATTTTGTGGTGCTGTAACTTTTGCACCGCCCCTACTATCTATTGTATCTATATTAACAACATTGTTTAATGTACTTACTGCATTAACTTTTTCTAAAGATGCGTTGTTGTTGGCGTTTCCAGTTTGGCAACCTTTCATTTCTACATCCCCAAAATGAGAAACACCTACTTGCTTTCTTAAAGGTACTTTTTTATCTACAAAATTTGCTTTTGCTTTTTTTGTTCGGTAATTTTTATAAATATTTGGCTTTGTTATTGTAGATGGTCTGCATGGGCTACAATCTTTTTGACCAGTTGTTGTATCTAACCATCCCATTACCACTCTACCATCTTTGCATTTACATTCAGTCCTTACAACCTTTTTTACGGATAACTGAGTATCATCCCTACTTTGCTCGTACATTGTAGCTAAAGGTTTTCTAACTTTGTTTTGCTCAATCCTATTAGCTGGATCAAAAATATATCTTACTTCTTCTCTAAATAAACCTAAGTTTTTATAATCATCCAAATTGCTTTCATCATGAGATGCACCAGTTGGTCTATCAGGTTTTATTGGATTAGATGGCGATAAATCGTTTTTTGGTCTGCCTAGTGGATCAAATGGCGTGTTATTAAAATTTTCAGGTCTTTGGTCGGTACTATATATGTACTCAGGACTTAAAGATTTTACTTCATCATATTGCCCATTACTATCAACTCCAATTTCTTTAACTTTCGTTTTAGATAATGTTTTTGTTTTTGGGCTAGGTTTTAAAGCTGGTCTTGGTGCTGATTTTTTTTCTGCCATTATGTAAAATAATTTGGGCAAAAATAACAACAATAAAAGTTAGATTTATTTTTTTTACTATATTTTAAAAATAAAACAAATTTATAAATCTGATATATTAAAAACTTTATAATGATGATGATCAGGATGTTTATTAACTCCATCAATCGCCAATCGTAAACGATTTATTTTCTCTTTATCAGTAGAATTCCTTAATCTAACTAAACTATCATTTGTTTTAAAGCAAACTAAATGTGTTGCAAAAGTATAAAATGATGCTGGTACTTCTGATAATCCATGCGCAACTGCAAATACATCAATAGAATTTTGCCTACGCCTTATTAATATACGCCTTATAGTTTCATCCATTCGGCTTTTTAAATAAAATCTACAATCATCTAAAACTAAAGATCCATTTTGAAAATCTATTAAATGATCTAAATCCTCTATTGTAGGTGCTAGTATCTTTGCTTGTCCGCTTTTTAATTCTGATATTTGCTCAGGATTTATTTCTTGCACATGCCCCCATTCCATACCATCAGGATCAACAATTAAAGATTTACCGCCTTTTTCACTAATTAATTTATTTAATAAAGTTGTTTTACCAGTACCATTTGTACCAACTATTATAAAAAATAAACTTTGTCTTGTACTCATTTTTGATTTCTTTTAAATTTATTAACTTTTTTCATAAAATCCCAAAAAAATATACATAAAAAACATATTGTTAAGGGTAAAATAAATAATATTAAAAATGCTTTAATCATTTTTTAATGCTTTCAAAACCTAACATTAATCTATATAAAAAATTATAAAAACCATTAACTCCAGCCGAATTTGTAGATTTAACAATTTTACTCATTATTAAAACTACTGTAAAATTACCCTCTAATTTATGCCCTATCCCATCAGTAATATAAGGCGTTACAATAATTAAAAATATATATAAAAAATTAAATTCAGTAACAAACAAATAACTAAAATATATTTGTAAAATTGAGGTTATAAAATGAAACAATATATTTAATTTGCTATTATGATAAATTTTAAAATTTTCATAACCTTGCTTAAATTTATTTTTTTTTGGTCTATACCAGTTGTTATACATTACCATAATATTTTATCGGCATAATAAGAATTTGTGCCTTTTTTTGTTCTATATTTTTGATGTCTTTTTTTGTATGCCTTTTGTCTTTTTAATGCAAAATCATTACCTTTTAATTTTTTAAATGTAGCAAAATCCCCATAACCTACCGCACCAATACTGGCAATTTTTTTATTATTTTTAAACACATCAATTTTTTTACCTTTTAATTTAGATGGCTTTATTTCAACTCCTAGTTTTTTTGCTTTTTGATATTGTAATTTTTTAATTTTATACATATATAATTATGTTTATTAATCCCCTAAAGATGCTACCATATTTCTTATTCGCTTTTTATATCTTTTGTCTATTAATTATTTATTCTGAGAAAATATTAAAATCAGATCCATAATTACCACTTACTTTGAGGGCATTTTTGATTTTTTAATTTTGCTTTCCAACTTAATTTGCATCCACATGTATTTGGTATTTTGTTTCCATATCCTAAAAATACTCCACATGTTAAGCCAATACCTACACTATGGCGTATATCAGGGCAATTTTTACATATAGTTATGCGTTTATTGTATTCCTCTGATTTAACTAGCATTGGTATTCCCTTTATATCCTTTTGTAGATCTTTTTTTACTATCCTTACTGCCTTTTGGTCTGCCCTTTTTCTTTGGCTTATCAACTGGTACTACCATTGGCTTTGGGGGTGGGCTATACTCAGGCATTGGATGTACCTCTTGTATTCCATCAGGGATTTGCTCGGCAACATCTACTTTTGCTTTCTTTTTGGCTTTCATTTTCTCCTTTCTTTCTTGTACTGCTGATATCATTGTTGGCGCATAAACAACTAACAATACTACTCCGAACATTACCTCAGGACTAACTTTTGCACCTCTTTTGCGTAATAATAATTCTAAAGGTTTTTTAATTTTGTTTTTCTTATAATCGCTTACCGCATATTTTTCAGGATTATCAAAATCTTGTGCAATACCCATTGCTAAAGTTTGCATCCCTAAATCAATAATTTCAACTCCCATTTCAGCCATCAATTTTTCATCTTCAAAAAATGATGCATCAGGATCTGAAAAATCATCATCATCAGATTTAAAATACTTATCGTTTAGATCTTCAATTTCTTCTTCTTCTTCTTCTTCTTCTGCATCTCCATCAAAAATAGCACTATGTACATCAGGCATTTCCGTTTCGGTATTTGCATCTTGCATTGGTATTTTTAACACATTTACTAAATCATCAGTTCCCACATCATTAATTGTAGTTTCTTCTGCATTTTCAACTGATTTTTCAGTCGTTTCTTCTTCAATTATTGGTGGTGTTTTTTGATCCGTTTCTAAGTCATTTATTTGTGCATTTTCTATCTGATCCTCTACTTTATTCATTATTTTTTCTTTTATTTTTTTTGCTTTTTTTCCAATTTGTTTATCTCCTTTTGTTTGTGCATTTTTTTTAGCCATATTTTTGGATGTTTTTTGAGGTACTTTTTTTGTTTATCTCGGTTAATTACTTTCTTAGTATATAAATCTAAAATATCTATTGGATCTTTTTTATCCATCAGTTATTTAGATATGTTTTATTTTTAATTTGATCATCTATTATTTTAAAAATCTGCATCATCTTTTTTTCCATCTCATCATCAAAAGTAAATACGGATATTTTTTTACCATCTCTTATAATAGTTTTATAACACATTGTAGAGTATATCACTAATTTACTACTTACTTTCCATTCCCACAATTCCGCACCAGTTTCGTATTCCACCAACTTACATTGTACATAAACATCATACGCTTTCCAAAAATCCTCTATCTTCCAATCTGCCTTTAAATACTCTTTTAAAGCATGTGGATAGTTTTCTCTTATGTAATTCCAATCAAGCATAAATTTTTTGATGTTGAGGGTTAAAAATGTATTTTTTAACTTTTTTGTGCGGTACTGAGAAATTTGATTTTATTTTTCCATCTTTCCAGCATTTCAACATAATTTCATTGTTTAAGTTCTGCAAAGATATTTTTTCTAATTGATTTATTGAGAATTTTAAATTGTTTTTTTCAAATATTTTTTGTATTATTTGTTTTGTAGGATCATTTTCATTTGAAAAATGCGGATGCTTTTGAAAATAGATGCCATCTACCCAATAAAAAACAAAATAATCTTGTATTGCTTGGCTACATTCTTTCATTACTTTGCCTACATTATAACATATTTCAAACCAAATATCACGCATCCTTAAATCTTCTACAATTTTCATTTCTACTACTTTACCATTTTGCCATTTTTCAACAATCCTTTTAGTTGCTATTGATCCTAACAATCTTAATCTTATTGGCTTTGGTAATGTTAATGTCATCTTAAAAAATTTCTCTGATAAATAACCTAAATTAAATGCCATTTGATAATATGCTTTTGTAATATCCATTTCTAAAATATTATTAATGTCTATACAATCTCCAGCGGTTTCTACCATGTATTTTAAACTGCTATCAAATTCAAAAAAATGTATTTTTTTATTTTTACTAAATGATATATCTTGCCCTTTTGTGTTTTTCTCAATTTCTTTTTTTAATTGCCTTTGTAAAATCATTTCTTTTTTACTCATATAAACTCCATCAGAAAATACCACTTTATATTTATGGTATAAATCAGAGTAAACAATAATACTAGAATTTGTTGTTGTTGATAATACAAATGTATAATTACATTTATTCAAATAATCTATAAAATCTTTAACTCCTTTAGATGTAGATCTTATGGTAATCATTTTTTGCGTTTAATGGCTTTGTAAACTCGGTTTAAGTTTCTTGTCTTTATTTTTTGAAATTGTGGATCATTTATTATTTGCTTTCCAGTACCTCTAAATCTAAATACTTTACCGCTACTATCTTTTACCTTAACTAATAAATTTTTATTTGTAATTCCATCTAATTTAATATCAAAATCATGTTGCCCAAAACTTTGTTTAGTTTTTGCGGTTGGATCAGTATTTTGGTATTTTGTAATTGCTTTATTTATGCTTATTCCCTCTTTTTTAGCTATATTTCTAAATGCATTGGCTACTTCTGACTTCATTATTTGCCCACCTTTACCATCTTTTTGCCCTTTTTTAAACCTTAATGCTTTACCGCCCCAAACATCTTTTTTTGTTTTATTCTTTTTTAATCTTTTTACTTTTTTTAACTTAATTTTTGATTTTAATTCTTTTAAATTAGTAACCGATAATAAATTTCCCTTATCATCTTTTTTCTCAGCATCAGATCCATCAGCATCAGCAAAATCAAATTCTAACTCATCAATTTCTCCAGTTATTATATTTGTAATTTCTTGCGTTGGCACTACAAATTTTGCATAATCTTTATTTTTTATTGCCATAATACAGTTTGATTTGTGTATTCTTCAATTCTTTTTATAGATCTATCAAAATATTCTTTGTCAATTTCATATCCTACAAAATCATAACCTAAATTATGTGATGCAATTGCACTACTTCCACTCCCTAAGTGAGTATCTAAAATTTTATCTCCCTTTTTTGCGTAATTCATTAAAAGCCACTCATAAAGTTTATAATGTTTTTGTGTTGGGTGTATTTTTTTATTAACACTTTTATTTTTTTCTCCGCTAAAATGATGCCATCTAAACATTCTTGTCGTTCCTTTTACATTCTGCCATGCCAACTCACAATCTGCTAATGGATTTGTTCCGTTCATTTTATCCCATACAATAAAACCATCCGTTTTGCCTAAATAATCCAAAAAATAATTGCCCCCCCAAATAATCTGCTTTTTTGATACTCTTTGCAATTCTTCAAAATACTCTTTTTTTGGTAATACATCCCATTTTGTTACTTTATGATCTGCTAATTTTTGCAAACTTCCCATTTTACCATTTTTACCCCCTTTTACTAATCTATTTCCCAAATTATAAGGTGGATCTACAATAGCCAATTCAAAAGCATTATCTTGCATATCTTTCATAGCCAACATGCAATCTTTATTATATATTTTTATTCCCATATTTCAAATGATTTTGATAGTTTCCGTAAAATGTAATATTACCGCCATGATGATTTAATTCTATTGCTGGATCTATATATATTTTCTCTCCAACTGATTTTACCCTCTCGCAAAATGCATAATCTTCTGATAAATGTTCTTTATTAATTATAGCACTTTCAAATAATCCATATCCTTTTTTGCCATTTTCTTTGTACATTAGTTTAGGATATTTTTTTGCTACTTTTTTAATTAGATCTCTTTTTATCATCATAAATCCAGTACCCACCCTATTTACTTCTAACAATCCATCATGTGTAATTGAGTTTTCTTTTTCATAAATAGTATATTCAGATGTTTTTTGTAACAATTCTTTGCTACTTTCAGGCATTTCTTTATAAAAGCATTTTTGTATTTCTTCCCATCTTAAATGTTTTTTTGGATATGTACCAGCAATTAAAGGTTTATCATAATTCATTAATTTTATAACATCTAAAGCGTTAAATCCAATATCAGCATCAATAAATAAAAAATAATCTAAGTTTGTGTTATTCATAAAATTACTTATGCTTTCATTCCTTGCTTTTGTTATTAAAGATGTGTGTATAATATGTTGCCTTATGCTTGGTATTCCTGATTTTTCTAATTCCTTACTTAATGATATTATGCTATCCATATATGCTAAATTTACTTCCTCACTATATAAAGGTGTTGCAATGTAAAGCCCAAATTTTTGATTTTTTAATTTATGATCCATTTTTTGTGTTTTTGTATGATTAGATACTGGCGCATGGTAAAAAACCTTA
>Ga0208919_1001428_pt1 | contig 13768 bp, 20 predicted proteins | sample 4_EtaG_FD_184076 | JGI IMG/M metagenome (GOLD analysis project Ga0208919, IMG submission 184076) | Marine viral communities from the Subarctic Pacific Ocean - 4_ETSP_OMZ_AT15127 metaG (SPAdes) (version 3) | ecosystem: Environmental > Aquatic > Marine > Oceanic | place: Pacific Ocean | collected...
TTGGTTAACTTATTCGGGATTGAAGTGTACTGGCTTACGGAAATCCGAGTTACAGTCAAATCGGTTTGTGAATTAACATTCCCTGCATTCTCACGAACAACGTGTTCGATAAGATCTACCGTATCGGCTGGCAGTGTGTAGGTAGCCGTACCGTCAACGAGGGTGACAGTGCCTTCCTCTACCGTCCAAAGGTTAAGACCTTTGTTTGCCCAGTCTGCACAAATTAAATTAATCGACCGACGAGCGGTCTTGTAATCATATCCAGAACGTAACTCTAAACCGGCGCGTTCAAAGGCTTCCTCGATGATGTCCGCAAGGTCGAGGTTGAAGGTGGCTGTACCGCTTGTTGCCATCAGTACTTACGGCGTCCGACTTTGCCGCCGCGCATCATTTTCGTAACAGGCTTTTTCTTTTTCTTTTTTTTAGCCTTGGCAGCGTCTGCCTTTCCCTTTGCGGTATATGGAAATTTCTCTGATCCAACGCTTGGCACTTGCCTCTCCTATAAAAGCTTTTCACAAATCGTTTTGACTTTGACTTTCATCCACTCCACGTCTTTTTCTAACGAAGCAATTGTTGTCCAATGTTGCTTTAGTTCTGATGGGGAGTTTATGTCTGCCAAGATCTTGGTGGACTTTTCGACCATAGCCGTCTTCTGATCATTTACATCCATGCGCTTGTCGAGATCCGACATCGCACGGCGCAAATTATTGTAGTCTTCGATAAGGTTTTTAATTTGAATTTTTGCTATGGCAGCGGCACTGACGACTGACACCAGACAAGTGCCAATCGTCAGCATTAACCGAAGATCCAGTTCCATTAGCCGTCGTGGAATACCGTCACAGACGTTACGTTACTTAACGTAGCATGGACATCCGTCCGAAAACGGACACCACCATCTGGAATGTACACAACTTCCGTTGCAGTGGCCGACGCTGGGGTGGCAATCGTCATAAGTGTAGTGCCGCCCGCCCCGCCATCCCTAAGAGTGATGGAGCCAGCCGTTCCACTTGCAACATAATAAATTGTCTTTACCCGAGCGGGCTGTGCATTGGTGGTTGAACCGGTCACAAAACCGGTCGCGCTAACAGTATTAGCTGTTAAGTCGTTTACAGCCATCACTCACCTCCTTACGAGAGGTTGTTGTTCTGCACATACAGAACAGTGATTGTGGCTGCACCGGCACTCGCAGCAGAACCAGTTTGGTTGTAAGTTGTTGTTACGCTGACATCGCTTGCGCCTACGTCAACGAGGTTTGGAATTTGACTAGTGTCAGACGTGGCGAGTACCCGAGCGGCTGTTCCCAGTGCCAGCGCGTCAGCGAATTGATCGGCTGTCGTACCGTCGCCTATGTCGAGGGTGTTGGTTGTGCCCGCATTAAAAGCTGTCGTCACATCCACGGTTATCTGAAAAATCTGACTGTTGGCTGGAAGCGTTGCCACAACATTGGTTGAGCCGTTCGCGCCAAAAGTAATTTTCGTGCTTTGCGCCATAAGTGCAAAGCCTACATTCGATGTCGATCCCGCTTTAACGGGACCGCTAAAGGTCGTCGTACCCATTATTCTGTCTCCTTATGATTGCCCGTCTGGAGAGGTCCGCTATGCGGTCTGACAATCGCAATCTGGGTTTTTGCAGCCGCTGCATTTGCATCGCAGCAACTTGCAGATGAGGTCTCTTATCCAAAGCAATAGGGAGAGACCCCACCGCCAGATCGTTTTGCACATAGCTATTGCTTTGTCCTTGATCCAAGACACTGGAGTCTCTCCTATTGTGTAGAGGTTTAAGCTCCCGGCGAACCGAAGACGCCGAGTGGGTCAGAAACGCCGAAGGAAAATCGCTCCCGCGCCTTGTACTTCATATTCCCGGTTTCAAAATCACCCTCGGTTGAGGTCGCAACCGGAGTACGGATGAAGTACTTCATGCCATCAGAACCATTGATGGACGTGATGATGACGTAGGCGTCAGCATCGGTGAAGAAGTGGTTCACCCGGTGACCTTGTGGGATCGAACCCATGTTGCGGATGGAGTTGATGTCGTTGTCGGCACTGCCGGTACGAAGCTCCGTCTGCAAGAGACGGTTTGCTACGAACATCAATTCCGGTGGGACAATCAACTTCTCCGGGCGTGCCGCAATCAGAAGGCCACGCTCATCTGTAAACTCGGAAATCTGGATGATATCCGCTTCGAGCGAGGTCTCGTTGAGGTCATGTGCCGTAGCTGGCGTGTTCGAGTTCGTGCCACCGGACACCAATGGGTGTGCAGTGTTGAACAGTGTAACGCCATCACCAGAAGTAAACGAACCACCGGGCATTCCGTTGTTGATGGGCGAAGCGGCTTTAACTTGCTTCGTGTGTGCCATCGAACGGGCAAGGGCTTTCGTGTACCGAGCGGAAAGGCTGTCGTAGAGGTTATCTTCGATAGCTTCCTCGGTAATCGAAAATCCGAGCGCAATGGTTTCGTGGTTGTAGCGAGCGACATAATGCTCTTGAGCATTATCGTAACTAATCGCTTCACCTTCGTCTTTGACAATGGCAGCGCCAAAGCCAGATAGTTTCAACTCTTCCTCGAATGCACGATCAGAGGTGTTTGTCTCGTAGATCTCTTCGTGCTCGTTTTCGTAGGAATCGTATTCCAGCCCAAACAGTGCGTTAAGACCGGGAACCAACTCTTTGAGGAGTTGTGCGCGACTAATAGCCATTTTGCATTACTCCCTTTAGACGCCGGTTGTGTTTTGATACTGATGCCCAGCGTTCCATTTCACGATGCAATCAGTAAAGGCATCGCCAACGGCACTGTCCGGACTTGTCCAGAAATCGATTAAACGAAGCGGAAGTGTGCCCGTACTTGCTGTCGTAGAAGCGTCAAGGCTAACGCCCGACACGCCGCTCGAAGTTGAGCCAGCGCCTTGCACGACACCAAAGTTTGAGCCAAGTGCCGTTTGAGCAACAGCACCATCCGCTTGGATGAGAAACAGTACGTCCGGATCATCGACAACGTATGCGACAGCATCCGACGCAGCGGTCGAAGCGGGCCAGTTGTTTTTGAACGTAAGCTGTTCAGAGTTGGGGTCCGTAAATGAACACCCAACAAAAACTCCAACGGGAGTTAACGCAGCCGTACCAGTGTCTTTTTCGACAACACCAGCAGCAACCATTTTAACCACATCGCCGTTGAAGATGTTGGTCGCGAAACCAGAAGCAATCTTAATTTGGCGCGTTGCACCCGCGAACGGGCGACCACCAATAAGATTGATCGGCTTGAGACCAAAGGCAGCAGCAGTTGCAGCCATAGGGTCATCTCCTTATTTTTTAAAGGAGCCAGTCACCTTCGTACTTCTCTCCGGTCGTAGGAGAGGCATACGAGGGTCTTGCTCCCTCATCAGATTGTTATCAACGCTCTCCATCTGCGATTGAGCTTTGGTCTGGTAGTATTCGTCGCGAGCTTCCTTGTTTTCCACGGAAGTCTTGCAAAGTACCAATCCACCGATTTCGATATTGTCAGCAAACTCGCTGCCCTTATCAGAAAGGATTTGAAGATCTTTATGATCTTCTGCTCTTACCGGGACATACCCTTCACGAAAGCGACTGGAGACATTCCGGTTATCGGACTCTCCCATTGTTCTCGCTCGTATCCAGCGATAGTGGTAACCGGGTTCCGGTGTAGGATTCGGTAGAACCGAAGGTGGTTTCCATGTCGCCTTACGGGCATTTGCTTCTCTCGTATCGGTCTCTCGTCCGCTTCTGGATGAGCTACTATCTTCGTTTGCGCGGTCACTCATGGTTGTGAGTCCTTTAGCACCTGTTGTGCATATTGTTCTGGCGTAATTCCCAGCCGCTTCGCGAGAGCAACTTGGGTTTGCGTTAAGCTGATTTTGCGCGGTCCTTTTCCGGTCCCTCGGGTTGCCGGGGCGACTACGTTTCCCAGTGAAGCGCCATTCCCAGATGAGCTAGCAGACCCCCCAAACTTTTCGGGAAACCTTTCTCTCATCTCGTTGTTAATACGCTCGTAGTAGGCATCGCTTCTTGGATCGACGCCCTCTTGAGTTACGAGTTGTTCATGCAGACCATAGGCGTAACCGGTCATTGTCCGGTCCTCGCCAAACCAAGAATTTTCCTTCAGCCAGTCTTGCGCCCTCGGGTCCACTTGCGGCTGTGGCGCGGCTTGCTCCGGTGGAGGAGCCGCTTGCAATCGCTGTGGTGGAGGAGACGAAGCAATGCGTTCATGGCCAGCAACCGCTCGACTTAAATCTTCTTGAGCGGCTGCAAGCTCTTCAGCATCACCAGCTTCATACGCATCCTTATATCGTCGTCGTTGCATGGCGACTTCAGATGCGAGTCTTTCAGACTGACTCTTCTGTAGAACTTCTTGGTGCTGTTGAAGAACTTCCTTAATCTGGTTGTTCTCATCCAACAGCTTTTGAGCATAACTAAAGGCTTCTGTGTTTTCGCGTTCAGCCTTTTCTTTTGCACGGCGCTCTTCGTGAAATTCAAAGCGAAGCTTCTTTATTCGCTTTTGAACTCCGTCTGAATACTCTTCGATCTCTTCGTCTTTGGGATCGTAAGCTTCGCCGGTACGCTCTTGTCTGCCTCTATCTTCTTCGGGGGTATCATCGACAACATCAATTTCAACGCTGTCTTCTTCTACCTCTTCTGGAGATAGCGCCTCTTGTTGATTTTCACTCATGCTCTTTCAAACCCCCGTGGATCATCGACCACGGCTTCCACCGTGTCGTCGTTAATCAACCGGAACTCCTTGCCCTTCACCTTAAAACGGGTGCCGGAATAGGAGCGGAAAACAACAAAGTCGCCTTCCTTGCAGTAAGGGCCGGTCGGGAATTTACCCTCGTCGCCATAAGCGAGAGGTCCGAGTTTTAGTACGAAGCCGACAATAGATGCAGTTTCTTCAGCCGTCTTAAAACGATCTGGGAGGAAAACACCACCATCGGTTTTTTCATCATGCTCCGGAATGGAGATGAGAACCTTGTAGCCGGTAGGTTCCGGCAGCATTTTAGGCGCTGGTTCAGCGGTCATTAGTCTCTCTTTTTTTTAAGCCACCATTAAGGCTGGTGTGTGCCTACTCCTCTTCCCTGTAGTAACGATCTCGGAGGTCGAGGATTTCTCTTTCAGCAAGGGCATAGCCCTCGATTTGGCCAACCATTCTCTGGTATTGGCCGAAGTCTTGTGCCGCCCCAGTCGAGACTGAATCGGAGACGGCATTCATATTTTCGCGGACTTTAGATAATAAAATATCAAAGACCGAATAAGGTTCACTCATCTTTATTTTGTTGTTCTGTCAACACGCGCCCAACCTCAACACCGAGACGGGCACCTTCTAATTTTTCTTTGCTTTCGCGGTTCGCGATATCTTTAGCGATATCAACACCAAACCTTAATCCTTCACGCTTTCCTTCAGCCTCAAGGTTCTCGCGGGCTTTTGCGATTTCAACGCCGACTTGCAGTCCAGTGCGCTGATCCTCGGAAGCAATCTCGGCTGCTTTAATCGCGGCATTTGTCTGGATACGCTCACGCTCGATCTCGCTGCGATTTTGATCCGACATCGCCTTGCGCTTAACTTCAGCTTCCTTGATCTCAAGCTCTTTGCGTTGCATCTGCACAACGGGATCTTGCTCAATCTGCTGGCGCTTCTGCATTTCGGCAATCGCCTTATCCTTGGCGAGCACCTTATCGGCAGCATCTGCAACCAGCTTGGAATATTTAAACTCAATATCTTCTGGCAGAGGCTTCTCTGCATCTGGTAGCTGGACGCCCATCGCCATTTCAATTTCACGGCGATACTGGAACGCCACATGCTCTGCAACGTGTGCCGCAAGCCCTGCTTCCATCTGCTTCGCCATTGGAGAACCCTTAACCAGTTGCTGGATAAGTGGGTCTTGTGCGGCAGCGAGGTGTGTCTTGATGTGACTTTCGTGATCTTGATAGACAAACGCCTTTACGGGCTTGCCCTTCATAATCGCCATGTTTTCGGAGACGGGGTCCATCGGCTCCATATCATCTGGCGACTTAACAATCTCATCAGCATTTGGAATGCCGAGCGTCTCCATCATTTGTCTATGCAGCAACGGCATGTCGTAGAGGTTAGGGTTAGATTGTGCTAGCTGGAAAGCCGCTTGATATTGCATGACTCTCTGTGACATCGAAGCTGCGTTGGGGTCCGATACTGGAATTATATCTACGCGGGAATCAAAATCCTCCTTGCGTGAATAATTTACATCTTCACCAAAATCATAATCGTATGCGTCTCCCATCGACGTTGATATAACGTGCGACAGAAGGCGAAGCTCTGAACGTAAACTTGCGTGAACTCTTGCTTGAACCGCGCTCATTACCTTCATGGCGCGTTCCATAATCGCGAGCGTTGTTCCGACCGGCGCTTCCTTTCCGGTTTGTCCCATGCCGACTTGCAGATCGGCAACCGAGCCAATCCTTCTACCCTCTTCCACTATATTGCCGAGGAGTTGATAGAGGACGCTTGACGGCTCCTTGTACGGAAGGAACGAAATGTTATCGCGGATGCTACCACCCGGAATGTCCACATCCCGAAACTCACCGGGCATAAGCGGAGCATCATCTCCTTTAATACGGAGACCTCTCGCCTTCAATCCGGCTGGTAAGTTGGACAGTGTTCCCGCATCAACCAGTTGACGTAAGATGCTGGTTGCTGACTTTGCAAGACCGCCAATCAAATGGATAAGGCCAGTGCCATAAAACCCAAGACCGGGGAGGTACTGGTAATGGACAAAGTGCTGGCGCTTTAACTTTAGCGGATCGTCTTCGCGATAGTTACGGTAGATCGAGAGGATCTCACCCGTGCCACGGATCATCGTCACGACATAAGGTAGCTCGATGCCGGTAGGCTCCATTGCAGAGTCGAGGTCTTCAAAACCGGGGAGGTCGAGATCAACGTGCAATTCGAGGAGGACTAATCGCCCGTCAGCCTCGACCTCCGCTGATCCGTCGAGGTCGTCAATTTTATCTTGGATTTTACTATAATCGGGGGAAGGATCGGGTAGATCCACGTCCCGATAAAATCCCGCCACTTGTAACTTACGAACGTCATTCTTTATTCGACGCATGACGTGCGTATATCGAGGGCTTGTCATTAGGTCAGAAGCCCCGTGGCTGACGACAAAATCCTCGGCGGGCACAAACATCGCACATGCTCTGTCGAGGGACGGATCGAAATAGACTTTCTTAAAGGCAGACCCAGCAATAGGAAGATGGAATAAGAGTTGCTCCATCTCTGGACGGTACTCCGTCATCACTTCCTGTAGCTGGTAGTTAAGCTCGTCTTGTACACGTTCAGACTGCTTAACACGCTCTTTCGTTTCCTTACCAAGAATAGACGTTCTCACCGGCCCGCTTGCCGGAAAGATCTCCGTAATCGTTTGGCTCTGAAAACGAACCACTGCCTCGGTTAGCAGCGGGTGGTAAACACCGCACGCACCCGGCCAAGGCTGTGTCCTGTCTTCGACCTTCAATCCAAGAAGGTCTAAACCTTTAATGTATGACTCTTCCCAGTCTTGCCGCGAAGATTTGTCACTTTCAAAATGTCCCGATAACTCTGAAGACAGGTGTTCCAAATCACCGTCTTCCATAAATTCTGCAAGGTTTGAATTGAAGTCGGGCACCTCGACCACAAGGTCCGGGCCGTCGAACTCAATTACTGTCTCCTCGATTTCTATTTCGATAGGCGCTTCAGTTAGAGCCGCTTCCTCCAAGGGAACGGTATCCGCAATATTTCTTAGAAGCTCGCTTATCGGTCTTCTCCTATTCGAGGTTTACACCAAAGTCTGGTTCAGAGTTCTTTTTTTCTTCGGCGCATGGAGCACAAAACTCCTCCACGATTTCACCGCAAACCTCACAACGTACTTCCGTATCGTCTAAGTTCATTTGACTTACCTCAGTAATATGCCGCTTGACTGCGCGAAGGTATTCTCAACCAAGATGGTTCATCCTCGAAGTCTGTAGAAAGGGGAATGAACCCGCCTTGTCTAAATCTTAAAAGCGCCAGTGTTGTGCTATCAACGAGGTCATCGTGCGCTCCGTTTGGAAAGGCCGCACATTGCTCGATAACTTCCTCTGCCCATCTGGTGCCCGGTGCCCAGACTACGCCACTCGCGAAGATGTCCGACACTGCATTAACTCTCGATAGTTTGTCTTGCCCTCTCGACGGGGAGTATTCCGATACCGGAAGACCCACCGCTCTCATCTCTTGGATAAGCGGGAAGCCAGCAGCCTTTGCTTCGACTAAGAACGCATCCGGCTGGTAATCCTCGTAAAGCTCAAAACATTTTCTCTTTAGTTCCGGAAACTCCAGCTTCTCGTTAACCGCATCCAAAAGGATTATATTCGGAACAAGGTTGCCGCTTTCGTCCGGATGGTGGAACACACCCCACGTTGTAATCGCAGAGTAGTCGCTTCGTGCGTTCTTCGTGTGTGCCGTATCAACCGTTTGCAAAACAAACTCGCATTGCGGCGGCGTTGTCTTGTCCCAGATCTTCCAGTATTCGCGCTTTATAAGAGCGCCTTCCTCGGAGGTTGGGTCTTGCTGGTACTGGGCGCTCCACTTCGAGATTGGAATAGTAGCGCGAAGCGCGTCTAGTTCTTCCTTCCGCCAGAACTCTGGCCAAAGCGGAGACTCATATTCATCGACGGCGGGTAGTGTTATGACTTCCCACTGATCACCGCCTCGAACTTCCGAAGCCTTTACGACTTTGCCGGTCAAATCTAACTGATGCCACCGGGTCATCACGATAATAATCGCACCACCCGGCTGAAGTCTTTGCCTTGGTCCCGACGAGTACCATTCGTACACGGACTCAAAGTACTCATTCGACGGATTTATACCGGCAGTTTCCGAGTGCGGATCGTCAATGATTAACAAGTCGGCACCACGACCGGTCATGGCCGCGCCAACACCGCACGCGAAGTACTCACCTCCCCCGCTTACATCCCATCGACCGGCAGCTTTACTGTCAGCCTTTAGAGAAGTTTCGGGAAAGATTGCCCTAAAGTCTTCACCTTCGATTAAGTTACGGACCTTTCGTCCGAACCTCTGGCTAAATTCTGTAGTGTGCGTAGCACAAATGACTTTGCGCGACGGGTCTTGTCCGAGGAGCCAAGCCGGAAGCATGTAACTTGTAAGCTCCGACTTACCGTGGCGTGGTGCAATGTTAATGCACAGCCGCTTGAGTTCCCCACGGGAAACGCGCTCAAAGGCATCCGACATAATCCGGTGATGCCTACCCTCAATAAAATCGGGCCAGACGCTTTTCACGAAAGGTAAGAAGTCCTTCCGCGCTGCTTCCTTCTGACTAATTTTAGTAAGGGCGTTAAGAGCCTTCGCAATGCGAAGTTGGTGCTCCGGGGGAAGCTCGTCCAACCGACCTAGTATGTCGGCAGTTTGCATACGCTATTCCTCTCGCCTAGCAAAATATCACTTAAAGTGGATAAACTTCAGTCGTACTCTTGAATTTCTGCACGCTCTATTAATCTATCCAAATACCACCGAGCTTTTCTCAAATCTTCCACCGGTCTTTTCTTGAAAGGCCAGCGCCAAAGATACTTGAAAATGTTACCCCAAAGGTAGGACATATGCGGGGTTAGCTGTATTGTTGCTACCCGAGATGGATCATCCATCATGGCTTCCATTGCATCGATACATTCAATGGATTGCTTATAGTGACTCGGGCTTTCGACGGCGTTCATGTTTCTTTCTCAAAGTCTATGTGTAAAACGGTTCGTGGCTGATTGGTTCTGTTCCACGCCATGTGTGGGAGGTTGTCATCGAAGACGATAACTTGGCGGGAGTGAAACCAAAGGCGCTCCTCGCCATCCGCCTCAATGCCGACATCCCCTTCTGGAATGTCCACACCAACGTGGCAAACAAGCGAGTCCGGATTGTTATGTGCGTGGGTTTGCAGATAAGACCTCGGACCAAGACGCGATAGGCCAACAAAGTTAACAGACGGGACAAGATCAAAAACAGTTTTGGAAACCGGAAACTCTTTGGGTAAGGCGCGAACGGATTTAATCCACTTTGCCATATCCCTATGGCTTGCCATCTTCGGACGTGGCTTGCGCTTTCGGCCCCGTGCGATTGTGTCCGCTCTATATATATTGGCAATATGCCACTCACCGAAGAGGACGTTTCGGTGGTCCGCACTCCAGTTGTGCCAAACAAGCCTACTCGACCTCACCTCCTCCAGCACATCTTCGAGCGACACTAGAAGATTTGGGGTATTCGGCAAAACATCCCCGAGATCGTGAAACCCTTTCGACTTCAACTCTGTTCTTCCATTTAAGATTTCCAGAGCGTAGGGCATCGTAGTCCACAGACCGGACGGTAGCGTAAGTCCGAAATATAATTGATGTCATAAGTTCGTGGGTGGGGATAAGGGCGCATGATGAGAGACTGCCGCTAATGATGCAGCATACGGTTAATGCTCGGATTAATTTCATCTTCGATTTCTAAAAACTTCTGAAGCTGCGCCAGAATTATCTGTGTGCGTGCAAAAGTATCTATTAGGTGTGGATCTGGTTTCTTTGCCCGACCTCTAAGTTCTTCCATAAAGTGGACAGCAACACTGCTGTTCATCTCTTGAAACAGCGCCCAAAGCTCAACCGTTTTAAGGTAGGCATCATCTCGCGTGACAAGATCCGGCACGCGACTTTCCAATGTCATGTACTTCAAGTTCAAAGCTCTAAGACCGAGTTGAATCTTTCAACGCCAAAAACATTTTCACATGCGTGGCAGTCCCAGCATCTGTTCTGGCACGTCGAAAGAATTTTACTTAGCCCCTTCCCTTTAGGTGTTAACCAGATGTTATTCATAGTTGATGTATCTACTTGCAAGCGCACCTTGGCGCTCGTCCAACCTTGGGGGTTGAAACGTGTATTAATAAAAGGCGCGAGGTTCCTATCGTAAATCTCCTCGAATGAATCGGCGTATTCAAAGAGACCGCCAGCGGCTGGCTTAAATCCCCGTCCGTCTGGATCTGTGTCCACCTGCCCAGCAACACCGGACCAGCACATACGCCCGTCTGGATCTATGTTTCCACCAACGCCGATACGCCCGGAAAATTTTAGAACATCGACATTGCCCATGAACACATCGACCAAATCTCTAGTTGCTAGAGAAATGTCAGTGCCAAGGCGCGGGAGCTTGCCGGTCTTCAAGTGCCACGTTGCACAAGTCGTGGGAAAGGTTTCCCAATAGTTCATTGGAGATTGCTGAAGGTCCGACTGCCAATCATCGTGCTCCTTCTTAAAAGGACATGACGGCATACAACCTTCGCTGGCGAGTAAGCTTGTTTCGAGACCAAGCTTCCTTGACTCAGTGTAGGTTTCTTTAAGCGTCTCCAGATCTCGGTTCAAGCTACGGTCCAGCAAGATCGTGTTATAGCCAAGGGAGGCAAAATCGTAGACCTCTTGGGTAGACCTAACGAGATGGTTGACCGTGTTCTTCCAGTGCATCTCCGGAAATTCGTGCTGAAGGATACCCGTTCGCATAAGGTGGACAGCAGAGATCGTGGTTATTCGCAGACCTCGGTCATAGAAAGTTTTTATATAATCGACCAAACCGTCGATCACCTTACGGTCAGATCCAATTTCGTTTCCCATCGACATGGTGTTAAGGGTTAACGAGATGGGAATACCAATCTCATCTTGGATGCGGAATAAGTTATCGACCTTTGCGGGATTGGCGGCGACACCCATTACCTCACCGTAGGTGCGCTGCATTCCTTTCCATTCGTAATGGTAGTTACCACCAAAGTAGATATCGCGTACCTCGGCGCAAAACTCTGGCGCTGCATTCTTGTACAGACGATAAAAGATATCGTCGTCCGCAAATCCATCCCAATGCGGGAAGCTAAACTTTTTATGAAACTTACTCATTACCGCTAGAAGTTCATGGCCTCGATTAACTTTTGCTTCGCTATGTCGATGATTAGGTTGGCTTGACTAAAATCATCGCTGCTTGAAAGGACTTGGAGACCGCCATTCTTCGTAAACCCAAGCACAAGGCAGTGATCCCATTCCACTTCCCCGGCCTGTTTAAGGACTTCATCGGGTAATAGATCTCCCGCTTCAGTCTCATCGTCTACGGAAGAATTAAACTTCTCGCCATTGATCTGCACAATTTTATTGTCTTCCAAAACGATCCACCTCATTGCCAATTGCAAACCATCCGTCTCGACGTTGGCGTGCGAATATTTCCAGATAGGGACCATCAAACAGTTCCTCTATCCGCTCGTAGACTTCGTCCGGTTTGCGTGAGTGCTCTCGTACCTTTGAGACCAATAGCTGACGGACTGATTTTGATTTCCTTGTTGGGGGCTTTCCCTTGGTTGCGAGGAGACACATTTCGGGATTTGCGCGGGTGTAGTACCCCGTACCCATATGCTCCTTGCCGTGTTTCGTTTCTTTCACCCAAGTGAAGGCAACCGTTTTGTAGGTGAACCCCATGTCTTTAATGAGATCTAACCCACGTTCGAGCATTGGATCTGTCACCCATAGAAAGAGAGCGCAATCATCCGCAACCTCAACGCCAGCCATAAGTTCTGCAATCGCTGCATATTCCATTGTGGCGTAGTGGCGCTCGGCGCTTTTCCCCAAGCCCTTCTTGGAGAAGACCTTAAACTTCCAAGGGGGGTCACAAAGAATTACCCGGTAATTTGAGGGCACCCGCCCAAAATCCACCAGATTGGATGATGCATCCCTTTCCACCGATAAGCTCGACTGCTGTCCAGCTATCATCTCCGAGGAAAAGCGTGAACCCGTCCGCTCCGTTTTCATTCGTCTCTGCCGCGAAGGCACGGAACTCGCCGTGTTCCTTCTTCATAATCTGATCGATCTGTTTTAGCGGTAGGCAAATGACAGTGCGCCGACTGAACATAACCTGTACTTCTGAATCTACCGCGACCGTTCCTTCCGGAACCCGTCCTTTTTCTTCCGGCGTTTGAGCGCACGCAGAGGCAGAAACCAAAAGGAAAAGTATTGTAAGAAAAGCATATCTCATAACCAGTCGAGAAAGCCGTCATCCTCCTTTTCGGCCTTCGCCCTTTTAAGTAAAATTTCGTGGCAGTTCTTCCCCATTCCGCCCCAGCTTGGTCTATGCACAAGCTGGCCAGACGCGAGGATGACCCAGCCGTATTCATCGAGGTACACTTCCTCGCCGCAGACATCACATTTCCGAACACGGTCGCGTACCTTTTTCAATTCTACTTGTCTACGAGCGACAACTTCACCGTGCTGCCGTCCGACTGATCGACATCAAGGATCGCGCCACTGTCATAAAGGATGTCGTAAAGCTCTGGATCGTAGTGCTTGACCAAGCGACGAGCGAGATATCCGGGGCTTACGTTCAAGGCCGGTGCCCAAACATTTAATTGTGTATACGGAATTTTTTGAAAACCTTGCTCGTATTTCAAAATATCGTGGTAGGCACCTTCGGAAACGAGATCCGCAAGCTCCGGAGTAGAGAGACCGGCCTTCTCGCGGAGTTCTTTTAAGATTGCACCAGCCTTTGCATATTCTGATTTCGGTAAATTAATTGACATTGGGACCACCGAATGTGGATTCTGAATATAACCCATAGCACCCTCCTCAAATTTTTTGATTAGTAATTATATGACCGATAAGGAGGTAGAGCAAGTCATTAATATTCTTTCTGTGGGGATTGTGGGTGATGATCACAGTGTATAGCAATCGTGAGTGGGTGCGCGAATGCGGGGGGGTGGGGGGTGCGT
>Ga0208919_1001429_pt1 | contig 13767 bp, 6 predicted proteins | sample 4_EtaG_FD_184076 | JGI IMG/M metagenome (GOLD analysis project Ga0208919, IMG submission 184076) | Marine viral communities from the Subarctic Pacific Ocean - 4_ETSP_OMZ_AT15127 metaG (SPAdes) (version 3) | ecosystem: Environmental > Aquatic > Marine > Oceanic | place: Pacific Ocean | collected...
CACAGAATTAATTTTTGGTGTATAAATCAATAGAACATGTTCTTCTTTTAGCTGGAGATAAAAATGGCAGATGTAGCAAATAGTAACACAAGAGTCTTTTATGCGACTCAGGCGGTAACGATTGGTGGTAGGGGCAACTTAGCTACTGTCCAAGATTCATGGGTAGTTGGGAATTGTAATCAGACAGGTGCTGCTACAATTGTTCATGGTTTACAAAGTATTGGTGTAGATACCAACTTTAACCTTGAACAAGCTTTCGAGCTTGGTCAGTTATCACTGTACGAAAATATTGAAGATATTCCAGATATTTCTGTTAGTATGCAGAAATTCCTTGATGGATATTCTTTAATTTACCATCTAGGTGCTAGTTTCACTGAAACCGCTCATGCTTCAGATAATACTGAACTAGCAGTAACAAAAACAACGCTTTCTGGTCGTGCTGATACTCGTGCTGATATACGGATGGTTGTAAATGCCACAACAGAGGAAGCTGTTACAGATGGTGATGCGGCTGTATCAGAACTCTACTGTTCCGGAATGTATATTTCAAGTATTGCTTACACAATTCCAACTGATGGCACATGTACTGAAGATGTAACATTTGTTGGTAATAACAAAAAATGGATTATTGATCCTGCGGTTGGTGACAATCTTCTATTGGCCAACGATTCCGGTGTTGATGGCGGTTTTGGCTCTATCTTTGGTAGCGATGAACCAAATGCTCCTGGCAATCATGTTCTTAGGCGTGAAGATGTTCTAACCGCCAACAGTGGTCTCGTTGGGGGTGGTGGTGGTTATAGTACAGTTGTCCCAAGTATTATCGCCGGGGTAAGTCAAGGTGTCAATAACTTTAACGGCAGAAATCCTACTAACGCCGGTTTAATTGATACTGACAATGTTCACCTTAACTCCTTTAGTTGCTCCACAGATTTAGGTCGTGAACAGATCAATCAGTTGGGTACACGTACACCTTACAACCGATATGTCACATTCCCAACTGAAGTTACATCAACAATTGAAGTTACAGCAACTGCTGGTGACAATGTTGACGCTGTTGAAACCGCTAGAACAAATCTTAGTAATCACGAGATTTGCATGGTATTGATAGATTCAACAATCCTTCACTTAGGCAAGAAGAACAAACTTGCTTCTATTACTTATGGTGGAGGTGACGCTGGTGGAGGAAATGCCACAATTACTTATAACTTCTCAAACTTTAACGACTTAGTTGTTCTTCACAGTGGCGACCCAATTCGTGGAGATAATGTGTCAGCGGCTGCGACTGGTTACTGGGCCGATAAATTCGCCACCTAATAACTAATTAGGATCTTATGAAGGACTTAAATAAGATTTTATCGGGAAATATTCTCGTACAGACGAGAAATAACATCTTAACTGTTCGTCAGCCAGATGCCGCAACTCGGTATCTGGCTGATTTTTTTAGTGAACAGGTTTATGAAGATGCCTTTAAGAATAATATATACTTACAGGAAGAACTAGAGGAATTAATTATTGAAAATGGTTGGTGGACTCAAGACGAAGAGGATGAACTAAAGCAAATACCAAAAGATATTGAACAAATGAAAGTGGATTATTTTAATAATTTTTTACGTGATAATGTTAAGGGACTAATAAAGAAAGGGATCAGGAAGAAGGAAGACAGGTTTGAAGATCTCACAAAAGAGAAATACCGGTTCTTCAATTACACCTGTGAAAGTTTGAAAAGTCAAGCTTACACAATGTATATATTAGAACACTGCACTTTTTATGAAAACGGGGATAAAATATCTCTAGAGGATATTAGTATTCACGCGCTTTATGGAAAATACAATGCGGAAATACTGGATGATAAAGACATACGGGAAGTTAGCAAAAGTCCAAACTGGCGGATGATATGGAATGCGGGGAAAGATTCGCGGGAAATATTTCCTTTACCAGCTTGTGACTTAACTGACATGCAAAAAAGTTTAATCAGTTGGACACGAATGTATGACAGTATTTACGAATCAATGGAAACACCATCTGATGGTATCATAGATGATGATTACGCTATTGATGGGTGGTTTATAGCACAAAGAAAGAAAAGGGACGATGATAGAAAACAATCTGAAGGTAATAAGTTACCAGACTCTGCGGAAGTTTTTGTCCCGGTATCAAATAAAAAAGAAGCACAGCGTGTGCATGATATGAATACACAACAAGGAAAACAAGTCATTAAATCCCGCATGAAGGATTTAGAAGAACAAGGTTCCTTGGACGAAGGACAATTTAGTCATGTAAAACAGGATCTAGCTATGAAGGCGAACAAGCAAATGTTCGATAGGTACAAAAAATGAATTCAAAGGACGACCTCTATAAGGAAAAGTCTAAGGACAGGTTGACTAAAAATTGTAAGAAAAAAGTACAGACCACCATGATTGGCGCACTAAGTAGTATCGAAGATCACTTAGGTTTTTTATGGGGTCACAAATCTGATGAGGCACTCTCAGAAGAACAAGAGAAAATGAGGCAACTTTATGAAGAATTAAGATCGGAAATACTGGACAAAGGTAATACGCAAATGCGTAATATAGACGCTGAACTTACTCAATACGATATTAACTGGAATCGCTATCAGTATCAGATTCCAGTTAACCCTCTTTAAGGAGAATTACGATGGAAGAAAAAAGAATTACCGTAAAAAAAGAAGGCGGCGAAGAAACTGAGTTGATCATCACCAAGCCCACCAATAAACAAATGCTGGAAGCTGAACGTGTCTATAAAGGCGCATTCAGAAAAGCCCTTGAAGAAGGAGCAATGCTTCGCAAAAAACTTGGTAATTATATGACGGATCAGGGTATTTGGACTGATGAGCAGGAAGAAGAATATAACAAAGTTGTCAAAGAGATCAATCTACTAGACTACCAGCTAAACAAAGGTAGGGATGTAGATGGTAACAAGCTTAAACTCAGTCAAGCCAAGGAAATGGCTTTTGAGTTGCAGGATAAAAGAGTTGAATTCCGGGATTTAATTTCTGAAAGACAAGAACTTGACCACATGACCGCAGAAGGTCAGGCAGATACTGAGCGATTCAGTTATCTCGTCTATCTTTGCACTAAAGATTTCCTGACACAAAAACCCTATTATTCCTCTTATGAGGACTACCAAAACAGGGGCAACGAGCAGGAGGCTCTAGAAGCTGCCAAAACTGTGGGCGAAATTGTTTACGAAATAGATGAAGATTATGAGGGTACTTTGACGGAAAACAAGTTCCTCAAACGATTTAAGTTTGCTAATAATAAAAATCAATTAATTGATAAAGATGGAAATCGTATTGATAGAAAGGGTAATAAAGTTGATGAAGAAGGTTATATTCTAAATGAAGATGGTAAACGTGTTAATGTTAATGACCTTCCCGTTTTAGAAGATAATGAAAAAGTTGACAATGCTGACTTTGAGGACGATTTAGGTGTAGTAATAACTGAGGAGAAAAAAACGACTACCCGGAAACGGACAGTTAAAAAGAAAGAGTAGAACGGTGGGCGTGAATTCTTATGATGTTTTAACATCGTGGGTTTTCCACGCCCTTTTTTTATTGGGAGTGAGATATGGCTAACGATAGTATTCTGATCCAAGTACAGCTAGGTAGTCCCACTAAGGCCAATATTAATGCTGTAACTAAGCAAATACAGAGTGCTCTTAGTAATGTTAGCGCAAATGTCCAGATTAAGAATGGTCGTCAAGCCGCACAGCAGCTTCAAACTATAAAAAATAAAACTGATTCTGCTACCACATCAATGAGTTCTTTTGGTGAGGCTATTGGTTTATCTGGTAGACGGTTTATAGCTTTTACTTCTGCCGTTGCTGTGTTGGGTAGATTAACATCTGCACTTTCTCAGGGAACTAGAGAAGCAATAAAATTTCAAAGAGAATTTGTAAAATTAGCACAGGTTTTTGATACTGATGTGCGATCCCTTAGAGGGTTGCAGAACTCAATGTCTGACTTATCTCGGGAATTTGGTCTTTCAGCAACTGTTATTGCTAGGACTAGTGTTGTTCTCGCTCAATCAGGTTTGACTGCTAGACAAACTGAACAAGCTATGGCAGCACTTGCTAAAACCACATTAGCTTCTACATTTGATAATTTAGCATCTACTACTGAAGGTGCTGTTGCTATTATGGCGCAGTTTGGTACTCAAGCCTCTTTATTGGAATCGCAACTTGGTGGTATTAACGCTGTTTCTAAGAAATTCGCTGTTGAATCTGGAGACATCATCGAGGCGGTGAGACGGGCTGGTGGTGCGTTTAAAGCTGCTGGTGGTAATTTTGAAGATTTCATAGCTTTATTCACCGCTGTCCGTAGTACAACCCGTGAAAGTGCTGAAACTATTTCCACTGGTTTTAGAACAATCTTTGCTAGAATTCAGCGTCCTAGAACTATTGAGTTTTTCCGGGAATTAAATATTGAACTTACTGATGGTCAAGGTAACTTTATTGGTGCATTTGAGGCTGTCAGAAGATTAAGTGAAGGATTAGAAAAGGCTGGCATTCAAGCTGGTAGTCTAAAGTTTGCATCAGTTGTTGAACAGTTGGGTGGTATTCGTCAGGTCTCTCGTGTAATTCCATTGTTACAAGAGTTTACAAAAGCTGAAATAGCTAGACAGGTTATTCAAGAAGGTGGTGCATCATTAGATGCAGATGCTGCAAAAGCACAAGAAACATTGGCTCAACAGTTTGCCAGAACTACGGAAAACTTTAGAGCGTTGATTCGTGAAATATCGCAGACGGCAACTTTCCAAGCAATGGTTAAAATCGCTCTGGATCTTGCTAATGCGCTTATTGAAGTTGCCAGATCGCTTAGACCCCTTATTCCTTTAATTGCTGCTTTTGGGGCCATAAAACTAGGTGGGCTTTTTAGTGGTGCTTTAAGAAAGGGTTTTGGCGCGAGTACACAAGAAACATTATTAGCCGCTAATAGGGGTGGTCCAGTTCCCAATACTGCGGCAATGTTGAAGCCTGGTGGTGACGTAGGCACCGATACAGTCCCTGCTCTCCTAACCCCCGGCGAATTTGTAATTAATAAAAAATCCGCTGAATCTATTGGTTATGAAAACTTGCGGAAACTTAATAAGTATGCTAAGGGTGGACCTGTTTCTAGGGTTCAAAGATTTGTTGACGGTGGTCGTATAGAAAAAGATGTGGTAAGAGCACAAGGCACTGTTTTAACCAGTATTAAAGAAGCTGGTAAAGTTTTTGAAGATGTAATGGGTGATGTAGCGCCAGAAATCAAAGAGATTATATTATCAACATTTAAAGGCGTCGAAGAAGTAGCATCAGGTAGCGCAGTCAGTATAGATCAAAAGAAAACCGAATTTACAGAAGGTACTCGTGGTAGGGCAGTAATTGGTGGTAAAGGCACTGGCATTGGCTTACAAATACAAGGAGAAAAAGTCGCGGCCACTACAGAAACTGTTGCACATGAAGCTGGACATTTGGCCGATGTCGCAATTGGAAAAACATTAGGAGGAAAAGGAAGAGATGGAAAAGGTGGCAAAGGCAACCAACTAGCTAGTAACACTGAGGGCACTTTTCAATTTGACGTAATTGAAAAAATTAAGCCACAAATGCAAAAAGCGATGAAGGGCGCGGGATACTCCGCTGAACAAATTGATAAGTATTTAGGTAGTAATGAAGAGTTATTCGCAGAATTTTTTGCTAAAGCAAGTCCAGAAGTAAAGAAAATTTTAACAAGCACTACAGATTCAGCTAAGGGTATGGCTGAACTAAAAGGTCATTTAGAAAAAGCCGGTAGCACTTATGGTGGATTAGAAGCTTCTGATATTGACATCAAGCCAGCAGAGAAAGCAGCAGCAGCAAAAGCAAAGAAACCAAAACCAAAACCTACAACAGCAACTGAAGTGGAAAAACTTACAGCCGCCAAGCGTAAAGTTGATGCAGGAACTCGTCAGGCGAGAGATCAAGGTGTCGGCCAAGGGATGATTGACGCTGCGGAAAAAGCGTTAAACGAAGCTAAAGCAGCCTTTGAACGAATTGGACAAAGAAAACCTGGTCCAGTTGCTGGATTGGGTCTCTCGCCAACAGGATCTATGTCAGCAAAAGCTCAAGAGGCAGAGATTGCAAAAAGAAAGAAAGTTGCTGATGAACTTGTAGTGGCCCGTCAAAAAGAATTAGGCGTAGTAAAAAAAGGTGTTGAAAGGTTAAAGGGACAGCAAAAAGCAAGTCAAGTCTTAGCAGAAAAAATAAAGAAAGCCAAAACCAAAGAAATAATTCAGACAATAAGAGGTAGTGGTCCTGGTGCTCCTAGTGGTCCTAGTGGTCCTGGTGGTCGTCCAAACAAAGACCAACAAAATGCCCAAGAAAAGGCCACAGCTTCTTTAGACAATTTCGCAATTAGAATGGCGGGTGTTAGTGTCTTATTGTCACAGACTGGATTATTAGAACCAATAGGTAAAATTGCTAGTCGTGCAGGTGACGGCCTTTCTAAAATGCTTGGATCAATAGTTGGTGGAGAAGAAAATGTAAATGCTTTTAAAGACGCACTAGTCAGTGGTATAAGTCAGTTGGCTATTTTTGGAACAGCATTGTCTAGTCTTGGTGTGGATATTGGCGGGTTGTTGAAAAAGAGCTTCGCATCAGTGGGTGGTGGTGACACTGCAATTGGCAAACTGATTGGTACGGTTAAAGGTGGTTTTGGTCGTGGAAGAAGAGTGGGGGCTGGATTAGCTGCACGAGGTGCAAGTTTTGGGGATATAATAGGCGGGTCTGCGAAGAGTGCCGGTAACGTAGCAGCTAAAGCCGGTGCTGGAAAATTAGGGAAGGTCGCCGCTAAAGCTAGTGGGGCAATGGGGGGATTCACCAGCGCAGTAAGTGCAGCGGCTGGCCCGCTACTATTGATAGCTGGTTTAACATTTTTGGCATCAAAAGGTATACAGGTTTTATCTGATGCATACTTTGAGACAGCAGAAAAACAGAAAAAAGTAGATGCAGCTATTGAGGCTGGTAATATACAAGATGCTGGAGCGGCAGCAGCAGAATTAGCTGATGCTCAAAGGGATGCGGCGGCAGCTACTATAGTCGGAAGTATAGCTGCCGGTGCAATAATTGGTAGTGTTATTCCAGGTCTTGGAACCGCTGTTGGCGCTTTGGCTGGAGCTATAATTGGTGGCACGATTGCAATTGTTAGTAATCTTGATGATTTCTTTTACAACACAAAAGCAATAAATATAGCAGCAGCTAGAACTGCGGCGGCACTTAACGCCACAGCACAAGCTGCAAAAATTAGTTCTGCAAAAAATGAAAGATTGTTTAGAGAAAATAAACTTGATGAAGCATTCGCTAATGTAGCAAAAGAAACAAATGATTCTGCTAAAGCCATAAAAGAAGCTCAAGAGTTTACCAGACAGGCAAAAATAGGCGGGGATGAAGAAAAAATAGAAGAAGCTGGCAAGAGATTGGCTTCAGCACAAGAGGCACAGCAAAAAGCAATTCAGCGTAATCTACCACAAATAAAAGAACTAATTAAAAATCAAGCTAAACAGAATAGAGGAGCAAAGAGTCTATCTGAAGTACTTGATACACTTCCTAAGCAACAGGCGGAACAAATTAGGCAACGTATCAAGCTTGATAAAGAACTTAATGGTGAAGCCGCAGATCTAAAAGAGCAATTTCAAGAGATGGTTGTTGCCGGTCAAGAAGTTGCTGACGGTTTAAACATAACCGCTCTACAAAAAAATATAGACGACCTGAATAAACTACATTCCGAACAATTTAATCAACAGAAAAAAATAAATGAGTTAACCGGTAAACAAACTACATTGGGAGACACACGGGCTAATCTTGGTCTTCAGGCTGGAGAATCAATAAGAGGTCTAACAGCCGCTGGTTCATCTTTTGCTGGTGATATTTCTACAGCAACAGGTTTAAGTGAATTAAACCAAGTTATTTCAAATGCTAACTCTGCACTTCAACAGACAGGTGACACTTTACACTATGTTAATAGTGAAGGTCAAAATGAAATAAAAACCAGAGAAGAATTAAATAAAATCTTAGCAACAGGCAAAATTGCACAAAAAGAAGGTATTAGATTAGTTAAAGAAAATAGTGCCGCACTTGTACAAGAGATTACAAAAAGAAAACAAAATATAGAAACATTGAATAATTTTGTAACTGATTTTGCATTTAGTTCTGGAAAAGATAAAAGACAAAAAACCCAACAATTTGATAGTGCCCAAAGAGTTGCTGCTGGATTAGCCGCTGGTAAAACCGTAGGGGAAATCCAAGGTGTTACTCAAGCTGATAAACAAGCCAGTAAAGCTCTGTTTGAGCAATTTGGCGATATTGCACTATTCGGCGGGAAGACAGGAAAAGAAGTCTTAGGCGAGGCTAGAGTACAAGAATTTGGCGGCACAGAAGGGATAAAAAAACTTGCCGAAGCACAAGGTGGTGATGCAGCCGCACTTGAAAAAGCTATAAGAGAAGGTGCTCTTAGCGAACAAGATCAAATGATCAAGGATCTTAAGCAATTAAATGATGCGTCTAATAGCGCACAACAACAAAATATTATGCTCTTTAATGAGGGTGTAAATATATTTGCTAAATCTGTTTTATTACAAGCTGAAAAAGCAAAACAAGATCAGCAGGTTGAAAGAAATAAAAAAATAGAAGACATAAAGAAGAAAGCAGGTACAGACCCCGGAGTTAAAGCTGCACAAGAAGACGTAGAAGCTTCAAAAGAGGCTCTTGACAGAGCTAAAACACGAGAGAAGGAAGAAAAAGCATTTCGAGCAAAAATGGCAACTAGTGGTGTTGGCGCAAATACATTTGACCAAATTATGGCGGCTGGAACTGTCAATCAGAAAGCATTTGAATCAACTCGTGTCGAATATGATGATCACGGAAACGCTTATGAGTATACAGTTAGAGAAAGCGCTGCTGAAAAGTTTGACTTAAATGAAAGAGATCAACAGATGTTTAGAAGGTTGCAGGGTAATGAAGCAATGGGTGTTTCATCTGCGGATGTGGTTACAAGAAGACAAAAGGAACTCGCTGATGCGCAAGAAAGAGAAAAAACAACTAGATCAACACTAATAAATCAAAGAATAAATGATGCTGGACTTTCTGGTCCAGCAGGGGTTTCAGGCGCTAGTGCCTTAGCGGATTCAGTAAAGAAGTCAGAAGAAGACCTACAAACAAGAAAAGAAATTGCTGACAAAGAAGCTGAAACAGCCAGATTAAATAATGAAACCGAAAACTTAAGACAACAAAATAATGCCAATCAGCCAACAGAAATAACTGTACAAACTAACTCCAGCTTACAAGTAAACGGTATAGATAATGATCTAGCTAATAAAGTCGCGGATGCAGCCAGACCTGTGGTTGAAAATGTCGCTTCAGACTCTGTAATAGCGGGTATAAATATTATGGAAGTAGGTGGGGACGTACCTCCACGAGGTCACGGGGTTCTTTTAGGTAGTACGAGATAAAAATGAGAAGGATCTAAAATGCCAGTAAAAATAAATGGTCAATACTTAGTTCCAGCACCTTTGGTGACGTTTGGTAAGAATTATCTACGTTCAGCTAATGGAAGAACTATTGGTGCAGAATATACGGTTTCATTAGACGGCACTATCTTGCCCAATAAGGGAAATCCTGTAGTAGATAGTGCCACATTTCTTTCCACATTTTCTTCTGATTCATGGGCCTCATCGAAGGCTCCGGATGATGATCCCAATCATGATATTGACATAGATGATAGCCTTTTGTCTTTAATGGCAAAACAAGAAAGAATAAGAAAAGTTTTTTCAAATGGAGAGGCTATTCTTGTTGAAATATTGGATTTAAATACGGCAAGTAGCGGTATAAAATTTGTAGGCAATGTGCAGTCTATAAATTTTCCGAATGAAGGTAGATGGGTCAACCCCTGCCCATACACCGTATCGTTAACAACAACTAATTTTGAAACACCTGTCAATAACTCATTATTTAGTGATGATAATACTGAAGATGGTTTTGAATACTACATTAGAGACGCTAATGAATCTTGGTCTGTCGAAGAAGCTGAAGAAAAATTCTTTAGAGTTAATAACTCCGATATATTACAATCATCTGTAAAAGCTTATAGAGTTAATCATAATGTCTCTGCTGTAGGCCAGCCCGCATATACTACGAGTGGAACACTGGATGGTTCAACATATTCCCCCTCTTATGTTGGTGGACTAGCACCCTGGGAACAAGCGAGTGGATATGTTTATGATGTAATTGGCTCAAACTTTCCATCTGGTATATTTTTTCCAACATCTGCAAGTACCGGCCCTTTTGATTTTGGACATGCTCATTTTGGAACAAACGGTAATAACAACGTCTATGTTTTAGTAGATCAAAAAATATCAGAAAATATTGATCAAAGAGCGGGATCTTATAGTGTTACAGAGTCTTTTGTTGCATATCCGTCAGGTGCTTTTACTTATGGTGTTCCGGCACTTCATAGTGTTAATGTTGATACTTCACAAGGTGAAGATGGTATAACAACAGTAACGATAAATGGCACAATAAATGGTTTAAATACTATTAATCCAATAACAGACGCTGGTAGGCACACAGAAAATAAATTACTAAACGCTAGATTATTCTTTGAAAATTTAAAGAACAATGTCCAAGGTGGTATAAGCGCTAATAATACTGCTATATATCATATTGCCAGAATTGCATCAGAATCCTCTTGGTTGCATCCTAGACATAAGAGCTATTCTGCTGGTGAAAATCCCAACGGTGGTACAGTAACTTATTCTTACACTTATGATAACCGCCCACCAAATATTATTAATGGTAGTATTATTGAAGATATTCAAATAAGTGACACTTATCCGGGACAAAACTTTAGTAGTACACCAGTAATTGGTAGAAATCAACCGGTTCTACAATACTTAAATTCTCGCAGTGAATATAAAAGAAGTCTATCAATAAATATAACAATGGCTCCATTTTCATCTAATTGGACTAGTGACATTACAGATATAATTCCAGCAAATGGGTATTGGAGTGATGCCGAATGGACTCATATAGCAAATTGGACATATACTAATAAGCCAAGTATAACCAATACCGTTAATTTTGCTAAGATTTTTGCCGCAGCTAATCCAGCTAATGAGGCGGGTGTAGTTGCTGGCAGAGTTTTTCATTCTGCGCCACAAGAATCGTGGAATCCAAAAACTGGCGCATATTCATATTCCATAGAATGGACTTATGAAAGGACTACTTAATGGCTCTTTATAATACCAACTCTGCACCAAGTCCTTTTGGGACTACTAATGCAACACCAACGCCAGACATAGGCGCACAATTTTTTCTTGGTTGCAGTGTTGTTGATATCAGTGTTTCTGCCGATTGGTCATCACAAGGTGGATCATTAAAGGTTACATTGCTTGAAGATACAAATACCTTGGTATCTTATACTACAATAGATGCATATACCGGAAAATGGGTTCTTGATACTGGTGGATCGATTCAAAAATTAAGAGATAAAAATGGCAATTTTCCTTTAATGGGGTCTCCGGAGACTTTCTATCTTCGAGACACAAGTGGAAATATAGTATTTGAATATACTGGTTTAGTGTCATCCATATCAAGAGCCGCATCTCCAGGATCTGCTAAACTTTACGTAGTTACATTGACTAGTCCTCTTAAACTATTAAGAGATACATCAGTTATTTTTGATGAGTTTCCTGGATATGGATATGCTAAGGAAGGTATACCAGCCGAAATGTCACTAAATGGCTTTTATCAACTCGGCACAACGGGTGGCGCATATGCCCCGGAATATTTTGATATTGTTGGAGATGATTTTAAGGCCAATAAGACGTTAGATCAAGATTATGATTCAAATCATTTTATAATTACAGATACTAAACCTAATGGAATTATTGCATCTAGTGAAAATACGGGTCAAACATTTTCTACACACAATAGATCTACTATGTGGAACAGGGTATATAATCTATTAAATGTCTTCGGTTTTTATGAAAGTGATTCACACGGTTGGAGTGTTAGTAGTGGTGGGGAAAATTTTGCAGCTAGATTTGGTGCGTCAAGAAATAATGGCACGGGGATGCGACTTGATACAATTGTTTACGCTTTGCATATTTTATTAAATAATCTTGGACCTAGTTCTGCTGGTCGTTATTTTGGCGGTAATATAATTTCTGGAACAAATACTTATGATGTATGTGCTTTAAGAGATGGGAGAAAGTCTCCAGCATTTTATTATTATGGTTTTGATGTCTATGGATTTTACAATCAAGTGGTTGGCTTTGTTGGTGCGGATTTTAAATATAATGGTGGTGAAAAATCAAGTCTACTAGATTTAATATCAACAGTTTGCGAAGAGGCTGGTTTAGATTTCATTATTGAGCTTAACCCCAGTCCCACTAGTTTTAATTTTAGTACAACACGCACATACACAAACAGTAGTTTTGGGGGTGTGTTATCCGTAAGGGTTTTAGATAGAACGAGAAACTTTAATTGTAATTATCCTTTTAGTGCTATAGCTTATAAGATACTGGGAATGGAAATACCAGATTTTGGTGATAGGAATATTAATAATGCTAGAATAAATCCGGGTGATCCAGATCCTGTCGGTAGCGCGTTTGAAGCTGGTTCTTTTGGTTCCACATTTATCAACCCGTTAGATCATGACTACTACCTTAAAGGTACAGATGGTTCTCGTAATAATATAGATTATCAGAATACCACTGTAGGTGTTGGATCAGCTTATGGCGGGAGATTTCCAGTATCAACTACTGCTGATCAATTTACAGGTGCGGATTTAAGATATGTTACCGATTTTGCCACAAACACTAATGTCTCAATCAAAGACAATTCGGATATTACGGCTAAGATGGTTTTGGGTGGCAAGCAAACTAGAATGGTAACTGTCCCTAGAGAGCATATTTATCAGTATTGGGGTGAGGTATCACACACTGGCGTATCAGACTGTGAAAATCCTAAAACAGTAAAAACAAGAAGTGTACCAGTTGTCACCAACATATTAGACCCGGATGATATTACAGATTTTATTGTTATTGATGTAAAGGATATATTGCCGAATGATTGTGCCGAGATAAAAAATGGAATATATTTAGCCAGTATGCTTGAAATTAGATCGGCCATGACCAGTTATGATAACTGGGAAGATTTTGTTACAGCAATTAAGACTATGAAATTTGAAAATATTAAAACATGTTTAGGCTTTAATCCTAGATCAGAAGATGAAATGAAATCTACTTTGGTCGCTGGTTATGTGGCTTCTGGAACAGCCTCAGATGGTACTGTTACCAGTGTGGATACTACTAAAGAGACTTATGGTGAAGCAAGTCAAAAAGTTGGAGCCGGTAGTGCAGTTTCACAGAGTAGCACGGCCATAGCAGACGTTATACCAAGAGTAAAGCCAGATGGAACAAAGTCATCAAAATCTGATCCACAAAGAATATTAGATAAGCTGCATCAAAGAATAAAAGAAATAGGAGAAAAACATTATGGTAAAACTTGGTTTGTTTGGATGCCGCAACCAACAACAAAAACTACAGACCAATTTGATGCGATAGCTGGAAATTATGTAAAATCTTGGGACATCAGTGATTCAGCCTATGTAGAACCAAGTGGATATGACTCTTTAGGTGTTCCAAGAGATAACAAATTTGTACAAGACGCTAAAGTTTCTGCTTTTGTTTCTTGGGAGCATGATTTTGAACAAGGTGATGGAAATTATTTTAT
>Ga0208919_1001430_pt1 | contig 13764 bp, 17 predicted proteins | sample 4_EtaG_FD_184076 | JGI IMG/M metagenome (GOLD analysis project Ga0208919, IMG submission 184076) | Marine viral communities from the Subarctic Pacific Ocean - 4_ETSP_OMZ_AT15127 metaG (SPAdes) (version 3) | ecosystem: Environmental > Aquatic > Marine > Oceanic | place: Pacific Ocean | collected...
TCAGTAAGCGATTTGCGCCTGTCTGAGTTAGTGCTTTTAGTTCCCTAACCTCAACGCCCTGTACGCCCCGCACAGCAAGAGTGCTAGGCAGCAATCCAGTGTGTTCCATTTCTGTTTCTATTCCCGCTGCCATTAACGCCGACTCTGGAGTGAAACCAGCGTTAATTAACTCTTTGGCGACTTGCGCCCTTGTTAGCTGCCTCTGTACTAACGCAGTTTCATCTTCCTGCAACGCTTTTACAGCACCAAAATCAAAGCCTAAATATCCACGCTCAGATGGGAACTCATGCTCTAATAAGCCAGACATGAACATTTCAATCCTGCGATATAGCGGGAGCAAGGTTTCTTCCCAGAATGATTCACGCGCTTCACGATAATTGCTGTACGTGCTGCGCTGTAATCCGGTATTTGCACCAACGAGAATTGCTGGAACACCAAACGCAGAACAGATACGTGTCTCAGACAAAGCACGTAACTCTGGAATTTCCATTTGCCCTATCGGACTTCCCATTGTTTCGTATGATGCGTCCTCGTCAAGAATCGCAATCCGATGCCAGTTTTTATTGCCTCTAAATTGTGACCGCCATTGAGTCCGTAGTCTGTCAGCCTCGTCCTGAGAACCGATCTTCCGTTTCAGCTTCAATATGCCAGATGGGACACCAGCGTTGTTGAAAAACGCCCTTGTGAAATTGGTGGCATCCGTATCCAGTGAAATCTGCTTGAGCAAGACCTGTAACGGACTCAGCCCGTAGAAGTCGTTGTTCGGGTTGGGAAACTTAAGATGCCCAACGTCCTCGGCTGGTATGAAATAGCGCGCTCCGCTCACGTCATATGTGTAGCCCTTGCGAGGAACCACCTGCACTCGGTCAGGTCGCAATAGCATTAAGGAAACAACGCCGACACCTGCCCGTTCTTTTAGCACGTAGGCGTTTCCTGCAATCTGTAAATGAGTTATCAGGGACTCAAGGAAATCATATTGCGTAAAGTCAGGTGCGGGTTTCTCGACAAGCTGCGCAAGTGGAGCGTTGGGTATCTTTTCCTTGTCATCGTCATACAAGCACAGCACAGCTTCCGCAGCAGATGTAGCTATCTCACGTATACATGCAAACACCAACTCGTTCTCTGCGTATCCTCGCTGCGAGAAACTAGCATAATTTGCGTCTGGGTACGCTGGCAGATTCGCGGTCGTGTTCATAATGCTTGCGACCGCCGAACCTTCGTACTGTTGCTGCTTGCCTAGAAGCCGATCAAGAATACTCAAAGCCATACTCCGATTCCCGGTGATCTGTCTTGATGGTAAACAGCAAGTGCAAGCGCGCAAACGCCATCGTCATGTAACCCTGTCGGGGCTGAGTATTGTGCGCCAGTCCGTGTATAAACATATTCAAAACTTAACAACTCATTTAGCAGCAAGCCTTCTGGAAACGTGATCTGGTTTTGCTGTATAGCGACCGCCAACCGTTCCATCAACTGTTGCTTAGAACTGCTTGTAAATTTGAACCCCTCAAAGTTTGTCCCGGCTTTGGCGAGGAACTCAATTATCGCATCCCCCACCCCTGTGCTGTCAACCAATGCTGGTTTTTCGCCCGTAGTGTTGACAATACGTTTGAGGGTTTCTTCCCACGGAGACTGCCACCGTACAGACCGACACACATTCCCTGACTCGTCAAGCCCGATACCCCATGTCCAGTCAACAGATTTCGCCAAATCCCAACCCCAGACAACTGGCTCTTTATCAGACATGGTCGCAACGCATTTATATATCGCCTCGACACCAAACGGATTCCCCTCATCGTCACTAGGCTCTGCCATATAGAGTTCGCGAAATACATTTTCGGGTAGGTCACGCTTTGCTTCTGCGACTTCTTCATCCTGCAAGACCTCTGCTTCAATAGCATCGGCAGCAGTGATCTTGGAATACTTCCACCCGGGGATTCCACTCTCGGCTTTTCGCGCTAATTGGTACGCCCAATTCTTACGTCCTTTGACGTTTCCAATTATGCGGATAGCACCACGGGTCGCAGTTAGAGTTGAGCGAATAGCGAACCAAACATCTTCCTTGCATCGGGTAGCCTCATCAATGACTACGCCGTACACATCTTCCCCGTATAGGCTGTCCGGTTTGTCCCCGCCTTTGAACCAGATAGTTGCGCCGTTTGGCAGTGTAATTGTTAAGTTGGAATTATTAGCAAGATATTGACCTTCGCCTAGTCCCGCTTTCAATCGCCTAAATGCAATCTCAGACTGTCCATATATTGGAGCCACCCACCAATAGTTTTTATTGAGTCCGTTACCTTTTAGTGCCTGTTCTGCAAGCCATACCATGCAGCCGACAGTCTTGCCAGACTTGGTAGAGGCTTCAACCACGCTATACCGCTCATCGCAGAATATCGCTTCTCTCTGCTTATCATAGAGCCACGGGCGGGTGTATCTGATGCGTTCTTTAGTTGTCATCATCTTCTGGCAAAGCAAGTGCCTCTACTGGATTCATATCAATGGTGAAGTCTCCCGGCATAAGCTGAACAACTGGCTTTTGCTTCCAAGCATCACCGCCACGCCGTTCCAGCCAGAACATCATTGCTTTGACGTCACCCTTAATTGCTCGGTCATATAAACGTTCCGCAATTCTCGCATTAGCCTTCGCTGTCGCCTCATCAAGTTCGCGCCTGTAATGTTTCGCGAGTGTATTCCGGTCAACTTGTATTACAAGTGCAATATCACCTTGCGGTATTCCATACGCAGACATTGCTTCGACCATTCGGCGTTGGTCAGCGGTTGGTTTATGTGCTGGTTGTGGCATTTGAACTTCAGTATGCTTCCTATTGCTTCCTATTGGTCATAATGCGTCATATTGGTCATATTTTATGGTTGAAACAAAAATCTTCATTCGGTTTTACAACTTCCTCACAACGTACTGAGCCAAATTCTTCATCATCGAATAGGAATGGACAACTTTTTTTCAGATAGCCTAACTTTCCGAAATCTGACCATGTTCTTCCCATATCGCAAACATATTTATTGCCGTTATATTTAATCCCCTTTACATAGTCCTGCCAGAATAACTGAAGCCTTTTTGCACGTTTCCATGTACCGTCGCCGATATATTCACTATCGGTATTACCTCCACTCATTGTTTGTGAAGCTGTTTTCATCATGTAGTAGGCATTAAATAAAATCGTACACCAGCCTCCGGTTATAACTTGGAGATTCATGTCGGTATCTTCGATTAAATGATCTCTGAAATTAAATGGCATTTCATTAAGGATCATATAAAAACTATACACTTGCTGATTTATTTCAAACGGCTTTGTAGCAAACCTGACAAATGCCTGATGCCTCAAGCCAGCCAAGCCCACATTTGAATATCGGTCTACAAACTCCTCAAGTAATGTCATTGCACTTGCGGTGTCCGTTTTTATTCCCTTCCCTTTATTCATCCGATATATGCCCTTGACGTTATCGTCAATCTGCCAATGTCGCTTTGCTCCACTAACTGTTGCATGTTTTTTACAAAAATTGCGTGAATAACTTAATCCCTGCCCCGACTTAGGTAATTGAAGGACATAATCAGCGCCATATAGTGTCATATATGCTTCATATTCATCTGGCTCCACGACTAACCGAAACGGAATATCGGCATCACGTAGGAACATTGGAGTCTGAGCAATTTCTGCCCTCCCCTTTGAAGGAATATAAATTGGGTATTTCACGACCTATATACCAATTCTTCAAAATAAGGCAGCGTCTTTTCCAGACCGTCAATCCTACTTGTTTTTGGCTCCCAACCAAGAAGGGTTTGTGCTTTATGAATATCGGGCTTCCTTCGCGTCGGATCATCTTTCGGTAAAGGCTTAAATACAATTTCACTCTTGCTATTTGTTAGTTCAATAATTTCTTCGGCTACCTGCAATATACTGACTTCATCAGGATTACCGAGATTCACTAATGGCAACGGGTGTGTTGTAGCCGTATGGTTCATCATTCGCCATATACCGTCGACAGTATCGTCCACATACGTGAAGGAGCGTGTTTGTGAACCATCGCCATATACAGTAATTGGCAATCCGCGAAACGCCTGTGCAGCGAAATTAGGGACTGCACGACCGTCATTAAGTTTCATACGAGTCCCGAAGGTATTGAACAGCCGAACTACCCGCGAATCAAGACCGTAATATCTGCGATATGCAGCAACGACAGATTCTGAAAACCTTTTCGCCTCGTCATATACACTTCGCTCGCCCGTCGGGTTTACGTTTCCCCAATAATCCTCAGTCTGCGGTGAAATTTTAGGGTCGCCATATACTTCAGATGTTGAAGCCAATATTAATTTCGCGTCATAGTTTTGGGCAAATCTAACAGCATTAAACGTCCCGACCGATCCCGCCATTAATGTTTCGGTTGGGAACTTGATGTAGTCTTTTGGACTCGCTGGGGATGCCAGATGAAGTACGTAATCAATATTTGCTCCAACCACCCACAAAGGGTCGGTTATATCCTGCTCAATTAAATGAAATTGAGGGTTTTCAATAAGATGCTCAATGTTAGATGGCTGCCCTGTGATCATACTGTCGATACAGACAATGTGATGCCCTTCAGCAAGTAATCTATCGGCTAGATGCGAACCTATGAATCCAGAACCGCCCAGAATTAATGTTGTTGCCATTATGAGCCTTTATGAACATTATGATTTTTATGAAGCAATATGAAGCAATATGATTAACTATGACTTCATATGAAGCAATATGAAGCAATATGAAGCAATATGATTCAATATGACGTCATATGACGCATTATGACTTCATATGACGCAATATGACTTCATATGACGCAATATGACTTCATATGACGCAATATGATCCTTTATGACAAATGCGTAGCCATAGTTGCCCATTTTTCATCCTGCTTTAACTCCATACCATAATTGTTTACTTTGTCTCCTTTGATTTGTTCTACCCGTTGAAGTCGTTGACGGAATCCCGAGTAATCCGTGTGGTGATGAATCCGACCGAATCTCCACACTACCTTTGTTATGTCAGAGTGCAGATTAGCAATCATCTGAGACTTTGCAGTTGTGCCATCCTTGTAAACATCATCGGTGTTCCCGCCCTTCATTTTTAGGGTTGTGTTTTTTCGTTGAAGGAAAGCATTAAAAAGAATCGTGCACCACCCCGCCTTCAACATTCGCAAAGATAGGTGCGTATCCTCGTTGTACCTGCCAGCCCAACGGTAAGGCATATCGTTCCGAATAAGGTTGCAAGAATAGATGCGAGTGTTAGGAGTGAATGGTCGCTTCTTTGATTTACGAGGGACAAAGAAATCATAATTTGGTCCAGCCATAGCCACGTTCTTATACCGTAGGCAGAAATCTTCCATCACAGTAAAAAACACACCGCTCATTACATTGATTTTTATGTTGTTATTAAGTCGCGCAAATGCTCGTATGTTGTCATCCATCACCCAATGCCAATCGTGTCCATTAGCAATAGAGTGTTCCCAAGCAAAGTTCCGCGCTGCTCCAGACCCCTTACTTCTCGATGAGCCAAGGTCATCACAGGGGTCATAGTCCTCTTGATATTGCGGGTCTAGCGTAAGCAGCGTTGCTGAATCGGGTACAACGGCAGCATACTTCTCACGCTCGGACTCCTCTACTACGATGTAATGTGGCACTCCCATAGCGTGTAGAGCCTTCGTGGTCATCCTAGATTCCCAACGTCCTTTGCTCACGATGTAAAGTGGGAATTTAGGATTCATTAAAACCCCTCGACAATATATCTTTTATCTGCTGTAACACCGATTTCAACCGGAGGGAACCAAACAAACTTAGTGGACGGTGTTACCGCTTGATCAATCAGTTTCGCAAAGTCCTGTACATCGTCCTCTGTCTTGAAGTGGACAACTATTTTCTGCACACTCCCTTCATTTTCCTGATTGAACTCTGGCATATCCTGCCATTCTTCATTGGGGTCTGTCAGCGGAGTGTTGAGCAAGTCATCAATATCACCCCCCATAAATCCCAATCCGGTTATGGAAATATCAAAATCATCCAGCCTCAACCTTTCCAGTTCGTTCAGTAATAAGTCGCCATCCCAACCAGCATTAATCGCAATCTGATTATCGGCAAGGATATATGCCCTTTTCTGAACGTCAGACAAGCCGTGCAGTTCGATGATAGGTATAGCAGTCTGCTGTAACTTCCGCGCTGCTTGTACACGTCCATGCCCGGCAATTATGCCATTATCACCATCTACCAAGACAGGGTTAGTCCAACCGAACTCTTTTATGCTCGCTGCTATCTGCGCAATCTGCTCGTCAGTATGAGTTCTGGCATTATTGACATATGGGATTAGCGTATCAATGTCGCGGTATTGGACTGCTAGCGCGTCCGCGTGATGCTGACCTTCGCTGCTTTTGCTAACTTTTGCCATAGCTGTTCCTCTTTAATTTTTTAGATGAGCGTTGTTCCCCGCTGTGTCGGTGGCAGATGCGCCAAGCCAATAGTTACGCTTCCTAGGTCTGCCGTTAGGCGAGAGGAACCACGCCCAGCGTCATCGTAGCATAAGGGGCTTGCAGGAGCATAGGTAGTAAATAACTACTCAAAATGAAATGCAAACTCTGTGCATCGATGGTAGACACCCGAAAATACGATTCTGAACTCTAGTTTAACTCCCCTGTTACATAAGTTACCTATTGTTACATTAGTAACCTTTAAAGAAATATTAAACGGTAACTAATATGTTTCTTAAGGTTACTTAAGGTTTCTACGCACGCGCGCAAGATGATCGGTCTTGATCGGTATTTGATCGGTGTCCAGATTAAAGTAAAACCCCTCATATATTTCAATGAGGGGCTTGTCCTGTTTCCCTGTTGGGTTGGTTAGCTGACCAACACCGCCTTGCTCGGACGCTTGCCGAACGCGAATTTCGGGTCATCGTTGCTAGGCGTTACCGTTACTTTCATAGATACCGTATCGCCCTGTTCAGCTTCAGCTTCATCGAGGCTGCTCGGTAGACTTACCCACAGCTTCCAGCCATCGGTGGTCTTGATAGTTATCTTGAAGCCACCACCAAAGTCTGAGTCCCGCCATTTGATGCTGAGGATTTCACCCGTTACTTCGACTCGTCCAGATGGTGCATCTTTCGCTGGGTTGTTTGCGTATTCGGCTGCCTTCTTGGCTTCCCATTCTGCGTCCCGTACCAGCGCAGTCTTGACGGCTGCAATCTGCCTGTCTGAGAGTTCTGCATATTTGTGGAACTTCCACATCACGTCTTGAATAAATGAGTTATTGGATTCAAATGCGTCTGCGAGTTCGGGGTGTTCTTTTATAAGTGCTGCTCGCTGTTCAGCCTTCTTGGATTCCCTTGCTGCCTTTTTAGCAGCGTCCCGCAATACCTTGAAATCGGCTTTGCTCATCTCATCGAAGCGGTTAGTCAAGCAGTCCTGCCCAACTACTATGAACTCCATGCTCGGCTCATGTGCCATGACCGCTGCAAATCGTATGTGTGAACCACAGTGACCGCAGTTATGAATATCCTCGTAAACCGTTTCAATCATCCCGTCGGGAGTGACTTCATATTCGATGTTGTAATGGGCTGCTGGCGTGTATCCACGTTCCCCTAGTTTCTGCATCTCATAATCGCCAATAGATGAGTGGTCAATTACATCTTCGACACGCCCATCAGCGTCGCGAATCTCATAAGGATTCAAGTCAATCACGCCAACGTATTCGTAGGCTTCTGGGTCGAATCCCGGTGCGCTCGGACGGTGTATGTCTGTTCGCTTTGCCATTTTCAGTTCCTTTCGTAAAACTGTGAACCAACTTGGTTCTTTAACTCCTATGCCCCTGCTCAGTGAGACTGGCAGAGGCTAGTAGGCTTTATGTGGGGTTGGTTTATTGCCCTAAGTCAAGTTCATTCCTGTCGTAGTCGTAATGTGCAACTGGAAAGTCCTCTGCATCGACGAAGATTCCATCGGATTCAAAATCGGTGCTATCCATCCAAATATTCATAGCCACCCGAGCCTTAGATTTACTGACCTGTATCGGGATTGAGTATCCGTTAGTCCAGACAATAGCGTTGATGGTTGTGGCTTGGTTGATTGCTGCTCTGAGTTTCATTTGTTTGTTCCTTATCGTGAACCTTGAATTATCCGATGTCAGCGGATGTGTAAGTGTAGAAACCTTTTTCGTACATAATGGCTGAACAATCTTCACACCATTCTGGAACGACTGCGTGGTACTCAGCAAGTTTGCGAGTTTCGTGTCCGACAAGGTTGCCGTGAGAGTCGCAAACTGTGTACCAGTTCTGGTCATCGTCCATGAACGTCTTACTGCGGTTGTCTACTACTGCGATTTGCGACCCAGTGATTCTGTTCTTCATTTGTTTGTTCCATTTCGTTGTTGTGTAGTTCCGTTGGGAACTACCATAATCGTGTATATATCTATTGTCAACCTTTATAGGTACTAAACATATAAACAATTTAAGAATTAGTACGAATCAAAGCGGATATTCGGTTTTTGCGGTTGTTTCTAGGTGCGCCTCATGCTCCTTAATCGACCGCTCGATGGAATAGACAAATTCCTCAGAACCCGCTGCCGTAAATGGATATGTCCACCCATCTGGAATATCGCTAATGAGGGTTTGATATATCTCAGTCCCCTTGCTGTCTGTTATGGAGACCGTGTAGCTGCTTCGCATATATAACCTACTTGTTCCTTCCTACAAACGCTCTACGTCGATGCTAGCGTATGTAAATAATCCTTTAACCACTTAGCCCCACCGAGTCAAAACAGGGTGGGGCTGTGGGCTGTATGTCGGTTGGTGTTAGCCGATGTAAAGGTGCTTGAAAGTGTTGGCGAAAATAGTCGTGGCGATTGACGTTCCGTGCTGGTCGTACCATGACTCACCATCGGAAGTCTCATCGAGGTGTCCGTGAACTAAATCTCTGGCTGTTGCTCGGCTGACTTTGACGTAGCAGGACTTGTCGCCGACAATTACGATTGCTTTGATGTTCGTGGCTTGATTGATTGCTGTGCTGAGTTTCATTTGTTTGTTCCTTATCGTTTTATGTTTTAGGGTTTATGCGTGGAGCCGAATGATGTTGCCTGATGCTGCTACCCATGCAGCGTCAACCATGCCACCGCTGAAGTCAACTTTGGCGAGTCCAAGTCCTTCAAGTTGTTCGTCGCCAGCAGCAACTCGGAAATAACCCTTGCCATTAAGGTCTTGCAGGATTCCAGTAAATTCCATTCCAAATCTGACGCTGAAGTCTGTGGTAACCCGAACCTCTTTACCTATGAATGACTCGACGGTTGCTTGGTCTGTGTATGTGTATGTGTTGTTCATTTCGTATTCCATTTCGTTGTTGTGTAGTTCCCTTGGGAACTACCATAATCACATAAATAGCTATTGTCAAGAGTTTCAGCATACCTTTTTTTCGATTGTTAAAGAAAATGCCCCTAGCCACCACTTGGATGACTAGGGACAACGAAAGGAACCTCACCGCCGAAGCGGTAAGCAAATCGGCTCCTAACCTAAGTGCCACGACCCGACAGCATTGCCATTGTTATCGTGGATAATCTCTGAAAATCTTGCCGTATCATCAACAGCCAGTGTCTTAATTGTTTTTTGCAAGATGCGAATAATCTCGCTGTTTTTATTCCACTCATCAAACGCAGCATTATCTGTTTCAATCGTTAATACAAATGCCATTTTTTTCCTCCTATATTTCACAATCCACAAGGTAGTGGTCGTGTAACTGCCACTCTTTGAAGCCACCTACACCACAGGCACCGCAGCGTACATCTGTCTCAGCTTCCATTACGTGGTCTGAGCAGTACCGTCCCTGTGGTGCGATAACACCATATGCGTCAAAGGCAGCAGAGCCACAAGTGGCTGCTATCTCCCGATAATCAAATCGGGTCGGTACAAGCAACTGGACTTTGTTATTGCAAGGCTTCATTATTTTGTTCCCCTTATGTAATCTGCTGCCCGCTGCGCCTGTGACGCTGCTATCACTACAAGCTTCTTATCGTTATGCAGGGCTTTGAGCCACGACTGAATGTAGCCAACTACTTGAGAGTCCTCTACATCGTCGTGTACGCCCGTGTCTGCGCTCAGAAATGCGCTTGTCATTTCCGCTGCGAGTTCCTCTTTGGCGTAATTCGTGTCACCAAAGTGAATCGCCTCTTTGCTGTCCTTACGGTTCAAGCGAGTTTCGTGTCCCGTACTGTGACCACATTCGTGGAATAAGGTCGTGTAGTAGGACGCTGAACTCTTGAATGTCTCAGTACTCGGAACAGTAATCGTGTCCTGTGACGGAGTGTAATAAGCAGCACTGCCTGTTTTCAATTCGATAGATTCCCGCTCAAGGTAGTTATCAACCACCTGCTGCGCCTTTTCAATCGGACTGAAATCATGGACTGGCTTATCCTCAATCGGTTCAATATCCAGACCATCACATTGCTCAACATTGAACACTGAGTAATACCGTAGGAACAAGAACTTCTTGCACTTACCACGCTTGCCGAGTTTGTTGCATTTTTTCTTGCGGTTAGTTTCGCTGCATGGGGTTTCGTGATTGTAGGTTTCCATCCACAGCGTTACTGCTTGCGACTTCTCACCCTTACGGACTCTGCCACCCTTTGACGTTGCTGCTTTGAATGTAAGCCAGCGATTGTCTTTGTAGCCCTTACGCCAAGCAACGAATCCGAGCCAGAAGGCGTTGATGCCCCGGTAGGCTTTCCCGCGAATTGACTGAGGCATTTGCGACTTGATAATCCACGGCTGCTTCCACGGTATGATGCCTTGGTCAAGAGCCTCTATTATCTGATTTGTAATTTTCTCGTATGCGTTCATTTTGTTTGTTCCTTTCAAGAACTTGTCTTAACCCCTATGCCCCTGCGCAGCGATGCTGGCAGGGGCGGTAGGCTTTATATCGGTTGGGTTAGCTAACCGACTGCTTAGCCTTGCGTTGGCGTTCTTCAAGAACAGCAGGGGCTAAGATGCGGTCGCACCCGTTGTCCTTGTCAGCGTGTGTCCTACTGCAATACTTGGCGTGAGGAATAGCCATTGCTCTGTTTCCAAATAATTTGTGAACTACTGCAATGTCCTTGTCCATTTTCTTGAACAGCTTGCGTATCCTCGTAGCAGTCTCAAGCTGCCAGCTTCCCGGCTCCCTTAGCATTACCTCAACGGTGTCGTTGTAGCCACCGGAATTTTTACTTGTGTAATGAGTCGCATTGATTATTTCCTTAGCCTCGGTAATCATGACCCAAGCATGTCCCATTTTGTCTATGTGTGTTCGGATTAGCATTTCGTGTCCCTTTCGTAAGACTTGCGATCACTCGACCGCTTTAACTCCTATGCCCCTGCGTGGCGAACCAGCAGGGGCGTTTGGTATATGAGCGTGGTGGTTAGCGAATGATGCGCCTCGCTGCGGAGGTTGCTACCCATTTTTTTATCTCGTTGACGATGTAGTGTCCCGCAAACTCTTTCACGGTAGCAAAAGGATTCCGATTCCCCTTAGAACAGGCAACAAACTTATTAAGTTCGGCTTGCAAAAAGTCGGTATTCACTTCTTCATACTTGTCTGCCCAATCGACCTTGTTTAGAAGCTGCTCTACATCGGCTTTGTAAACTGCGACCGAGCCGTTGCTCTGGCTGGTTGGGCTGTCATAGCTGTCGTAGTTGTGATTTGCAATCCACTCTAGCTGGTCTTTGACTTCACTCATTCGTTTGAAACTTAGCATTTCGTTGTTCCTTTCGTAGAACATTTAAGTTGTAGGACTAACCCTATCACGAGCCTATAAGTCTTGCAAGTATTTATTACACACGATTTATTAGCAACATATCGTGATACGTTAGACCGACTGCGAGCGCAGACCATACGTGACCTGAGATTCCGAACAAAGACCCCGGTGGAGTTATCTTCCCTGTACCACCGCAATCTGGGCACGTAGCATGGTCACGACCGAACCAACCTTTACCTTTACATTTGCCTTTGCACTTCTTCCCGCCGATGGCTACTTCATCACCACCAAAGCGGTCTATGATTGCCTGTCGGATAGTCCCGTCATTCGCCCTAGTAGACCCGCACAGCGACAGCTTCACGACTGAGCGTGATATATATGTCACTGGCTGCTGCATACCCTCTCTGGCAAGGTAATCAAATCGACCTGACCACCGGACGGTCTCAAATACATCTCGACCGACTGGCATCCCCATGTGGGTCACGTCCTCAATAACCACCGGACAAGCCAGCGACTTGATCTGCGTGTATATCTTTTCGTTGTCGAACCACCCGTGGTCTAACGGTTCTTCATCGACCATGTAACACCAGCCCGATTTTGTTGTGCCGGGATCAATCGCAAGAATGTGAACCTGAGTCATTGGATTTATCCTCTCCTCGATAGAGCAGCTATCTTCTCGGCTTCCTTGATTGCCTTTGCGTTATCGTCACGTTCCACGTCGAACTGCGATGGTCTAATTCTGCAATTCAAATCTTGCCATGAAAACTCCGTTGCCCCGCGCATGTGTTCTCTGACTTTTATTTCCGCCTCTGGCTTCGTTCTGTTCTGGCGGTAATGTTCTTGAACCCAATGCCTCAACGCAAGTCGCCTCTCTCTCCCCGATGGAATATCTCTGAACTTGAATACTTCCCTAGCCCCGATGGGGTCTGTTGGGACAAGAAGGCTGCTCAAATGACCAAGACTTAATTCAACCGTCCATTGATACCGTCGGGAAAATTGAACCCCGATAGCCACTTGTATCTGCTGAGAAATCAACGCGTCCTTATCTGCGTCGGGGAACGCTCCTAATGTCAAAGATCGCCAGCTTCCGTTACCTGTGGAACCCATGATCGACTGGAAGGTTTCAGCGTGAGCAATCTGAGTATCAAAAAAGCCGTGAGTAAGTTCAACCATTTCGGGCATAAATAGTTTGACTCTCCCGCGAACTTCAGCAGGTTTTACCGACCTGTATCTTGTAACCACGAAATGATTTACGTCCATGTTTTCGGTGTCGTGTCCAATAAGTGTCGTGTCGAGTCCGTATGTAAGAGCAGCCAATGATCCGTCCGTGAATACCCTCGTATCAGAATCACCACGAATCTTCTTGAACTCATCAAGCAAGATATACGGCTCTGCTTTTCTAAAGTACCGCTCATCCACGTAACCACCCTGAGTCGGCTCATATCTTGATAGCGATATTACGAATAACAGATGGTCAATCGCTTCCTGTAACTTGTACCCAGATTTCGTTTCACTGAGTAACTGCTCGTCGTTAATTAGTACGTTGAAGAAGTCACGTCCGATCCCGCATTTTTTACAGTATCCGCGTGACTTGCGACTTTTCTTTTCTGGAATCATCCAGTGGTGTATGCAATCAAATATCATCATGTCTCCTTCTTTACGTGACAGGTGCATGAGCAAAGAACCAACGTGCGATTCTCTGCCACTGCAATGTCACCTTTATATTTGTAAACCATGCCCGGACAGCCTTCATGTCCGTGCTGCTTTTTTCGCTCGGCTGTCGGTGAGCAAAAAGCGTTGATAGTCATCGACTGTAATACTCATCCGCTGGGTAGTCTTTCCACACTATTTCAATTTTTGCTTTCGCTTGATTCGTTTTGAACTGCTCACAGAAATCACTGACCAAGCAATAATTCTCGCATCGTATGTCCTCGCCTTCACGCCTCTCAATTACCCAACCCGTTTTCATTTTATTTTCGACAGCCCATTCAGCAGCTTCACGATGACCGAAAAATAAT
>Ga0208919_1001431_pt1 | contig 13764 bp, 23 predicted proteins | sample 4_EtaG_FD_184076 | JGI IMG/M metagenome (GOLD analysis project Ga0208919, IMG submission 184076) | Marine viral communities from the Subarctic Pacific Ocean - 4_ETSP_OMZ_AT15127 metaG (SPAdes) (version 3) | ecosystem: Environmental > Aquatic > Marine > Oceanic | place: Pacific Ocean | collected...
TTAAAGAACTATTTAAAAAAATAGGTATAAAATTAAATCCTGGTCAAATTAAAAAGGCTCAAGTATTTTTAAGAAGTGCTCTTAATAAAGGACAAGATATTAGTAAATTTATCCCTTTACCGGGACGGGGAGGAGCTGCTGCACTAGACTATAGTTTATTTAATTTTGTATTTGGTGTGCCCCCAGCGACAGCAGCTGTGGGAGCTGCAGGATGGTTATCTAAAAATCGTCTACCAGGCCAAATGCTAGGTACCCAAGCACACGCGATGAGTTTTATGGATGAAATGAATCAGAAAAAGGCTGAAATAGATGAGCAAAAAAATTTAGAAGCAGCTGAGAGATTAAGTGATATACAAAGTACAGCCCAAAATATTACACCTTTTGAACTTGATGAAAAGGAAGAAGTAGTTACAGCAAACACACCAACATATGGACCTTATGCAGAGCAAATCAAAAACCTCAAAGTCTAGGTATCCTAAGACTTGGCTCCTGGCGCCAGAATCAGGACCCACGCCTCAGGGCTTGAATATTAATTATAATACTGTTAAAACAGTTAAATTGGAGAAAATAAATGGCAGACAAAATAGACAAGGCTCTACCAAACGAGCCAAGAAAAACAATTAACGTTCCGGGGGAAGAAGAAATTCAAGAACAAGTTGTTGAAGCTCAAGAAGAGATTCAAGAAAGTCCCGATGGCGTTGAAGTAACCGAACAAGAAGATGGATCAGTTGATATTAATTTCGATCCAGCAGCTGCATCGATGGAAGGCAGCGATGAACACTACGCAAACTTAGCAGAATTTTTACCCGATCAAGTTTTATCCGAATTAGGCGCAGACCTAAGTGGAAAATATATGGATTATAATATGGGTAGAAAAGAATGGGAAAGAACTTATACTACCGGGTTAGATTTATTAGGATTTAAATATGACATGCGAACCGAACCATTTCAAGGCGCGTCTGGCGCAACTCATCCAGTTTTGGCTGAAGCAGTTACGCAGTTTCAAGCGTTGGCATATAAGGAGTTACTCCCTGCTGATGGGCCTGTCAGAACACAGGCGATTGGCGCACCGAATCCGGAGAAAACGAAACAAGCTGAAAGAGTAAAAGATTACATGAACTATGAGCTCATGGAAAAAATGAAAGACTATGAGCCAGACTTTGATCAAATGTTATTCTATTTACCTTTAGCAGGTTCAGCATTTAAAAAAGTTTATTTTGATGAACTTGAACAAAGAGCAACTTCAAAGTTTGTTCCAGCAGATGATTTAATTGTTCCGTATACAGCTACTTCTTTAGAAGATGCTGAAGCTATTATTCATAGAATTAAAGTTTCTAAAAACGAATTAAGAAAACAACAAGTTGCAGGATTTTATAGAGATATAGAATTAGGTACCCCTGCTCAAATAGAAGATGATGTTAAGAAAAAAGAACGAGAATTAGAAGGTCAAAGAAAAACTAAAGACGATGATGTTTATACTATTTTAGAATGTCATATTAATTTAGACTTAGAAGGTTTTGAAGATACTGATAAAGAAACGGGAGAACCTTCTGGAATTAAAATTCCATATATTGTAACAATTGAAGAATCATCACGACAAGTTTTAGCTATTAAAAGAAATTATGAAATTGGAGACCCTAGAAAAAATAAAATAGAATACTTTGTTCATTTTAAATTTCTGCCTGGATTAGGTTTCTATGGCTTCGGTCTCATCCATATGATTGGTGGTTTATCAAGAACTGCAACTGCAGCTCTACGTCAATTATTGGATGCCGGTACGCTCTCCAACTTACCGGCAGGATTTAAAATGCGTGGCATTAGAATTAGAGATGATGCGCAGTCTATTCAACCAGGAGAGTTTAGAGATGTAGATGCTCCAGGTGGTAACTTAAAAGATTCATTTATGATGTTACCATTTAAAGAACCTTCTCCAACTTTATTACAATTAATGGGTATTGTTGTTCAAGCTGGTCAAAGATTTGCTTCAATCGCTGATTTACAAGTTGGCGATGGCAATCAACAAGCAGCTGTAGGAACAACTGTAGCTCTTCTTGAAAGAGGCAGTAGAACTATGTCAGCAATACATAAAAGAATTTACTCAGCTCTTAAACAAGAATTCAAATTATTAGCTAGAGTATTCAAATTATATTTACCACCGGAATATCCGTACGATGTGGTTGGGGGTCAAAGAATGATTAAACAACAAGACTTTGATGATCGGGTAGATATACTGCCAGTTGCTGATCCCAACATTTTCTCTCAAACTCAGCGAATCTCCCTCGCGCAAACAGAGTTGCAATTGGCAGTCGCAAATCCTCAGATGCACAATATGTATCAAGCGTATCGAAATATGTATGAAGCCTTAGGTGTAAAAGATATTGATACCTTATTGGTTAAACCACCTCAACCAGCACCCATTGATCCAGCGTTAGAAAATATTATGGCTATGGCTGGTAAACCTTTTCAAGCGTTTCCAGGTCAAGATCATAGAGCACACATTACAGCTCACTTAAATTTCATGGCTACTAACATGGCAAGAAATAATCCAATGGTTATGGCTGCCTTAGAAAAAAATTGTATGGAACATATTTCATTAATGGCTCAAGAACAAATTGAATTAGAGTTTAAAAATGAAATACCACAACTTGCACAGATGCAACAAATGGCACAACAGAATCCTCAGATACAAATGCAGATGATGATGTTGCAACAACGAATCGAAGCACGGAAAGCAATCTTGATTGCAGAGATGATGGAAGAATTTATGAGTGAAGAAAAGAAAATAACTTCCCAATTTGATCATGATCCAATTGCTAAACTAAGATCAAGAGAATTAGATCTCAGAGCAGCTGATAATTTTAGAAAAAAACAATATGATGACGAGAGAATTAATCTTGATCGTATGAAAGCAATGATGAACCAACAAACTCAAGACGAGAAGTTGGATCAAAATGAAAAATTAGCTCAGTTAAGAGCTGATACCTCAATCGAAAAAACAATTTTAAGTAAATCTGTTCCAAATGTGGACAAATTTATCCCAAGTGTTGAGATTGAAAAATATAAAGGAGAAAACAAATGACGCTAAACATAAAAAAAGCGATAAAAAAGCCTGGAGCATTGAGAAAGTCCCTTGGAATCAAAAAAGGGAAGACAATTCCAGCATCTAAGTTAAAAGCAGCAGCTAAGAAGCCAGGAAAACTTGGACAAAGAGCTAGATTTGCTATAACATTAGGTAAATTACGTAAAAAATAAGGAGAAGTAATGGCTAAAGTAGATACAACTAAAGCATTAGGTATCAATAAAGATGGTTACCAAAAAGGTGGCATCGATATTGAAACTCCAAGTCAAAATTTGGAGTGGGATCCTAGATCGGCAACTAACGCTGATGGAATACAAAGAAATGTTATTCCAACTGGCGATAAAGTTGAAGTTAAAGGAACTAAAAGAATGCTAAAATCGAAAAGTAAAACAGCAACTTGGTATTAGTATATGGCCTGGTTCGGATTAGCAAAACTTGCTTTACAAGCAGGGGGTAAAATTTACGCTAACAGACAAAGAGCCAAAATGGCTATGTCTGATGCACAGCTTTTACACGCTGAAAAACAAGCGCGTGGCGAGGAAGCTTACCAGGGCAAACTTTTAGAAGCCCGTCAAAACGACTACAAGGACGAAATCGTTTTGGCGATTCTCACACTGCCCATAATTGTACTGGCCTGGTCGGTTTGGACAGAGGATCCGGAAGCTATGAGGAAAATAGAGATCTTTTTCGAGTATTTCTCAAATCTTCCCAAATGGTTTACAAATTTATGGATTCTCGTCGTGGCGAGTGTTTTTGGTATTAAAGGAACACAAATATTTAGGAATGGTAAAAAATAAGCTAGACAACTATACTTAAAAACAATATAAATAGAACAAGGAGACAATTATGAGACAAAACGGTGTTAGATCAAATGTAAGATTTCCATACAAAAAAGGTGGAGCTTCAAAAAAGAAAAAACAAGGTTACAAAGATAGAGAAGATGAGTCTATTAGTGCAAGACGTGGAAAAGAGTCTACTAAGAAACAATCTTTTAAAGACAGACGAGACGAGTCTTATGGAAAATGGGGCAAACGTACTCGAGGAAAAATAAATAGGTAAGGAGAAATCATGGCGCAAAAATTTCATTCAACTTCTGGTAATCCAAAAGTATCAGGCGAGGCTTGGGCAGCTGGAAGAGAACGACTTAAGAGAGGTGGAAAAGCTAGAAGAAATACAAGACGTATGAACAGACTAGAAGAACTTGGTCGTGTTGATGCAGAAAAAGCTTACACTAGAAAAGGTAAGAGAAATCTTAGGGACGAGAAAAAAAGAGTCGTAAGAGAATTAAAAAGAGGTTAATATGAACAGAAGAGGAATCAACACTTCTATATTAATTAAAAACGGACCTACAAGTGCAGGTAATGGAAGAGGAATAACTCCTCCAACACCAGCAAGTTCAGGTTTACCACCAAGTGGTTCAGCTCATGCCGTTCCAATCAATACAACTAAAGGTAGAAGAGCAATTGATAATACCGGCTCTAATGCTAATATTACTTTGGTTGGTGCTAGATCGAAAGTCTAATGTCTAACAAATCACTGCAGAAACTTCAGCAAATGCTGAAAGGTAAAAAGAAGAAAAAACCTGTCGCTCCTTCAGCGAGAGTGATGGCCCTTCAAGGTAGAAAACATTTTTCCGATGGCAGTAATTCCATGATTCGAGAAGCTCAAACAAATTATAATGGTAGTTATTTTGGTGGCTCAAGTTTAGGAGGAGTCAAAGTAAGCAATAAAAGTTATGATAAATATTATGGTTCACAATTTATACCCAAAGGATTTATAAAATAGAAATAAACTCGGAAAGAATGAATGAATTAAAAAAGTTTTGGCCCTTCGATGATAGTTTTTATCAAACTAAAGTTTATATTAGTGAAGATGAAAAAAAACAAATAAAACTTTTTCTTGATAATTTTAAAAATTCAGGGGATCCCGAGCAAACAACCACATATGCAAAAATAAATATTTTAAATCTACCTATATTAAAAAATTTAAAAAAACAAATAACAGATATCCTCGATTCCTTAGATTTATTTCTTGCCGATAATTGGGGTCAACAATATAAAAAAGGTAGTGAGCACTCCATCCATTCTCATCATGGGTCAGTTTATAGTGGTATTTTATATGTGGATCAAAGCAAAGAAACTGAGGGAACAGTTTTTATGCATCCCATGGGAGATGCAGTGAAAATCAGTACCAACAGATTTAGATATTTATTTAAACCAACTTTTGAACCTTCAGTATTAATTCTTTTTCCTTCTCATATTGCTCATTTTGTTAAGCAGGAGAAAGAGGATAATGGGAGAATAGCCATATCTTTTAATACTAGAGAATCAGAAAAATCAATATATAATACTAATAATATAATAACTAAAGGGGAGAGAAAACATGGATGAATTAACATTAATAAGTAAGATACAAAGAGACTTGAAAGAACAATATCAACGGATTGGCGATGCCATGATAGCTGGTGGTATTGACAATATGGAGAAATATAAGTATATGATGGGACAGGCACATGCCTATTTAAAAATATCACAGGATATCTCTAACCTGCTAAATAAGAAGGAGCAAAATGAAAAAGGAACAGTTATCAAACTCAACACCAGAGACGAATAATACTGAAGATAAAAAAGAAGCCCTATTAGATAAATATAAAGATTACAAAGAATATCAGGCCACCGAAACTAAAAAACAAAAAGAAAATTTAGAAGAACAAGTAAAAAATTCTGAAGAAACTAAATTACCTACTCCGACTGGATGGAGAATGTTGATTCTACCATTCAAGATGGGGGAAAAAACTAAAGGTGGTTTAATGTTAGCCGATGAAACTATTGAGCGATCACAAGTCGCTTCAACGTGTGGACTTGTTTTAAAACAAGGACCACATTGTTATGACAAAGAAAAATTTCCCGAAGGACCTTGGTGTAAAAAAGGCGACTGGGTAATTTTTGCACGATATGCAGGATCAAGAATCCTGATAGATGGTGGGGAAGTAAGATTGCTAAACGATGATGAAATTTTAGCAACCATCGAGAACCCCGAAGATATATTTCATCAATATTAATCATAGGAGAAACTATGCCAGAAGAAGAAAAGAAAACAGTTGATATTGATACTTCCGGTCCAGCAATGGATGTTGATATCCCTGAACAAAAAGACGAATCTACTATCGAAGAAAAAGAGGTTGTTCAAAAAGAAGAACCTACTATTAGAGAAGTAGTGGAAGAAAAACCTGCAGTAGAAAAAGCTGCAGAAGTTAAAGAAGAAACGAAAGAAGTTAAAGAAGAAACGAAAGATGAAAAAGAATTAGAGCATTACTCTGAAGGTGTTCAAAAAAGAATAGCTAAGTTAACTAAAAAATGGCGTGAAGCAGAGAGACAAAAAGATGAAGCAATTTCTTATGCTGAAAGAATGATGAGAGCAAAAGAAAAAGCAGATGCTAAAATCTCGAAGCTTGAGCCAAGTTTTATGTCTGTTACTGACGAGCGTATTATATCCGGTATGGAAGCTGCTAAAGCAAAATTAGCTGCAGCTAGAGAAGCAAATGATCTTGGCGCTGAAGCCACTGCATTAGCTGAAATATCTGAACTGGGTGTAAAAAGAGCTCAATTTAATGAGACTAAAGCTGCACAAGAAGAGTACGCTAAACAACAAGAAACAAAGAAAAAGGAGCCAAGTCTTGCTAGACAGTTGACCTCAAAAGGTACACCTGATCCGAAAGCAGAAGCTTGGGCAGACAATAATACATGGTTTGGACAAGATAATGCCATGACTTATACTGCCTTTGATCTTCATAAGACGCTAACGGAAAAAGAAGGCTTTGATCCCTCAAGTGACGAATATTATAAGGAAATTGATAAGAGAATAAGACTTGAATTCCCTCATAAATTTGATAAGAAGAGTGTAACGGAATCGACTAAACCTGTACAAACAGTAGCTTCAGCGAAGCGAAGTACAAAAACTGGTCGCAAAACAGTGAGACTCACGCCGTCTCAAGTTACAATCGCTAAAAAATTAGGTGTGCCACTTGAAGAGTATGCGAAACAACTAACAATCACGAAGGAGGCTTAAGCATATGAGTACAGATAAAAAAACTTCCCGTGCGAGTCAGACTAGAGAAAAGGAATCTCATAAAAAAGTTTGGACTCCACCATCATCTTTAGATGCACCCCCTGCACCGACAGGATTTCAGCACAGATGGATAAGAGCTGAAAGTTTGGGATTTAATGATTCTAAAAATATTCAAGGCAGATTACGATCTGGTTATGAATTAGTTAGATCAGATGAATATCCAGATTCAGACTATCCAGTTGTTGAAGACGGTAAATACAAGGGTGTGATCGGAGTTGGAGGCCTTTTACTTGCAAGGGTACCGGACGAGATCGTAAAACAACGTGGCGAATATTACGCCAAACAACATAACGACAAAGTCGAAGCGTTGGATAAAGATCTGTTGAAGGAGCAACACCAGAGTATGCCTATCGACATCGATAGACAATCTCGCGTAACTTTTGGTGGCTCAAAGAAAAGTTAATTTTTTAACGATTCCCAACCACTTAAAGATAAACTAACAATGACTGGAGGCCCGTAAGGGCAGGTCAATAAGGAGGCCATCATGGCAAATCAAACAGTAGCGTTCGGTCTAAGACCGATCGGTAAAGTTGGACAGAATGATGACAACCAAGGTTTATCTGAGTATAGTATTGCAGCTAGTTCAACTGCGATGTACCAAAACGATCCCGTAGCAGCAGCTGCGACTGGTTACATTGCAGTAGTTTCTACTTCTACTGCTACTATCTTAGGTTCACTTAATGGTATTTATTATACTGATGCCAACACGAGTAAGCCTACGTGGGCTAACAATCTCAAAGCAGCTAACACTGCAACTGATATTGTTGGTTTCGTAGCTGATGATCCGTACGAGAGATTTGAAATACAATCTTCAGACACAGCTGCTTCAGCGCAGACTAATGTCTTCTTGTGCGCAGACATCAAATACACTGCCGGAGATTCAGCAAACTATATTTCTAGAGTTGAGCTGGATAACGACACGTTAACAACAACAGCACAGCAGCTAAAAATCCTGGGTGTGAGTAAGAATATCGATAACGATGAAATCGGTTCTTCTCATGTCAATTGGATTGTTAAAGTGAATTCTCACTTTTTAGCTAATGGCACAGCCGGAGTATAGGAGGATAACATGGCGATATCACGAGGACAACTAGTTAAAGAACTAGAGCCAGGTTTGAATGCACTATTCGGCTTGGAATATAAACGTTATGAGAACCAACATGCTGAGATATATGTAACAGAATCTTCTGACAGAGCGTTTGAAGAAGAAGTTATGTTATCTGGTTTTGCAAATGCAGCAGTTAAACCTGAAGGTGGAGCTGTAACTTTTGACAATGCTCAAGAGACTTACACTGCTCGTTACACAATGGAAACTATTGCACTAGCATTCGCGATCACTGAAGAAGCGATCGAGGATAACTTGTATGACAGACTTGCGTCTAGATATACAAAAGCATTAGCACGTTCTATGGCGAATACTAAACAAATCAAAGCAGTTGATCCATTGATCAATGGGTTACCACAAACAGCTACATTCACATCAGGAGATGGGTCTGCGTTGTTTGCGACAAACCACCCAACGATTGCTGGAACAGTTCAAAATACTTTGACAACTCAAGCAGACCTTAATGAGACTTCATTGGAACAAGCATTGGTAGACATTGCAGCAATGACAGACGAAAGAGGTTTAAAAATTGCAGCTAGAGGAATGAAAATGATCGTTCCACCAGCGAATCAATTTAATGCTGAGAGACTTATGAAGTCACAAGGTAGAACTTCTACTGCTGATAACGACATCAATGCGATCGTATCTATGGGAATGGTTCCTCAAGGTTATAGAGTGAACAATTTCTTAACTGATGCAGATTCTTGGTATCTTATCACTGACGTACCAAATGGTATGAAGTACTTTGAAAGAACGCCGATTAAAACGGCGATGGAAGGGGACTTCGATACTGGTAACGTAAGATACAAAGCTAGAGAAAGATACAGATTTGGTGTATCTGACTATAGAGGTATCTTTGGCGTTCAAGGTGCGTAATTAAATTAATCTTTTGTGGCGAAACATAGTTTCGCCACAATTGTATGAAAGAATAGTAAAATGAAGGAATATCTCGTACAAATCTGGGCTTATGATCATTATGCTAAATTTAAGATGTTAGCCAATGATAACGCTGAGTCTATTGAAAGGGCTATAGTTGACAAATTAGGAGAAAAGAGTATAGTCTGGGAATCAACGGGAATGTTTAGAGATGTTCCTAATAGAATAACTTATGAAGAGGTTATCGATGGTACAAGACCTGTACAAACAAAAAAGGTCCTTGGAGTTGAGGTGGCAGCTGGAGTATGAGCAAAATGGTAAATATACTCTTAATATGGTCAAAATTGATAATGCTATTAGAGATGTTATCACTTCGATCAAAACCGAGGAATCTAAAATTGCAGATAGAGAAAATGCAATTAGAAATTCTGCCCCCCAAGTTTCTGTGGCTACTTAAATAAACGCCACATCGCTGAAAATTGCTTTTTAGCCTAGGGATCTCTTGCACTCAATTAAAATCTAATATATAAATATCTCACTATACAATTAATTAATTGGATATCGACGCGTATAGTCGACGGCCTAGAGACGATATCCTATAAACTAGGAGAATAATTATGGCAAGATCAACGTTCGCAGGACCAGTAAGATCCCTAAGAGGATTCTTAGGAACTGGCCCCGACATGGCTCAATCAATCACAAGTGGTGGTACAGTTGACGGTGGAACTGACATTACTGGGATAGATAAATATCAAGGTAAAATTATACAGGTTGGCAATGCAACCACTGTATTTAATTTACCTGAAATCATATCTACGGCTACAGCTAATGTAGCTGGTAGCGATGATCCAAACTCTGCAAACAGAGTTGGAATGATGTATGAGTTCATCGTAACTTCAAGTCTAACAAGTTCATACACATTTACTTTGAATGCAGGAACTGCAGCAGGTAGAGATACAGCAGATGTGTTTAGAGGTTGTGCATGGTACAACAATACAGCGACTGATCCAGGAGTTGTAACTGCATTTACTGCAGGTGGTGCTGATACACTAACTTTAGATGCTACTACTAGAGGTGGACTAGAAGGTGCTCACATAAGATGTAGAGCAGTTGCTGGTTTAATTTGGTCAATTGATGCATTCCTAATTGGGAATGGTACATTTGCTACACCTTGGAGCTAATAGATAAATAATTATTATGGGCCTTCGGGCCCATAGTGAAAATAAATAAGGAGAACAAATATGGCATTAAGTTCAAATGTAAAACAAACTATCCCTTTAACAGGAGACGGTTTAGCTAGAAAATATTCCGGTACTAGTACTGTTGTAATTACTAAAGCTAGAATACAAGGTGTTTATGGACAAGCAAGTAACGCTGATGCAGAAATAAAAATTTATGATGAAGCAACTTCAGATAAAACAGCTTCTAAATTAGTATTTCATGCAAAGTTTTCAAATGCAGATAATCATGGACAAAGCTTTGAAGTTCCTGGCGAAGGAATTAAATGTGATGCAGGTATGTATGTCGATTTAACTAACTGCGACTTTTGTACGATTATTGGAACGTACACGTAAGGGGTAGCCAATGGCGTTTTCGGGTACAACTACATTCGAGAAAAATTTCTCGATAGATGATGTAATTACGGAGTCATTTGAAAGATTAGGTTTTTTTGATTATTCTGGTAATGATTTAAAATCAGCTAGACGATCATTAAATATAATGTTTCAAGAATGGCAAAATAGAGGTGCGCATTTTTGGGAAGTAGCTGAGAATACTTTTACCTTAGTGGCTGATCAAGCAACCTATACAATGTTTAGATCAACTGACGACGGGACTTCAAGTACCACAGCTGTTTATGGAGCTTCCGATATATTAGAAGCCAGTTTTAGAACTACTTCAAATGTGGACACTCCACTTTCAAAAATTAATAGATCACAATATTCAGCTTTTTCAAATAAAACAGCTACAGGACAACCTTCACAATATTGGGTACAAAGATTTATAGATAAAGTTACAATGACTTTATATTTAACTCCAGGTTCTACTCAAGCTGGAGATTTTATTCATTATTATTATTTAAAAAGAATTCAAGATGCCGGAGCCTATACTAATGAAGCCGATGTAGTTAATAGATTTGTTCCTGCTATGTGTGCAGGGTTAGCTTATTATTTATCTATGAAAAAAGCTCCAGCGCGAACACAAGAAATGAAATTAATTTATGAGGATGAATTTAATAGAGCATTGCAAGAAGATGGATCTCCTGCAAGTGTTTATATTTCTCCTAAGACTTATTATCCGGAGATATAATGGCAAAATTTGCAAAAGGAAAACACGCATTAGCAATTTCAGATCGAAGTGGATTAGCTTATCCATGGAGACAAATGGTTACAGAATGGAATGGAGCATTTGTTCATTACTCAGAATATGAACCTAAGCAACCACAATTAGAACCCAAACCATTTGTAGCTGATCCTCAAGGATTAGATAAAGCAAGACCAGCTAGAACAGAATTCGGAACACAAGATTTTTTACCAAAGAATCCATTTACAACAGCAGCTGCTTCTAAACAAGTTACAGTTTCAGAACCTTTTAGTAAAAGATCCAATAATGATATTGTAAGATTTACTGCCGTTAAATCTCCGGTGGGAGGAGTTGCAGTTTCTACATTTGAAATGTCAACTACATTAGCATCTTCAATTGATGCTAGTACTGATTCTATTTTATTAACTGATTCATCGGCGTTTCCTACAGCTGGATATATAATTATTGAAAAAGTCCAAACTTCTGGTGCCACGGGAGATTCTTATTATAATAATGAAGTAATTCAATACACAGGAAATTCAGCTAATACTTTAACGGGATGTACACGGGGAACCAACTCACAATTTAGAGGATATACTCCTAAAAATACAACAGCAAGTTCTCATAATTCAGGAGCAAAAATTTATGGTGGATATTCTATAACTATGGTACAAACAACTCATAACCAAGCTGGACAGCCACCAACAGTAACTCAAGAAAATAGTTACACGTTTGATTTAGTATCGAATGCTGCAGCTAGTGCAACTGGAGGAGGATTCCAAGTCTTAGCAGGGCCATTGGATTACCAACAAGGATAATATGACATACGCAGAATTAGTAACAAAAATTAGAGAATATACAGAAGTAACAAGTTCAGTTTTAACTGATGCGATTGTAAATGGGTTTATAGAAGACGCTGAATGGAGAATATTAAGGGATGTAGATGTAGATGCCAATAGAAGATATGAAACAGCTAGTATGGTGGCTTCAACTAGATTTATTGATGCCCCAGATAATTGTTTAGTTATTAGATCGGCTCAAATTGTTGATTCAGACGGAGTTGGAGCAGCTGATAATAGAGATTTTTTACAGTATAGAGATACGAGTTTTATGTCCGAGTTTAATCCTAAAAATTCGACAGGAGTGCCTAAATATTATAGCTGGTGGGATGCTGATACAATTGTCGTGGCTCCTACTCCTAATGCGACCTATACCATTCAATTAAATTTTACCTTGAAAGACCCAGGATTATCGAGTACAACTACTACAACATACTTAAGTTTGAAGTTTCCCAATGGACTTTTGTATGCATGTCTGATAGAAGCATTTAGTTTTCTAAAAGGCCCGAATGACCTCTTGCAATTATACGAAGGAAAGTATAAACAAGCTGTTGAAGGCTTCGCAATAGAACAAATGGGAAGACGAAGACGAGACGAATATCAAAGTGGTGTTCCTCGTATAGGTAAATAGGAGAAAAAAAATATGGCTATAACACAAGCGATTGCAAACGCATTTAAGAAACAGCTATTGGAAGGCGATCAAAACTTTGCTTCATCATCTGGAGACAAGTTCAAGATAGCCCTTTATACTTCTTCAGCAACTCTAAACTCAGCGACTACTGCATATTCAGCATCTAACGAAGTTGGTAATAGTGGACAGTATACAGCTGGTGGTGGAGCGTTAACCAATAACGGAACATCTATTTCTGCAGGTGTAGCGAGAGCTGATTTTGCAGACCGTTCTTTTACTGGTGTAACTCTAACTGCTAGAGGAGCTTTAATTTATAACACTTCATCTGCCGTAACAAATGCAGCAGTGTGTGTTTTAGATTTTGGAGCAGATAAAACAGCTACTTCTGGTACGTTTACAATTCAATTTCCAGCGCCGACAAGTACAGCAGCTATCCTAAGAATCTCAGGATAATAGGGAGGTAACTTCCTATGAGTCAACCGACTTGGGGTTCAGGTGTTTGGGGACAAAATCAATGGGGCGATCAAGCCGACGTAGCAATTGTAGCTACAGGTTTTGCATTAACCAATACACTCGGGGACGAAACATCAGCCGGAGAAGTTAACACTGGGTGGGGTAGACTTACCTGGGGCGAAAACGCTTGGGGCGAGTATGGCGATGCCATAGTAAATAATACTAATCTCCTAATGAGTGCCACTCTTGGAACGGCAGTCTATGGTGGAGATGCCAACGCAACAAATTCTACAAATAATAATCAAGAACTAGGTGTTACAGTAGGTACTGTCACAGCAACTGGAACTACAAC
>Ga0208919_1001432_pt1 | contig 13755 bp, 17 predicted proteins | sample 4_EtaG_FD_184076 | JGI IMG/M metagenome (GOLD analysis project Ga0208919, IMG submission 184076) | Marine viral communities from the Subarctic Pacific Ocean - 4_ETSP_OMZ_AT15127 metaG (SPAdes) (version 3) | ecosystem: Environmental > Aquatic > Marine > Oceanic | place: Pacific Ocean | collected...
AAACCTCTGTAGTCTGAGAGATCAAGCTGATTTGGTTGTGATAATCTTGCACAACCAAGGTAACCATTGCCTCAGTACGGCGAGGCAGTCTCGCTTTCTTAGTCATTAGTCATACTCCCTTTCAATGCTCCACCTACGTTGCTCCACCTAAACATTGGCGGATAAATATTTATTACCTCCGGGCAGGTACAAGTGAAACTTTTCTTGTTCCGGGTACGCAGCCGGGTAGGCAGCCGGGTGAAAAATAAAAACAAAAAAAAGAGGAGGCTCACGCCTCCTCCTCCGTCAACTCACCATATGAATCACAAGTGATGCAATCAATCGCATCACCATCCTCGTTCCTGACATAGCCATTCCCATGACAGTCAGGGCATATCACTTTGTTATCCATGATGGATATTCTCCCTTCTATAAAAATATCCCAGCCAATAACAAGGCTAAGATAATTGCAGAAGCAAACCCATGTAACCAAACCTTGATGTCATGCTTCTCAATCATCACACCTTCTCCGTCACAATAAGAAGCGCACCAACGGCAATGGCAAAAGCCATCACCGTTAACATCAAATCAATATGAGAGAAGTTATCAGGTGCCACTACAGCAATCACACAACCAAGCATTGAACAGCTAATGCTTAGTATCAGAACCATGAAGGCAACCTTCCTCATGCCGCCACCTTTTTTCTTGGCCAGTGTCCAGTGAGTTGATATCTAAATCCACTGCCCAATGATGAGTTATAATCCTCATTGATTTGCTCAACCTTTTTATTCCACAACCACTGAGGAACAGTCCCTTTGACAGCATCCCACTGTGAACGTGGGAAGAACAGCCTCACCCTCTTGCTGTGAGAAAGAGAGGATGATTGATTGGACTCAATTCTCCAATCGAACCCAACTGATTTATCACTCGACCAATCAGGAACAGTGCCGACAAAAACAGGAGCATTAAACTTATCACTCCATGCCTTGCGTTCCGCTTGTTGTTCCGCAATCTCTTCCGCAGTGGCATCACCAATGCGTTCAAGATTTTTCAATGACAGGAACTGAACCTTGTCCTTGTTGGGAACCTTGGCGATAACACACTCACCAAACTGACCTGTCCAAAACTTAACAACCAAAACACGTTGTCCTTTGGTCGCTTTATTCTTCTGTTTATTTGACAGAACCTTTGCCGCAAACGGCGTAGTCAATTCATTGCTAATCATAGTCACCTCAATAAGTATTGGTTGGTTAATACTGACTGCCATCATCAGGCATCGCCCATCACGGCGACACGACCTCTCGGTTTCGGCTGAAAAAGAAGGGCCACTGGTGTTAGCCAGTGACCCCCAAGTCGATTGATATCTGATCACCCTTTGTTTGCGGTGACAGTGACCAGACTTTCCGCTGTCAACTCAGCGTTGAGGCTAGTCACCAGTACTAAACTGCAACCTCTATGATCTCACCAAACGCTTCGCCCATAAATGAAGGCGTTGCACTAGTGGTTGCCCACAACACAGGATAGTCAACGAGGTTGCAAACTTTATCGCCAACGTAAGCATGTCCATCGGTGAAGTAGATGAACGCATCCACTTCAAATCCCTCACGCTCAACGAGATAAAACGGCGGGTCGAAATTAGTACCGCCGCCAGAGATTTTACGAACCTTGATATCATCGTGCGATTCAAATAGATCGTATGCCTCGCCATCCTTGTTGCGTTGAATGCGAGTATCACAGTAGATAACGATAGTGCGCTCTGGCTTGATGCTTTCTCGTATCACATCAATCTCACCAGCAAACGCCTCTGCTTCCTTCTGCGAAACAGAAGTGCTGGTGTCGATTGCGAACACGAGATCGCCACCGCCAACACCTCGCTGACTAGGGAAGTAATCACCCCGTCCAAGGTGTCTGCGATTTGGCTTGGCGAAAGTTAACTCGCCAGCAAAAGCACGTTCCAAATAATCAGCAAGCGCCTCAACCCAATCAACAGGCTTGGTCTGCGCGGCATCAAGTATTCCCCCGTCAACATTAACTGAGCCAGAACCTGTTGCCTTCTCAGCAAGCGCCGCCGTTATGACTCGCTTGTTGAGTTCATCAAGTTCCTTCTCCATGTCATCAGGATTGAGTGCTTCGCCTTCATTATTGGTCATGTCCCAGACTTCGCCAGCTTGATCAAAGTCCTCTGGCTTGCCAGATGGATCAGTATCACCATCACCATTAGCATTGCCATCACCATCGCCATCGGCATCACCATCATCATCGCCAGCATCGTTGGCAACGCCATCGGCATCATCATCAGCATCATCGCTTGGTAATGAATCAACCAGCGCACCATCGCCAACCTTTGGATCACCACCCTCTGGCTCATCACCATCACTGCCTTCTGGCTGTTCCTTTTCCAACAGCTTATAGACTTGCTCTGCCGTCATGCCATCGTACTGCCAATCAAGTAACGCACCCTCTGGCAAAACCAGCCCAGCTTTTATCACGATAGGATTGATCACATAGTCACAAGCTATGTTCCACTGTTTAGGATCACGACCATTACGTCTTAGTGGATGGGCGAGAGTAACGTGCAACCCCTCATGTAAAATCACACCAAGCAATTCTTTATCAGGAGTGACGCGAACGAACTCGCGGTTCCAAAACATTGACTTGCCATCAACCGCCATCGTTTTAGTTTTAGTGGTCTCAACAAGTGGCATCCCGTAAACGATGCCTGCATAAGCAGGGGCCATAAGTCCAAGCCGTGATCTGCTTTTTACTAAGCGACCCAGTTCGGGATCGCGCATTGTCATATAGTCCATTAGTCACCTCATTTTATTATTTGTCAGTCAATGATGCTTTCGCATCCATGAACACCACCGCAATGATGCTCATGGATACGAGGGCAAAGCCCTCGCACCTTCACAAGTTATGCCGCAAACAGCTTGTCCATTTTCTTCGCGGTCTCGACATCCTTCGCGACCTTCGCGACCTTCTTCGCAACCTTCTTGCGTTGATCCGCATCATCACGCAGATCGCCAGCGTTATGATTGCCAATCGCCGCAGTCAAATCGTTAGCGGCGTCTGCAAGGACCGCATCGTTATCCCAGTTGATACTGCGAATGACGCCAACAAGATCACGAATTTTCTGCACCGTGCTATCACGAAATGGCGCAGAAGATTTGTCCTTCGGATCGTATGCCTTCAACGCATCCACAAGATGCCGTGCAGTCTCAATGATTGCGTCAGCGGTGTTCACTTTAATCCGCTGTTGAGCATTCTCAATTTGTTGACGTTGAGAATCTTCAACGGCCTTGATCTGAGTAGAACTGAGACCCGTATTGCTACGAACATCGTTCTCGTTGTCTGGGACAAAGGTCCACTCAACTGCAAGTTTGAAACCCTCTTCGGCAATTTGCTTACCAGCCTCAATCTTGTCTTCGGCAGTGTAATGTGGAGACAGCCCATAATCCGCAGGGTCAAACAGTTCTGCATTCTCCTGTTTGATTTTCTCGATAGCGTTAGGGATCGCCTTCGCCAGTTTTTCTTTTGCCTCAACCAACTGACTTTCAAACGCACCCAAGTCTCTCGTCACCTGTTCATTGAGTGCATTCGGGCAGATGTAAAATGTTCCTTGTGATGCACCCCCATCTCCATTGATTGACCACGGTGCGAGACCGCCAACAATCCGCTTCCCAGAAACAGGGCCAGCAGTCTTGCCCTTGAGATAATTTCCAGCACGACCAACAATCTGTCGTGCTTGCGCTATCGTTTCAGATGGAAGCACTCGCTTGGTTGCACTGACATGCTCTTCGCTGGTGCTGTAAAGATCAGCGAGACCCGTAGTCGCTACGGCATCCTTCTTAGTGCTGTTGATTTTCTTAGTAGCCAACCGCACTAACAAAGCACGATCTTTCAACGATGGGACTGCAATTTTATTCTTACTCATTAGTCACCTCATTTTATTATTATTTGTTAGTCAATGTTGATGCCTTCGCATCCATCAACACATCCGATTGAATGTGCTGGTGGATACGAGGGGCCTCGCCCCTCGCACCGTTAAAAGTTATGAGCGAATGTCAGCCCATTGTAGAGCAAAGTCCCGATACTCTTTTGTATCAGCAAGCTCTACTTGTCTGCGCTTGATCGCTTCGACAACGAACACCAGAATTTCTGGTGAAGTGAACTCGCCTTCGCCAATGCGGGACAAGTAAGTGATGATGTTTCCAAAGTTGGAAGCATTAGCCAAACGAATTAACAAACTTGCCGCCGCAAATTGATGACCAGTTTCTTGTGGGATCGTGGCGTTAGTCGGATCAGTCAACGCCTGCTCAACGTCAACCGATTGTGCGGCATGCTTCACTGCAATAAATGCAACAGCCGCTTCCTCACCCACAATCCCCTCAATGACAGGCCGCTCAATTTCTGTCGGTAAGCCAGCGTCCAAAACATGAGCCAGCCTTTCCCAAGTGCGTGGGGTTGGCGCAGTCGGATGCTCATGCTTCTGCGCTGGATCAAGCCTAAACAAGTATGGCTCACCACCTACGGTCATCATCTTATTGAATGATGTCACCAGTGGATTGAGACCCACCGTGTCAGCCCACTCAAGCCACGAGTCAAGATCAGGCATCATTGTGAAGTGTGTCCACCGTGTCCCTGTCTGCATTCCCATGCCATGCGAGTTAGCCCTGTCCTTCTGTCTGTTGCCAGACCCAACAATCAAAACCAAACCATGCTCACAGTTTGGATCACTTTGTTTGTGGCCAGCCAAAACAAACGAGCCAATCTTTCCCGTGTCAGTCAACTGCTGACAGGCGGTTTGTTTCTCGCGCCCACCTTGTGTGAACTCGTCCACATAAAGTATGCACCAAATTTTCTCGCCTGTGATCGGGTCACGTTGTGGCCAGAAGTCTCCAACCGCACGTTTCATTTGCTCATCAACAACGTGTGGCAGTCCAGATAAATCCAACAGATCAATGTTACCCAAGCGAACATCGTCCACCAGTTTAATCTGATGTGGTTCCAGTGATTCAATTTCTTCAATCAGTTTCGCCACAACTTCGGTATTGCGCTCGCCCATCTTCGCTTCGTACTGAAGTTTCTTGATAGCGACAGATTTGAACACACGCTTTGCGTGATGGTTCAGCACTGCTGTTTTCCCAATGCCATTCGGCCCGTGAATAAATACAGGGGCGAACGGTAAGGTCGCCTCAAGAATGTCAGGGACTTGCTTCGCTGTAATAGTTTCCATGTAGTCACCTCAAAAGTTTAGTGGTTAATATTTGTTATGGTGCTTCCGCACCCAAGAACACCAACACCGTTGATGCTCGTGGGTGCGCTCAGATTTCTCTGAACGCTCCACAATTTTATTGTTCGTATTGATGTACAAAGTGGTGGCACTCGTGCATCAGAACTTTTGTGAACACATCAAGATTGAATGTGTTGTTAAACCCGTCAACGATTGCCCGTTGTGCGTATGATATTGAACAATCTTTATCAGTAGCAACCAGCGCAGTGAATTGATTGATAACAAACGAGCGCAAACCTTTATTATTGTTGTTGTCAATGAAGTGTTTGCACTTGGCTCTAAAATGTTCTTGCACTTCACTGCCGTGAAATTGTCCCATCAATGTTTTTCTGTAGTCGTAACTGCCATCCAACCAAAGTCTAAACTCTCTGATGTACCAGTTAGCGCAGTCTCCTAAATCTTTCATTCTTCTGGAATATGGATAAGGACTTGGCGAACCAGCATCCAAGGCATCTTCAACTTCAGAATTGATAGCGTACATATCGCAAAGGATTTCATTTCGTATACTCATTTAGTCACCTCATAAGTTATGTTTGTTTGTGATGCTTCCGCATCCATGAACACCATTGTGTGATGCTCATGGATGCGCTCACTTAAAAACAAGTGAACGCACCGCCGCTTCTTTATTTGTATTGAAGACAGAATAAATCAGGAGACCCCGTTAAGCGGCTTGATCCCACGACCATGCAAACACACGTTTTCTTAAACGCCTTTTAAGTCGTAACTGACTCAGTGAATGCACACGAGTGAGATCGTTATCGGCCACTTCAACTACTGCATTAGCAGGGCGCTTGCGAGGGCCATGATCCCCCGTGGAGTTGTTACCGTCCCGCATCCCCCTACTCAGGGGAGCGTGGCGGGGGGCAGAAACCCAAAGCCCCTATGAACCAAAACAACAACAAAACAACAGGACAATTAATACCACAATCAGCCCCCATTGCAAACCACTAATGCCCATCCACCCGCACTAGGCGGGGGCGGCTGTATGCCTCATAATCCCTCCATGATTTTTGCTGGTGTCCATTGATTAAAACCCATCGCCCATCACGCCAGCGCGAATCATTAACGCTAGTCAGGACTCTAAATATTGACGGGTGAATGTTTGATAAATCGACAGGCGATTTGATGGGAGTTTCAACAAGCAGGACGGTGGTAACTTCAAAACTTTTCCCAGCAGTAGCGTGCAGCACGCAAAAACTTTTCCCCAGTAAAATTAAAACCCAGTCCCATGTAACCAGACCGACAACATCACGCACACTATTAACGCCACGCCAATCGCGTTAGCAGTTGTTGGCAGTGCAAACATTAGTAACAGGACAACAGGACAATGACTGACAACACTAACGATAAAGACAAGACCAACACGTTCACCGTTATCGATGGCGGTAAAGACAACACACCGCACACAACACACAACGCAACGCATGACAGTGAAGACAGTGACGACACATTGTCCGACAACAACAGCGACACCAGTGGCCATGATGCACACAACAAACAACGCACCACTGCAACAAACATTGAGCGTTCAACTGATAGCAAGAAACCCAAACGCAAGTTAACTGCAAAGCAAGAGAAGTTTGCACGACTGCTAGTAAAAGGTGAGTCACAGATAAGTGCGTACGAACAATGTTACGACACCAAGAACATGAGCAAGAATGCGTGCTATCGGGAAAGCAGTTTGTTAGCTAGTCACCCAATGATAACCCAAAGGTTAAATGAAGCTAATGCAGCAAAGGAACGTCTTGCGGTATCCTCAGCGCTCTCTCGACAACAGCACGTTTTGAATCGACTCATGATTGAAAGCACTGACGATGAGTCAAACGCAAGCGCACGCATTCGCGCATTGGAGTTACTTGGTCGCGTGGCCATAGATGGGCCAGCACTCTTCAGTGAACGACTCGAGGTAACGACAGAGTCAGAGTCCGCTGACGATGTTCGGAAAGAATTAGAGTCACGACTCACCGCACTCCTTGGCCAGCGCAAAAGCTCATAGCCTAGTCAAGGCATCGCCCCACCTCACGGCCGCAAAAAGACTCGACTGATTCGATTCTGCTTTCCAGAAAACCCACGGGGGGTAGGGCCATGAAGGAACCCTATCCCAGAGGCGGGGGAGAGATACCCCCCACCCCCCTTGCGTGACGCCGCCCCCTCCACCCCCCTACACACTATTCCACACAAACAATTATATTCGTTTAAGGAACCCTATTAGGTGGCCACTGCCCCACACTATTAAATAAAAAAGCCCCACTCACAATCGTCATTGCAAGCAGGGCAGCGGGACATGGAGGGAGGGAAGCTCATGTCCGTGAAACTAATTTAATCTTTATCATATTTCTAAGTATGAGTCTAGATTCAGTCTATATGAATCTAGATTCGTTTAGAATCTAATAAACATATAGTATAGATTCTATATGAATCTAGATTCTATGAATCTAGATTCTATGAATCTAGACTCTGCATCTTGAAAAAGTATTTTATATTTGTTAGTAGTATGTTCATAAATTAAGGGGGAAAAGTTTATGTTCACTAACGGCGCTTCGTACACACAGGATGAATTTCCTGTGATGCACTTAAAGCACATTCCAAGCCCTGACTTCTTTAGGCTCTTAGGAGAGCTTCAGGGGGGTCTTATGTACTTGGCCTCACCATACTCTAGCAAAGGTCTCGTAGAGACCCCTGTGCGCCGCCGTAGGCTGATTAAGACTATAGAATTCACCCATAGGTTACTGGACAGTGGATGCTGGGTCTTCAGCCCGATAGTGTATGGGGTGGGAATTGAGGCTAATGGGTTCAACCATGACAACGAATGGTGGATGCGTAGGGACTTTGAATTCTTCAAGCATTGCGATGCTCTGGGGGTGTACTGCCTAGAAGGATGGGAGGATAGCCCCGGCGTGAATAAGGAAATAGACTGGGCGCTGACAATGAACAAGAAGGTGCTGATGCTGGATGAAGAGGGTGAGACAAAGCAATAGGGCTGTAATCCCTGTAGAGGACTGTGGGCATTGTGGAAAAAGGCTGGCCGATGACTACTGGGTGGTTAATGGGGAAGGGGTCACCCTTCATGTCCTGTGTTTTAGTAAGTATCGTGAGGAGAAACAGAAGCTCAAGGATATGGTGGAGGACTTCCTAGATGACACCTAATCAGAAAAAGGCTCTGGACTACATCAAGCAGTATTGGGTAGAACATGGGTACTCCCCAAGCTACAGGGAGATAGATAGCGTTACCCACGGTGGGCTTGGTAATACCCACAAGATTGTCAATGACTTATACCAGAAGGGGTTTATTCATATTGACAGACGCAAGCAAAGGGCTATCTATCCAATGTCTGTATGGTATGAGCTAAGAGGACAGATCGATGGCGGAAACAAGGCGCAGGGGCAAGCCGAGGCCGAGGAACCACAGGAAAAAACTGGGGCCTAAATCTGCTTGGGCAGGCATGAAGAAGAAGAAACGAGGGCAGGGCTGATGGGTGATCAGGTTGCCTTTGTAACGGTTGGTGGTATCAAGTATCCACGGATCAGCGTCTACTGGAAGGATATCATAGGCGATGCTTCTTCAGTTGATGTCAGGGTATCCAAGCAACTTATGTGTCCTGTGATCTGCACCGAAGGCTACCTGTTTGATTGTTTCACCGAAAGTGGGGAGAAGTATGTCCGTACCTTTGCCACTTGGTCTTATTATGAGCCTGAAGACGAGGCCAGCTTTGGAGACCGTAACTGTTTCCCTGTGTCTGTCCTGACTAGGGAAAGCAAACGTGATCTGAAAATAGCTGTCGCTTGGATGGAAGCTAACGAGGAAGAGAGAAAAGATTGAGGCGAGACTTCGACTTTTATCCCACCCCAATAAGTATTGTTCGGTTAATGGTTGATAAGTACGTCAAGCGTACCCCAACCGTGTATTATTCCACGCCCGTATGGGAGCCTTGTGCTGGGGATGGCAGGATAGCGGAAGCCCTGAAGGATGCCGGGGTATGCGATGTGCTGGAAACGGATATACAGAGGGGGCAGGATTTCTTTGACTATGACCATGCTCCTCTGGAGTATCTTGTTACCAACCCTCCCTTCAAGGGGATAAGGCAATTTATAGATCATGCCTTTGCCATAGGGGTTAAGCGTATGGCTCTGGTCTGCCCGGAAAGACTATGGGCCTGCAAGAAAGGCCGTGAACAATTCCAGAGGCACAGGCCGAATATATTTGCCAATATGGACTGGAGGGAAGACTACCTTGGTAAAGGAGGAAGCCCGGACAGGGCCTTGGCTGTTGCTATATGGTGGCAGCCTTGTGCCGATACCTGCCATTTTGATGTCTGGTCTAGGGATGAGATCACTTCCCGTTCATCCTCTCCCGAAGATTGTTAACATAGTCCCATAAGGCAGAAACATTTTTCTGGGCAGCGTCTAGGTCAGCACGCAGTTTCACCACCTCTACATAGGTATCGCGCTTTTCTAGGTAGGCAGTAAGGGAGTCCACATCTTTTCTTAACGATGTTACGTTTTCTCTTAGCCGTACAGCCATTACGACAAAAAGAAATATGACTACTAACTGGTCCCAGTATTCTGTAATTATGTTAAGATTCATAATGGCCATATAGAATAAAAGTTGAACAGATAATGTTGACGCTACTTTGTCAATGGGCTAGTGTGCTATCGTCTTAGAGTCCTAGCGACTTGGCGGTGGCGCTCTAAGGTCGGTTCCGGGGATACCGTTACCCGTGCAAATTTCCCCCTTTAATTAGGAGAAGAGGACGCGATAGCGTCCTTTTCTTTTGGAGCTATGGTAGATCAGCAACTACAGACCTACTTAGATAAGATCGACCTCCTTCCCTTTGAGGAGCAGAAGTCCATTTTGACTCTGCTCAACAAGCTGGATGGTTTACAAGAACGTGAACAGATATCACAACGGTTTCTTAGATTCGTCAAGAAGGTATGGCCAGCTTTTATTGAAGGTAATCATCATTCGATTATGGCCGATGCTTTTGAGCGGGTTGTTAGTGGGAAACTCAAGCGTTTAATAGTTAATATGCCACCCAGACATACCAAGTCTGAGTTTGCAAGTTACCTGTTGCCTGCTTGGTTTCTTGGCCGATACCCTGAAAAGAAGGTGATACAGACTGCACATACAGCAGAGCTTGCTGTAGGATTCGGTAGAAAAGTCAGGAACTTAGTAGGAGATAATGATTTTCAGACAGCCTTCCCCGGAGTTAAGTTACGACAGGACTCCAAGGCTGCTGGAAGATGGAACACTAACTCCGAGGGCGAATACTTCGCTATCGGTGTTGGAGGAGCAGTGACGGGGAAGGGCGCAGACCTTCTGATAATAGATGATCCACATAGTGAACAAGAGGCCCGTTCGCCAGACCCCTCTGTCTTCGATCCTGTTTATGAATGGTACACTTCGGGGCCACGACAAAGACTGCAACCCGGAGGAGCCATAGTTATTGTGATGACACGCTGGCATCAGCGTGACCTTGCAGGACAGATTTTGAAATCTTCTCAGCAGAGGCAGGGAAGTGATGAGTGGGAAGTGATACAGCTTCCTGCAATACTGCCTTCAGGTAAATCCTTGTGGCCTGAATACTGGCCGAGGGAGGAACTGGAAAAATTAAAAGCGGAGCTTCCCGCTGGTAAGTGGTCTGCACAGTATCAGCAAGACCCAACTGCGGAAGAGCAGGCTTTAATTAAACGAGACTGGTGGAGGAAGTGGGAGGAAGACAACCCGCCTCCGTGTGAATTTATTATACAGTCTTGGGATACAGCGTTCCTTAAAACGCAAAGGGCGGATTATTCCGCCTGTACTACATGGGGTGTCTTCTTTCGTGAGGATGCTTCAGGTAAGGAAGCAGCTAATATAGTTTTGTTGGATGCCTTCAAGGACAGGATGGAGTTTCCTGAACTGAAGGCGGTAGCACAAAAGTCTTATAATAAGTGGGAGCCTGATGCCTGCATCGTAGAGGCAAAGGCTGCTGGAGCGCCACTTATATTTGAACTTCGTCAAATGGGCATACCTGTTGGCGAGTTTACCCCGTCCAGAGGAAACGACAAGATAGCAAGGGTGAATGCGGTCAGTGACCTTTTTGCCTCTGGTATTGTGTGGGTTCCGAATACAAGCTGGGCAGAAGAAGTTATCGAAGAGTTCGCGGCATTCCCTGTTGGGGAGCATGATGATCTTGTCGATAGCAGCACGCAGGCTCTTCTAAGGTTCAGGCAGGGCGGTTTCGTCCGTGTTCCTACTGATGAAGAGGAGGAGGAGTTTCAGGTTAAGCGTGCTGAGTATTATTAGTGGAGGTGACTATGGGCTTTACCCCCGGCGCTTCGTTTACAGACGAAGAGTTATTCGCCACCTTAGAAGCGTATGAGGCTCATGGCAGTCAGAGATTGGCGGCAGAGGCTCTTGGCGTTTCTAGGTCTTCTATAAAAAGAAGGCTGGTGGCAGCGCAGATTAGGTTTCACAATAAGACACGCAAAGAGTTTTATATCGATAAAGAAAAGTTGCTTGATGAGGTAGCTGACCTTGATGAAATTCTTTCCAGACGCAGGAAGGAATTCATAAGGAAGGAAGCGTCTGAAAAGTCTAGGGAACTTATAAGTTGTAAGGTAAAGATAGACGGCCCTATAGGAATTTTACACATGGGTGACCCCCATCTGGATGACCCCGGAACAGCGATTGATGCGGTAGAACACCATGTGGACTTGGCTGCTAAGACGGAAGGTTTGTTTGGGGCAACGGTTGGAGACCTAGCCAACCACTGGGTCGGTAGGCTTAGTCGCCTTCACGCTCACCAGAATACAACGGAAGCGGAAACGTGGAAGCTGGTTGAGTGGCTGGTAACAAGTATTGACTGGTTATATATTATTGGCGGCAACCATGATTTGTGGGTAGGTGACGGAGACCCGGTGGAATGGATGGTTCGTGGTCAGGCAGGTGTCTATCAGGCTCATGGGGCCAGAATGCGTTTAGAGTTTCCTAATGGTAAGACGGTCAGGATAAATGCGAGGCACGATTGGACAGGTCATTCCCAGTGGAATCCTACTCACGGGCCAGCCAAGGCTGCACAAATGGGGGTTGATGATCATATAGTCATTAGCGGTCACAGGCATATTAGCGGTTATCAGTTAGTGCGCCAGCCTAATTCTGGTTTAATAAGCCATGCAATTAGGGTGGCAAGCTATAAAATATATGATAACTATGCTAAACAATTAGGACTTAGGAACCAGAGCGTGTCTCCTTCTGTAGTTACAGTTATTAATCCTGAACGTGAGGATGATGACCCCGGACTGATTACCGTGTTTCACGATATAGAGACAGCCGTTGATTTTCTGAAGTTTCTCAGAAAGAAAGTTTAGAGAGGGCTATTTATGGCCATAGAAAAATCCATAGCGCAAGCTCCTAGTCGTAGGGATAAGCCTACAGAACTAGACCAGTTAGACTCTGATGATAAAGGTTCTGCTGTTGAAATAGCTGTGGTCAACCCTGAAGTTGTTTCGATGCAAACGGAAGAAGGCGGGGTGATCATAGAGTTCAACCCCGGCGGTGAAGAGGTTGGTGAAGACGAGCATGGCGCTAATCTTGCGGAATTATGTGACGATGATGTTTTGCAGAAGCTGGCATCTACACTTATTGGGGATTATGAATCAGACAAAAGTTCCCGTTCTGACTGGGAGAGAACCTATGTTGATGGCCTCGACTTATTAGGATTGAAGCCAGAGGACAGGACTACACCTTGGCCGGGGGCGTGTGGTGTTCACCATCCAATCCTGACAGAGGCGGTAGTCCGTTTTCAATCTCAGGCGATTACGGAGATATTCCCTGCTGGTGGCCCTGTCAGGACGAAAATACTTGGGCAGCTAACTGACCAGAAAGAAAAGCAGGCTGTTCGCATTCAGGATTATATGAACTATCTTCTGACTGAGAAGATGACAGAGTACAGGCCAGAAGCCGAGCAGTTATTATTCAGTCTGCCATTGGCAGGGTCTGCCTTTAAGAAGGTTTATTATGACCCTAATATGGACAGGGCTTGCGCTCATTTCGTCCCTGCGGAAGACTTTGTTGTAAGCTATGGTGCTTCAGACCTTATGTCTGCGGAGCGTTATACTCATGTGATGCGTAAATCAAAGAATGATATAAGAAAACTGCAAGTGGCAGGTTTATATCGTGACATTGACTTAGGTTCTTCGGCTCATATGAGTAATGATATACAGGAGAAGTATGATGATCTTGAGGGGGATAGCCCTTCATATGACAGTGATAGCCGTCATCTTCTTCTTGAGATGCACGTTGATATGGATTTGGAAGGCTTTGAAGACACGGATGATAACGGAGAGCCTACAGAAATAGCTTTGCCTTATGTGGTGACGATAGCCAGAGGTTCAAACCAGATACTGGCGATACGCCGTAATTGGTATGAAGACGATCCACTTCGTATGAAGCGTCTTCATTTTGTTCATTATCAATATATGCCGGGGTTAGGATTCTATGG
>Ga0208919_1001433_pt1 | contig 13754 bp, 11 predicted proteins | sample 4_EtaG_FD_184076 | JGI IMG/M metagenome (GOLD analysis project Ga0208919, IMG submission 184076) | Marine viral communities from the Subarctic Pacific Ocean - 4_ETSP_OMZ_AT15127 metaG (SPAdes) (version 3) | ecosystem: Environmental > Aquatic > Marine > Oceanic | place: Pacific Ocean | collected...
TACAAACAATACAAATACAAATACAAATACGAATACAAATACGAATACAAACACGAATACAAATACGAATACAAACACTAACACCACGACTGCAACGAATACAAATACTTCGACTTCGACTGCTAATAATTCAAATACGAATACAAATACTTCGACAGCTACTAATACAAATGTAAATACAACAACTGCTAATTCAACTGCAACAACGGATAATACAAACTCAAATACGAATGTAAATACTTCGACATCTACATCTAATTCAACAGTTAATTCAACAGTTAATCAGAATGTTAATAACACTAGCACCTCGAATAACACTAATGTAAACGAGAATACGAATACATCGACCTCTACGAGCAACAACACAAATGTAAATAAAAATGAAAGCACGTCTGAATCAAACGTACAAACGAACAACGTAAATGAAAACAACAATAACACTAAATCAGACAATACAAATAGAAATATAAATGAGTCAAATTCAACTCAAACTATTAATCAAAATATAAAAACTGAAGCACCGCCAGCTTCTGCAATCGCACCAAGCATCATGTCTTATTCACAAGACCTTTGTACTGTTGGTAGATCAGGAGCGTTTCAGGGCCAAGTGTTTGGTATATCTGGCGGAAGAACAGTTACAGATGAAAATTGTGAAAGATTAAAATTAAGTAAATATATCTATGATATGGGTATGAAAGTTGCAGCAGTTTCTGTGCTTTGCCAAGATGTTAGGGTGTTTCAGGCTATGGAAATGGCAGGCACTCCATGTCCTTACATGGGGAAAATAGGTAAAGAAGCTTCAGAAGGGTGGAAAACTAATCCTTCACAAAGACCTGATGCTAAAGAATATAAAGCTAACTGGATTAAGCGATGTAAACAAGGATTGAATCCTAATGATACAGGCTATAATAAAGATGTTGTAAGTGGTGTAAGAAAGGTTTTGACTAAGAAAACTAAATCGACCAAGCAATGTAAAAAAGAATGGAAAAATGCCTTATAAGAAAGAAGAAAAATGGCAAACTCTATGTTTTACTGCAAGTTTAGTTTTATCAGCAATCTTTGCATTAGGTGTTAATCAGCTTAAAGCTGACTACATTTATGAAGCTAACCAAGACTTATACGATTTACAGACCAATCCAGCAGGGTCAACAGGACTAGGCTCAAATGATGATTCAGTTTCGGGAGCCTTTGATTTAGGCTTTACTTTTAACTTTTATGGTAATGACTATACTCAAGCGAGAATGGCTACCAATGGCTGTCTGCACTTTAACCTGACAGGCAGTTATTGTGGGGATTTCACTCCCGATCCACTACCACAATATACTAATACTTTATTTGTGTTCTGGACTGACCTAATCAAAGATAATGGTTCAGCCATGAAAGCTAAAGCCTTTGAGGACTACACCATTTTTGGTTGGTATAACATGAGGGAATACAATCGTGCTAATTCTGATAACAGCTTAGAAGTTTGGTTATATCCTAATAATACTTATGAGTATCGCTATGGCGAATTAGATATTATTAGCCATGATGTACTTATAGGAGAACAAGGTCCAACTACTTCAGATATATATACTTATCTTTTTTATGATGAATGTAATACGGGTACAACCAATGTTTCGGGAACCTGTGTTAATACTGATTGGAATAATTCTACATTTAATACTTTATTAGAAGATGGTGGCTCTTTATATGGTGATGGAACAGACCAATCAGCTTGTGCAGCCATTCCTTTAACTTCAGTCAATTGTGCTGGTTATGCAGCAGCTTATCTAGTTCAACAATGTGCATTAAATTCTTTACACAGTGAAAACTGTGAGGGTTACGCAGCAGCTTATTTTACTCAACAGTGTGGTTTAAGTTCTTTGTATGATGAGGATTGTACTGGCTATGCAACTGCCTATTTATCTCAACAGTGTGGTTTAAATACTTTGTATGATTCCAGTTGCACTGGTTACGCAGCAGCCTACTTAACACAACAATGTGGACTAAATGATTTATATTCTTCCAGTTGTGAAGGTTACGCAGTTGCTTATCTAGCTCAACAATGTGGCTTAAATGATTTATACAATACTGCCTGTCCGAATTATGATACGGCTTATCGTATTCAACAATGTGATGAAGATGCTCAGTATTCTCCGACTTGTAATGGCTATATTCAGGATACAGTAACTACTTATTATGTAGAGGATACAACTGATTACGGCTATGTAGAGGACATTTGGATTGACGATGAACCCTACGCAGATATGTATTTCACTGATGCTGAATGGTATGAAATAGACCCTTTACCAGACTTTAATGTTATAGATGCTATTTATGATATTCAAGTATTTGATGAACCTGAGTTCTTGTTGTCTTATGACGAATTTGAAAGAAACGATGTAATTACAATTAACCCAAGCGAAGAACTTATAGAAGAATTTATATTCCAAGAAACAGTTTTAGTAGAAGATTTTGAACAAATCAATACTTTTATAGAATTTGAAACTATAGAAGAATTAGAGGAATGGTTTGAAGAAGAAATTAGAGAAGAAATAGCAGAAGAAAGAACCGAAGAAGCTGAAGAAGAACTTTACGCTGAAGAAGAAGTGGTAGAAGAAATATTTGAAGAAATAGAAGAACAGTTTGAGGAAGAAGAAAGAGTTGCTTTAGAGGAAAGGGAAGAAGAAGTTTTAGAGGAAGAAGAAACAGAATTAATTGCAGAAGAAAGAACATCAAGAAGTGGTATAACTTCAACTATGTTGAATGTTGTTGGTCAGTCTATAAGAACAGCATCTAATAGCAACACATCTTCTGGCAGTTCTTCTGGAGGATATTCAAGTGGAAGTAGTAGCAGTGGTAGCTCTAGTAGTGTAAACAGCAGTGCTGTAAGTTCTTCTGTTACAGGTGGCGGAATTAGTACAAGCAGTTCTCCTAGTATGTCTGACCAAATAGTTTCAGCTAATGTTCAAACAAATACAATTCTTTCTTTAAGCCAGGACACTAGCAGTATGTCTGGTGGTAGTTCACAAACAGTTAGTAGTGTATCTACAGTTATAACACCTATGCCAACATTTGATAATAACCCACAAGTAGTTATGGCAGACGTACAAGTTAGTAATATGCAAGGAGAAATAGACACAGCAGTATCAGGTGTAATGACAGCTAGTGAAGCAGATCAAATAGCTGACGAAATTATTGCTAACAATATAAAAGAACAACAAGAACAAGCAGAAACAGAACAACAAGAAACAGGACAATACGCAGACGAATCAACATTAATAGCTTACTTAGGTTATGTACCAGCATTTGAAGTCTATAAAACTTATGAAATACCTAAACAAGAAACTTGGTATCAATCCAAAGATATTTATAATGATATAAATATAAGTGATAATGTTAATGCTTTTTATAGTTTAGCAAGCAATAATATAAGTTTAATGAATAATATGATTGGACAACAACCCAATTTATAGGAGAAGAATATGGAATGGTTTAAATCAAAAGCTGGTCAATTAATTGCTTTAGCAACTATTGTAAGCACATTAGCTGGTTTCGGGTACGCTGGAGCTGGGTATGTTAATAGACTAGAAAACTTAGAAAATAAAATAGGTGGACTAGGTGAAACAGAAGATGCACAACAAGCTATTGAAGAACGCTTCGCTGGTATAGAAACACAAGTTAGGTATTTAGAAAAAGAAATAAATAACATAGAGATTCCTGATAACAGTAATATACAAGCTTCTGTTGCTTCATTAACTAGTGATGTAGAAAGAATTTGGATTGAGTTAGATAAGCTAGAAGATAGTAAAAACCCTTTAGCTAATTAAATATGAAAATTGGTTTAATAATGGGTGGTTTATTACTAGCTACAATTGCTGGTTCAGCTTATTGGATAGATAGACTACAAGACGACATAGGCACCTTAAAAGGCAATCAGCTTATTCTTGAAACTAAAATACAAGAACAAAACGAAGCTATAGAAAATTATCTTAATAAACAACAACAAACGCAAAATCAATTACTTGTTTTAGAAAAAGAAAAGCAAGAAGCTATGCGTGATGTTAATAAACTTAGAAAAACATTTGCTTCACACGATTTAGATGAATTAACACTAGAAAAACCAGAGCTTATGGAAGGCAAAATTAACAAAGCCTCTAAACGAGTTTTAGAAAAACTAGAAGAATTAACAGACCCAAACCAATTTGATGAAAAAGATAGCGATAATAGTTAGTTGTATACTAATAGCATCTGGTTGTTCGATGATACAGCCTAAAGCTAAACCTGTTTCAGTAACCACAATAGCTGAAAGACCTCCTATGTATCATCCACCATTGCCTATGGAAGTGCAGATGGATCCTGTTGAGTGGGAAATAATGACACCAGAAAGAATGGAAGAATATTTAACTAATCTTGAAAAAGGCGAAGCCCCCAGGCGAGCGTATTACACTTTATCCAGTAAAGAATACGAACATTTAAGTATGGATATAGCAGATATTACTAGGTATATTAAAGAAATATTAGGTATTGTTAAATTTTACAGAGATTACGATAATGACGAAGAAAAAAAAGATTAATAATTCACCAGATGAGTTTGTTTATAGAGCAACATTAGATAGAATTATAGATGGCGATACTTTTGATTGCGTATTAGATCTAGGTTTTGATGTAAGATTACACAAGCAAAGAGTTAGACTTGCGGGTATAGATACTCCAGAGAGCCGTACTAGAAATCTTTCTGAAAAAGCTTTAGGTCTTAAAGCAAAAGAAAGATTAAAAGAACTTTGTGTAGGTACATTTAAAGTAAAGTCATTAGGTAAAGGTAAGTATGGAAGGATTCTAGGCATACCTTATAATGAAGATGGTGAAGATATTTGTGAAAAACTTATTGAAGAAGGTCATGCAGTGCCTTATTTTGGTGGGGCTAAAACAAAAATTTGGGGGTAATATGAAAATATCGCAAGAAGGAATAGCTTTAATTAAAAAGTTTGAAGGCTGTGAGCTAGAAGCATATAAGTGCCCGGCTGGCGTGTGGACCATTGGGTATGGCCATACTAAAGACGTAAAAGAAGGTGATGTAATTAATAAAGATGAAGCTAATTATCTTTTAGAAGAAGAGATGATTGAATATGAAGGTTACATAAATGATATGGTTGATGTTCCTTTAGAACAAAATCAGTTTGATGCTTTAACGTCTTGGGTTTATAACTTAGGGTCAAGCAATCTAATGTCTTCAACAATGTTAACGCTGTTGAATGAAAGTAAATACAATGAAATACCACAGCAAATTAAAAGATGGAACAAAGCTGGAGGAAAAGTTTTAGATGGTTTAGTAAAAAGAAGAGAAGCAGAAGCTTTACTATTTGAAGGAAAAGAATGGCTTTAACTAAAGTAGTATTTAATCCAGGGATCAATAAAGAATTTACTGACCTTATGGATAAAGGTGGATGGTCTGATGGCAACTTAATTAGATTTAGAAAAGGATTGCCAGAAAAAGTTGGTGGCTGGGAAAAAACAGTTAGTTCATCTTATCAAAGCACAGGTCGTGCGTTAACAGCATGGGTTGCTCTTGATTCTACAAAGTATTTAGGTTTAGGGACTACCACCAAATATTATATTCAAAAGGGTAATGTTCTTTATGATATAACGCCTACAAGAAAAACAAGCACTAACTCTATAACTTTTGCAGCAACAAATGGATCATCAACTATTACTGTAACTGATTCTAGTCATGGAGCAGTAACAAATGACAATGTAACTATTAGCAGTGCTGTCAGTTTAGGAGGATTAGTAACTGCAAATGTTTTAAATCAAGAGTATCAAGTTAGCAGAGTTACAGGCACAAACACTTATGAAATATTAGCTAAAGATACAGATGGCAATGAAGTTACAGCAAATAGTTCTGATAGTGGTAATGGTGGGTCAGCTGTAGATGGCGTTTACCAAATCAATGTAGGCTTAGATGTTTACGTTGAATCAACAGGTTGGGGCGCAGGAACTTGGAGTTCAGGAACTTTTGGATCTTCTACTGAATTAACTGAAGTTGATCAATTAAGGTTGTGGTCGCATGATGCATTTGGTGAAGATTTAATTTTTAATCCAAGATATGGTGGCATATATTATTGGGATGCAAGCAGTGGAGTTTCTAATGCAGCTGTTAACATTACATCTTTATCTGGAGCAAATTTAGCTCCAACCAAAGGCATTCAAACTATCGTTAGTGATGTTGATCGTCATGTTATTGTTTTAGGAGCAGATCCAATATCAGGTAGTTCAAGATCTGGTACGATAGATCCTTTGTTAATAGCTTTCTCTGATCAAGAAAGTATTACTGAATGGGAACCAAATTCTACAAATACAGCTGGATCATTAAGATTATCAGCAGGATCTCAAATTGTTGGTGGATTAAGATCAAGACAAGAAACTCTTATATGGACCGATACTGCTTTATACAGTATGCAATTTGTTGGTGCTCCATTTACTTTCGGAGTAAATCTTATTAATGAAAACGTAGGATTAATATCTCCTAATGGAGCAATCAATGCACCTGATTCAGTTTATTGGATGGCAAGAGATGGATTCTATTCTTACTCTGGTTCTGTTCAAAGATTAACTTGTTCTGTTTTAAATTATGTACTTGATGATTTTAATGAAAGTCAATCATTTAAAGTTGTAGCATTTACCAATAGAGAATTTAATGAAATAGGTTGGTTCTATCCTTCAGCATCATCTTCTGAAAACGACAGATATGTAACTTACAATTATTTAGAACAAGCATGGAGCATTGGAGAACTATCACGTACAGCTTGGTTAGACGATGGAATCTTCCAGAAACCAAGAGCAACAGGTAAAGATAGTTCTGTTAATTATCTTTATACACATGAGAACAGCGATGATGCAGATGGCTTACCAATGGATAATGTCTTTATAGAATCTGGTGATATTGATATTGATGATGGAGAGAAGTTTGGTTTCATAAAGAAAATTATTCCAGATGTTAAATTCTTTGGAACTAATTCTAGTAGTGGCCAAATAAATTTTGTTTTAAAAACAAGAAACTTCCCTGGAGACAACTTAACTACTAACTCTACTAATAATGTAACTAGTAGCACACAACAAAACTATATTAGAGCTAGATCTAGACAAATAGTGTTCAGAGCACAATCAGATGATGATGCAGATACAAGTTTAAGAACTGGTTTTAAATGGAGACTTGGAGCAAACAGATTTGAAATAAGACCTGATGGAAAGAGGTAATGGCAAAGCTTTTAGAAAGTAGATTGCCTTTAGCCTTAAACAGCGTTGATTCAGAAACGTTTAATCGTTTAGTTAGAATATTAGAAATTAATTTAGGACAATTCGATCCTAACTCCACTCCACAGTTTAATGATTCTAAGATTACTACTTTGGCTTTTAACCAAGGTGATGTAATATGGAATACATCTATTGGTGTATTGCAAGTGTATACTGGCAACCGATGGATACAGTTACACACTCCTGTGAATCCACAGGGTTATGAGCTGCAGTCATCAGTGGGTTCTGTTACTGTTAAAATAGCAGGAGACACTACAATAAACCTTGGTTCTAATGAAGAACATTGGAATATAGAAAAATGGTATACATAATAATATAATAAAATTAAGAATGAACAGTTTATCTCAAGGAAATAAAGGAATAAGAGCTTTGGCTAGAGGGTATGACATGGGTGGAGATGTATACATTCCTCGTTTTGGCAATATTGAAAGATTGTTAGCAAACAGACCGGGCTTTGATTACATGAGAGATGTATTGGGTGTAACAATTCCTGATGTAGAAGGTGACGACATACCTGAATCAGATCGTCTTGCTATGGCCTATGGTGGTGAACAAATAGGAGATGGCCGAGGTTCTTTATATCAAACTTTAAACTATGGAAATGTTTCTCCAGGTCAAGAAATATCAATTGACGCAAGAGATGAAACTCCATCTGCCTATAGATTTTATCCAAGCGAAGTATCAAAAATATATTCAGAAGCAAAAGGCGTTCCTTTCTCACCTTTAGTTTCACCTCCTAAAGAAGCTACATATGTAGATGATTTAGGTTCAAGACGTATACAAAGTCAACTTTATGCTAAAAATGGAACTTTTGTTAATACTGGTGGTGATGCAGGTGATGTTATAAAAGATGTTATTCATGCGAAATATTATGGAATGCCTACTGCACCTATTAGAATGGGTATTAATGCACTAGATAGAATGTCTGGAGGGACTGGAATGATAGGAAGGGGCATAAGTTCACTTGCTAGTGGAATGAGACGTGTAGATGATTTTACTAGAGGTTTATTAGATGTAGATACTTACAAAAGAAAAAGAAAAGCACCTGCTGTACCTGTTGCTGCTACTCCTGCTGTAAGCGGAGGAGATGCAGGAGGAACTGAAGAAACTGAGGATGACGCACCACGCAGAATGGAACTTCCTCGTTTTACTCAAGATAGACAAGCCATCTTTGATGAAAATGTGGGACGCATGCAAGAAATAGCCTCAAGAAAATACATGGCTGAAGGTGGGGAAGCTTTTCCAGAAAGAGATGAATTAGTTACTGGTCCTGGTGGCGAAAGAGGAGACAAGATACCAGCTATGTTAAGCGATGGTGAATTTGTTTTTAATTCAGCTGCAGTCAGAGGAATGGGCATAATGGCTGGTGCAAGCCCAGAAGACGAATACGAGCAAAGATTAATGGGTGCTCGCCAGATGTATAATTTTCAAAAACAAGCCGAAGAAATGGCTAAAATGTATAAGTAATGGGAATATTGAGCAGTAAAACAAAAGAAGGTCCACCAGCAGACGTTATAACTACGCCTCAAACTGGTTATTCTTTTGTATCTCCATACATGGAGGACTACTCTAGAAGACTATTAGCGTCTTACTTTGGATCTCCGGGAGAATATCAAGGATTAATATCTCAACCTAAAGATATACCTATAGAACAAACAGCAGGACTAACGCCATTACAAATACAAGCTCGTCAAGAGGCTGCTGGTTTAGGAGATTATCAAGCAAGTTTAGATAGAGCATCTGGCCTTTTTGGTAAACAAGAACAAAATTTAGATACTGCTATGGGTTACTTACCACAGGCTCAAGCTGGTATTCAAGAAGGCATGGGCTTTCAGAGAGAAGGATCTCAATTAGCTAGAGGAGCTGGAAGGTTCTCAGACGCAGCAGAAAGAATGATAGGCACAGGTGCAGATACTGTAGCTGGCGGTATAGGTGCATTACAAAGAGCAGAACAAAGTGCTTTAGGATCTACGCAAATGTTTGATCCAATGTCTGCATCTAGATTTATGGATCCTTATGAAGATCAAGTAGTTCAACAAACTTTAGAAGATATTAACAGAGCATCAGCACAACAAGACATAGGACTACGTGATAGAGCTATTAGTCAAGGTGCTTTTGGTGGATCAAGAGGACGTATATCGCAAGAGGAATTAGCAAGACAAACAGGTAGAGGTGCAGCTGAAGCTATTGGTGCTTTAAGAAGTCAAGGTTTTGGTCAATCATTAGGATCTGCACAACAAGCATTTGAATCACAACAAGGCAGACAAGCTGGTTTGGGTTCAATGCAAGCAGGATTAGGTGGACAACAGGCAGCCATAGGTGCACAACAAGCAGCATTAGGTAGTCAAATGGCTGGTTTAGGATCACAACAAGTAGCTAGAGGCCAAGCATTAGGTGGCTTTGGATCTAACATTGCAGCCGGTGGCCAAGCTTTAGGTGGACTAGGATCTATGCAAGCTGGGTTAGGACAACAATATGGCCAGATTGGTCAAGGCATTGCTGGATTGGGACAACAAGGACAAAGTCAGTTAGGCGCACAAATAGGTATGTTGAATCAATTAGGCCAACAAGGTCAGGCTACTCAACAAGCAGCACTATCAAGACAATTTACTGGAGCACAACAACTTGCTGGAGAGCCAATGCAAAGACTTATGCAAGGTCAACAGTTACTGGCTGGATCACCAATGGGTGGAATATCTGGTGGAACTGGTACGAGTGCTTATCAACGTGGTTCTTATCAAGAGCCAAGCAGTTTCTCTAAAGCATTAGGTGCCGCAGGAACTATAGCTACTATAGTTGGTATGTCTGACTTAGAGTTAAAAACTAACATTAAAAAAGTCGGTGAACTAGAGCCAGGTATCAATTGGTACACATGGGATTGGAACGAAAAAGGTAAAGCACTGGGTGCTGAAAGCGAACCAGCTGAGGGCGTACTAGCTCAAGAAGTTCTAGAAGTTAAACCAGATGCAGTAATAGTTAAAGATGGCTATTACGCTGTAGATTACAGCAAGGTAATGTAATGAGTATTACGTCAGGACTTGCCCCAATAAGATACGCTAATGGTGACTTGGTTGAAGAACCAGGTATGTTTGATAACTTTTTACAAGGTGTTAAAAAATATAGTGCTCTATCTAGTCCTTTTAATTTAGCAGTTTCATATGCTAGAGATCCTGAAAGAACTAAACAAACAATGAAAGATGCACATGATTTTGGAAAAGATTACATCTTTGATTACACTGATCCTTATGAGTGGGCAACATTACCTTTGTATGCTGCTGGTCCATTTGGAGCTGCTGCAAATAGAGGAATTAAGGCTGCAAGAATTGCGAACAAAGCATCTAAAGGATATAAACCAAGTGGAATAGAAAAAATACTTGGCAGTAAATCGTTTGCATGGGGAGTTCCTACAACAGCAATTGTAGGTCCACTCGCTGCTGATGAAGAGTTTAGAGATGATGTTGGAACTATTGCTAGAAGTGTTTTAGGTAATGATGCATTAGATGACGCAGAAGAAGATCTTCAAGTTGCAAACGAAAATGAACAAGAAGACCAAGAAGACCAAGAAGAAGAAAACAAATGGTCAGTGATTGGAAAAGCATTAAGTGATCTTGGAGCATTAGGAGAAACTGGGGAAATGAGTCCTGGGTATATGATTGAAGGAACATCAATTAACACTCCAGAGATTAGAAGATATGAAAGTGGTGGTATAGCTAACATAATTCCAATAGGCATGTCAGAAGGTGGCGGTATAGATTTTGCAAAACTAGGATCTGCGTTAAGCGGTATGGGGGGTGATGATGCTCCTAAGATGACTCAAGGATTTTCAATAAGTTCTGCTAAAGTAAATACTCCTGAAATTAAACAAGGCAATCCTGAAGCTTTACGTGATGCTAATAAAGACTTTGATGAATTTAAAACAGATGTAGAAAGTAACTACGTTAACTTTGCTAATGGTGGTATAGCTACTATGGAACCAATGATGATGGCTGCTGGTGGCATAGCTAAGTTCGGGCGTGGAAAAGAGGTGATTAAAAAAGGTACGGAATGGGTTAGAAAGAGAATATCTAAAACTGAAAGAGCTAAAGCTGACGCAAAAAAAGCTAGAGCTAAAGCAAAAGAAGCTGAGACTAAAGCAAAGAAAGCTGAAAGCAAAGCAAAAAAAGCTAAAGCTAAAGAAAAGAAAGCTGAACCTAAAGTGAAAAAAGGTCCAGGGCGACCTAAAGGTTCAAAGAATAAACCTAAAGACGTTGATTCATTTATACCACCAGGTATTGCTATGTTTGGTAGAAAAGCAACAGACCTTGTAAAACAGATTCCTACTCCAAAAAGACAAGCAGGTAGAGCATTGTTTTATGGAGCACCTGCAATTACTGGGGCAGTTTATGGCGGCAAAGCTTTATTTGGTGATGATGAAAAGAAACCACCAGGCACAGGATCAGGTGCAGCAACCATTCCTGAAATTGAAGAATCAGATGCAATGAAAGATATTCTTTATCAAAACAGTTTAGAAAGAGCAACAGCAGCTGGCAGAACAGAGCCTTCATTTATGGACTATCTTGCATCTTTTCCCGGAAGCTATACTGAAAAGGTTGGTAAGGATCCTGAGTTTGCAAAACAAATGATGGCAGGATTTATGGCCATGATGAAGCCAACAGAAGGATTTGTGCCTAGAAATTCATTAGTTGATTTTGGTGAAGCAGCTATGGCAGAAGGAATCAGACAACAAGATGCTATACCTGATCAGTTACAATTAATAGAAAGATTAAAAGACGATCCAGATTTACTAAAAGCTTTTAGATTAATAAATCAAGATGCACCAGATCCTTTAACTGATCAAACACGTATAGGTGCTCTTAAAGAAATATTGTTAACAAGTCTTTATGGAGAAGGTAACTACGATGATGACTCTAGAATTATGGATACAACAACTAACCAGACATTAACTGATACTCAGCTTTTACAACTTTATAAAGATGCCGGTGGCGACTACAATTTAATCTTACCTCGACTAGCAGCTGTAGCATAATAAAAATGCCTTTAGTTAGTTTACCAAATGGACAAAAAGTCTTTGTTGATAGCAATGATCCAGAGGAAATAGAACGAGTCAGTAAAAATTTTATTAAAAAATCAAAAGGTTCTGATTCTCTTGTAGGTGACATAGGCCGAGGCATAGTTGCTGGTGCTGTATCCATACCTCAAGGACTCGTTACCATACCAACTACAGGTATAGATCTTTTATTTGATACAGATGTAACAGACGATGTTAATGACTTCTTTGATGCTATTAAACCAGACGTAGGGGGCACAGCTGGACAGACAGCACAATTAATTACTCAATTTGGCATACCAGGTTTAGGTGCTGTTAGTGCTTTATCAAAAATGACTAAGCTAAAACAATTAGGAAGTTTGGCTGCAATGGATGCAGCAGTAGCTACTGATGATGTAGATACAATTATAGATATGATGTTTGATAAAGAAAGCGATGAAGAAAGATTAAAAACTTTACAGGGAAGAGATGCTGCTCTAGCAAGACTAACAGAAAGACTACAAGTATTTGGAGAGACAGCAGCAATTATGTATACAGTTCCTGCAGCTGTGTCAGGTGCTGTCAAAGGTGTGGGTGCTGGTCTAGATTTAGCTGCTCCTTACATGTCAGCATTAGCTAAAGCAACTGTAGGAGACGGATCTCAAGGCGTGGCTATGGCTGCTAAAGCAGATAAAAGCAGTTGGGATTACATAAAAAAATTCTTCCAATATGGTGGCAAATACGAACAAACAAAAGCTAATAACAAACTTATAGCAGATATTATACAAGCCAAGATGCTATACACATCTAATCTTGTTAATCCGATTAATGATTCAATGAGAAATATTAGGAATACTTTAGAGTCAGCAGCATCTACTGGTGGTAAATTAAATGATGACGATGCTTTAAAACTCACTAAAGCTATAGCTACTTATCGTGCTCCATTACTTGCAGTAGAAAGAGATTTTCCTGATCTTGTAGGTCCAGCGAAGAAAACTAAGATGAAGCAATATCAAAACGATGCTATGAAAACTGTCAAAAGTTTTGAAGGATCTGGTAAAAAAATTGATTATGAAGCATTGGGTATAATGTCAAGAGATAAAAAAACAGGTAAGTTAATAGGGGAAGATAATAAAATATCTAAAATCTTGAAAAGAAATCAAGGAGCATTTAAACAAGAACAACAATTGATTTATGATTTTAGTGAACAAAATGCAAGTGGAACAATTTCTAGATTATTTATACCAAAACAATTAAGAGAAACCATTGGTGAGAACATTGGATTATATGGAACGACTACCTACAGAGCCATAATAGATTCTAATTATGTAGTTCCAAAAGATTTTAAAAAAGCAGCCATCAAAGAAATTCGAGAAAAAATACCAGGTCTTGAATCTAAAAATGCTGCTGAAAGTGCTTTTTCTAAGTTAGT
>Ga0208919_1001434_pt1 | contig 13751 bp, 16 predicted proteins | sample 4_EtaG_FD_184076 | JGI IMG/M metagenome (GOLD analysis project Ga0208919, IMG submission 184076) | Marine viral communities from the Subarctic Pacific Ocean - 4_ETSP_OMZ_AT15127 metaG (SPAdes) (version 3) | ecosystem: Environmental > Aquatic > Marine > Oceanic | place: Pacific Ocean | collected...
TTGATTTTTCGGCACCGACCCTTGCCGGGTTGGGTGCAGGAGAGGCGCGCGCAGCGGCGGGTAACCCGCTGATCGGTCAGGCGCAGGGTGCCGTCAGCGGTGCGATGGACTTTACCAATCCGGCGACAGACTATTTAACCCAAACCGCGCGCGGTGACTTTTTAAATGCCAACAACCCACACCTAGCCGCCGCGTTGCAACCCGCCATTGACCGGGTGCAGGGGATGTATAGCCGCGCCGGGCGGCTGGGCAGCGGCGCTAATCTTGGGGCAGTGACGCAAGCGATTGCCCCGGTTTACGCGCAGCAATTTGACCGCGAGCGTGGGCGGCAGATGCAGGCCCAGCAGATGCTGGGGGATTTGGCCAATGAGCAACAGCGCACCCGTATGGCTGCGGCGACGATGGCACCGACGACGGCGGCAGCGGACTACGATGATATCAATCGATTGGTCGGATACGGTGCCGCTCGCGAAGGGAAGGCTGGCGAGGCGCTGCGCGATCAAATGGCGCGTCACGACTTCCTGCAAAACGAAGCGGCGAAGCGTCTTGCCGAATATGCCGCGATAGTGCGAGGCGGCACGATTGGCAGCACAGGCACGACAGAAACACCGTATTACAGCAACCCGACGCAGCAAGGGATTGCGAACGTCGCGAACATTGCGGGCATTGCCAAAACAGCCAATGACCTTGGGGCCTTCAAGTGGCTCGGGAGCCTATTCTAATGGATTTGAGTAAAATTGCCGCGCTTGGCCTAATGTCGCCGCAGGCAGTCGATAAGGCAAAAAGTGATGCGCTGACGCAGATGCTTTTCAACATTGGCGGTGCCTTCGGGCGAGCCGGTGCGCCGTCTCGCGTGCCCGGTGGGCAGCCGCTTAACCTCGCGCCCGTGTTCCAAGGCTATGAAAATTCGCTGGCGAACAGCATGAAGCAGGCGCTGATGCTGAAGCAGTTGGAGCGGCAGGAGGAGGAATACACTCGCAAAAAAGCAGAACGTGAGACGATAAAAACTGCACTAACATCTAAGCCTGTGACACGGCACGTCCCGACAGGGGCGCAGTTAAAAGTGACTGATTTGTCGTATCAACCCAAGACAAATTGGCGGGGCAACAATATGCCCCCCAGTGGTCCGGGTTCAGACTGGAATACGCCCGGATATGACGGTTTCAACCCGTCGCAGACAGTTCTCGCGCCAGAAACCCGTGCGGTAACAGAGGAAACAAACCCAGTATTGAAAAGCATCCCCGAGGGTCTCCGGCCTATATTGACGGCTTTAGGCCAAGGGGGCGCAGGGAAAGAGACTATAGGTGCGGTTCTGGCAGCTGCGTTAAAGCCAACAACCGACAGCAGCATAGTAAAAACGGCGAAATATTTGTACCCGAATGACCCCGCCGCGCAGCAAGCCTTTATTGTTACATCCCAAACAACCCCAAATACGACCTTCACCAATGCGCCGGTAGATTATCTGAACCAAGCAAGGGTTAAGTCAGGGCTTGAAGAAGAAAAAAGAGCGCAAGCAGCCGCTGTGGCGGCACAGTCAACGGTCAATCTGGTCGATGATTTTGCTCAACTTCTAACAAAAAATAACACCGGACTAGTTAGTGAGGCCACTCTGCCAGTCCGGCAGTTTCTTTTCTCAATGGGCATTAAGGACGAAAACGTTCCTATCCAAGAAGCAATGACGAGTATTCGGAGCAAGTTGGCCCTCAGTCAGCATCAGAAAGGCATGGGGCCAATGACCGACAGCGATTTCCGAATTTATGCGTCAATTGGACCGGGCTTAAAGGCGACATTTAAAGGAAATCGTCTTTTAATCCACCGACTAAGGCATGAGGCAAAAGGGAAGATTGCATATGCCCAGAAGATTAGGGAACAGCTAAACCGGGACGGGATGGCTGACCCTGCGGCGGCTTGGAAACAAGTGAGAAAAGACATTGGGCCACTGATCCCCGTTTTTAAGGATATTAACGCTCTCAAGAATTACACCTTCACAGAACCTACGCATGTCTGGATCGCTGACATCAAAAAAATGATGTTTGTTGAGGCTAAATAATGTCTGAAATCAAAATCCCGGGCCGGGATGACCTTATTGTAGAGTCTGTTGAAATTTCAGCACCTTCTGACGAAGAACAGGATAATTCAACAATTGAGGGCGTACAGGTCACAGGTCGGCCCGATCTTGTAGTGACCCCAGTAGGTGGGGCAGAGGAGACTGTTGATACACCATGGAATTCGTTCTGGACGGGCGAAGGCCGCACAGAGTTTCCAGACGCGCCCGAATTTGGCGATATTCCGGGATCGCAACGCGGGGGAGGCCTCGGGGAAAGCGTGAAATTGTTAGGCGCTTACCTATCAACCGCAGACGAAGGCGAACTGTCGAGAATAATTAAAAAAACGGTCCCTGGCGCAAAAATTAAAAAAGACAAATTCAACAATCCAATGATCAGGTGGCGCGATACTGATTACTATGTGAACCGCCCCGGCGCGTCTGGGCAAGATTTCGCTTCTTTTGCGGCAGACGTTGTTAAGTTCCTCCCGGTAGGGAAAGTTGCCTCCACACTGCATGGTTTGTCTCGGTATGCCACACTTGCGGTGGGTTCTGGGCTTACTCAAGCCGCCAGCGAAGTGGCGTCAGAAGCGCTCGGCGGTGACCCCAAAGCAGGAGACATCGCATTAAGGACGGGGGTTGCTGCGGTTGCGCCTGTGGTCGCTGAGCCGCTCATGCGCGCGGTTGGTGCGGCTATCAAAGGCGGCTGGAACTTAGTGACCAGCAAAGGGGAACTGACAAGCACCGCAAGGGCTGTTTTTAAGCAGAACGGCGTCGACCCGAATGACGCTCCACCCGAAATGCTGTCAGCTATTCAAAGGTTCATAGAACAAACCCCCAAAAATACTTGGAGGAAAATTAAGGGGGCTGCAAAAGACCAGCAGGCTAAAATCGACAAAGAGGCAAAGCGTGTGATTGCTGCTGCTTATGCGCGTGGGCGCGATGCAGTAACGGGTATCCCCAAAACCCGCGCACAACAAACAGGCGATTTAACACATTGGCGCAACGAACAAAGAATGCGCGAAGGCGCTTATGGCGGCGGTCCCCAGCAAACAATGCAAGATTTCGATGCCAAACAAGCAGACGCTATAGCGGACGCGATACAGGGCGTTCAGCAGCGGGTTACTGGGGGGCAATCAGTAATCGCGCATGAAACTGATGCTGGGCAGCGTATAGCCGACATAATTGGTCAAAAAAAGGGTCAAATTACTGGCGAGGTTGATAAACTTTATACCAAAGCACGGGACGCTTACAGTGGACCCGCGCAGCCAATCGTCGGTAAAGAGGCTACACAAGAATTACCGGGGCGCATAAATCAAGCGGTTGTGGACTCGGACGCAATTTTGACAAGCGAAACCACTGCGGCAAACGCCGCCGTTAAGTTGCTGAAAGATTTTTCTGAATCTTCCCTTATTGAAGCGCCGGGGTCGGGTTACCGCATAAGAGCCGTTGAGGCGACCCGCAGGCAATTAAATGGACTCCAAGGGCAGGCTAAAAATGCCTCTGATAAAAGAGTTCTAGGATTTATCCAAAGGGAGTTTGATCGTTGGGTAGGCGATCATGTGAAGATTCCCGAAATGCAAGCCGCCCGCGCAGCGCGGACTACACAGGGAAAAATTTTCGGTGAAGTTACTAACGACCCAATTGGGAATAAAGCACGTAAAACAGTGGACGCTTTAGCCGAGGGCGATGTTGCTAGCAAAAGGTCTGCGTTGAACAGCATCCTTGGGGTGTCAAAAGTAGACTCTAAAAACCTCCCGACCGTTAAGCACATACTCAAATACTTTCCAGAGGCAAAAAACACTCTGAAGGAGGCTTTGGTTTTGCGTTCCGTTTATGCCGGATCAAGCAACCAATCCAAGGGTGTCGGCGCGCAGCGGATGGTGAATAATATTAACGAGGCGCTAGAGGGTGCAGGGAAAGAAATCACAGAAGAAGTTTTCGATAAAACAGAGATTGTCGTATTGAAGGCTTTGCGTGACGACCTCAAGGCTATCGTGCCTCCCGCCAACGTGCCAAATCCGTCAGGGTCGGCAGCTGCCGTTGCGGACGTGATAAGGAAGTACGCAAAAATACCGTGGCTCGCGGCATCGTTAGGCGCGACTGGCGAGTTTGTGGCGGCCGGTGCATTGATGGCGCGTAGAGCGCTTAGGGAAGAAGCCCCAGGCCCCGCAGCAAGAGCAGTTAAGGGGTTCAGACCTAGAACTCCCGTAAATCCATTGACGGGTGGGATAGTAGGAGGCGCGGCGGATCAAACGTCCGATGTAGACCCGCAGGGCTTGTTAAACGCGCTACCACAGCGGCTTCCATTTTAATTCAACTAGCCAACAGCAATAACCAACCCGCCCCCCGGCGGGTTTTTTTATGAGGTAATCATGGCAAAAAACAACGTTACGCAGTACGACACGACGGCTGCGAACAACACCGATGTTGGCGGAATTTCAATCGCTGAAGGCATGAGCCCGTCAAATGTGAATAACGCGATGCGCGAGCTGATGAAGCAGACAGCGGACTGGGTTAGCGGCTCGCAGGCGATCACAAAACTAACGACGACCGGAACAGTCGAGCCTGGGGGAGATACTGCCGCAGGTACTAATGCGGCGATTGGATATACCGCTGCCGACGGGCTTATCCTCACAGGGCAGGGCAGCACATCAGACATTACTCTTCGCAACGATGCCGACGAAACAGTGTTTAGCGTACCGACCGGCACGGATGATGTTGTTTTCCCGGACAGCGCCCAACTGCAATTCGGCGGCGGATCAGATTTACGACTGACACATGATGGCAATAATTCTTACATCATCGATCAGGGGACAGGCGGGTTATATATTCAGGGAGATACTTTTGCGAATATAGGAAGTCCTTCCGGAGAAACAGGTCTTTCATACACAAAAGATGGCGCTGTTACTCTCTACCACGACAATAGTACGAAAATTGCAACAAGTGCCGTGGGATGCACAATTTCGGGCACGCTCATAGCGACCACAGACACAGATACCTCCAACACCGGCAGCGTAACCTTAGATTTTGGAGCCAATCAAAATTTTGTGCTCACGCTTACAGGCAATGTCACGCTCGCGAATCCAAGCACAGAACAAGTTGGCCAAGCTGGTGTGATTGTGGCGATTCAAGACGGGACAGGCTCTAGGACGCTGAGTTTAGGATCTGATTACGAATCTGCTGGAGGTTCTGGGATCACACTTAGCACCGCCGCTAATGCGGTTGATGTGATCCCGTATTTTGTAAAAGCTTCCGGCAGTATTCAACTGGGCGCACCACAACTGGCTTTCAGCTAATGACCATGTTTAGCTCACAATGGTTTGCTGCATCAGACGGTGATTTTGACACCACGCTGATCGGCAACTCTGTCTGGTTGGATGGGTCATCTGATTATTTCAGTCGCTCGACCAGCAGCTTCAGCACAAATGAAGTGACGATGTCGTGCTGGTTTCAGATTCTTGATCCAAGAAGCAGCGGCGGTGAACAGTTATTGAGCATTGGCAACAACTCTGCTTCAGGAGCTGGAAACTCTGGAGTTAAGTGGGAAGATGGTATGGCTTACTTTTCGGCAGATGGTTACGCTGTAAAATCTTCAGCAAATTTGGTCCGAGACAAGGAGTGGTATCATATTCTTGCAAGCTGGAAACTTGACGAATCAACAGCGAGCGATAAAGGCAAGCTATATCTTAATGGCGAAGAGATTACTAGCTTTTCGCTGGACCAGCGCGGTTCTTGGGCAACTACTTTCAGTAATACGAGCACGGCACTTGTCGGCGCAATGTCAGCAGGCTATGGAAAAGTCTATATCGCACAGCCTATCATTCTCGACGGCCAATCAATTCAAGGCGGCGATTTCTCGATATCTAATTTTGTAGGCACAAAAACATTTTCACCAAACGATGCACAAATTATTCCTAAAGCTGACGCAAATATCGCTTCGCTTGCATCGTCTGCTGGCGGAAACAGTTTTTGCTTGGACTTTTCCGACAGTTCCGCTCTCGGAAACGATATAAGCAGCAATAACAATGATCTAACTGCGAATAATATGAGTAGTGCAAATCAATCAGTGCATACGCCGAGCCTAGTCTTTCCCATTTTGAATGGTTTAAACGGTCAAGCAACGGAGGTGGCAAATCTAGAATACGGCAACCGCTTGGCCGTTGGCAGCGTGTATTGGTATTCCGTTTTCGCAAGCAAATCTATGGGTTCATCAGGGAAATATTATTACGAAACACGCATTAATACAGATACTGGTGCGAACGGATTCCCTTCATGCATTCACGATGCGGCTACCGCAAGCAAAAACTACACCTATTACATTGGCTATACGACTTCGTCGCACGGCTTGGGATATGGAATGTATTCCGGGGACGGCTACTATTACACGAACGGAAGCAGCACAGCTATAACTGGTGCGGCGACGATGTCGGCGGGTGACATAATCATGTTGGCCGTTGATTTAGACAATAATAAAATTTGGTGGGGAGAAAACGGAACTTGGTATGATAGCGGGGCACCAGCATCGAATACCGGCGGCGTCTCAATACAAGCTAGTACTGAATATGTGTTTGGCACATCAACGTCAATCACTGAAGATTATTTTGTAAATTTTGGGCAAGACAGTACGTTCGGAGGCGACGAAACCGCAGGAGGAAACACCGACACAAACGGCATTGGTGATTTCAAATACACAGTGCCTAGTGGGTTCCAATGTTTGGCATCTTCCAGCCAATCAACAAAGACTTTTTCAAATCCAGCTACAGGCTCATTTACCGGGAATGCAAGCACTAATGGACCTTTCATTTACTTGGGTTTTCAGCCGTCACCAAGCGATGCGCTGACAATTAACTCCAACAGCGTCACATACGGCACCGATGTCACTCTTAGCGGAAACGGCTTCAAGGTAATCTCAAGCAGTTCGAATTTCAACGCGACCGGATCAAATAGCTATTCGCTGGTAACAGCAAACGCATTCCAAATTAACGAAACGTTTCCGCCGTCATATGGTGTGACGAACTAGGAGTTTGATTATGTGGAAGTATAACGGCAAAACAATAAATATTGGAAAGTCTTGGGTTGATGATAACAATATCCAACATCCGTCTAACTGGAACATCTGGTCGGCAGATGAAAAAGCAGCGGCAGGATTGACCGAAGTTGTCGAAGAGACGCCGCCGGATAGTCGTCTATATGATTGGTTCATGGATTCGGACGGCAAAATAAATAAAACTGCCATCAATTTAGACGATACTGACGCAGTAGATGGTGACGGGCAAAAAGTTAAAGACGAAGCCGGCAATCAGGTAATACGCCCAGGCGTCAAGTCCAACCTAAAACGAGAAGTTAAAACCCAGCAGGGTGCTTTGCTTGCGCAAACGGATTGGGCAATAGTTCGCAAGGCGGATAATGGCACAGCAATTCCTTCCGATATCCAAGCTTGGCGAGATGCTATTCGCGGCAAGGCAACCGAAATGGAAAATGCGATTGACGGCGCAGAGAATACGGACGCTGTAGCTGCATTGTTTTCCGGAATCCTTTACGACTGGCCCGAGAAATGACGGCAACCCGCGAGGTTGGCGACCTTGCCGCTGCCATGACAGCATTCGGAGCGGTGCTTGATTTCCTGCCCGCGATTGCGGCAGGCATCTCTATCATTTGGTATCTGGTGCGGTTCGCCGTTTGGGTCGGGCGGCGCTGGAAATTTCTCGAATGATACGCCGCCTCGCCATCGCAATCGCCGCCGCCTTGATGGCGGTTTTTTTATGCGCTCCCGCTGCCGCGCAAAACATTTGCGCCGCCCGCGACGATGTTGTGCAGAGGTTATGGGATCGCTGGCAAGAAGCGCAAGTTGCGCTCGCGATGATTAATGACGGCAAATTATTGGAAATTTTTGTGTCGGAACGAGGAAGCTGGACAGCCATCATCAGCGACCCAAACGGCAGGTCATGCGTTGCCAGCGCAGGACAAGAGTGGACCGTTTTTTCTACGCCAAAAGTGCCGGGAGGTGGGGCTTGAATTGGAGCGATTACCCGAATTTTGGGCCGGCGGAATTTAGCTGCAGCCATTGCGGGGAACTAAAAATAGACGAAAGTTTTCTTGCGATATTGCAAGAAATTAGGAACCAAATAGCGAAGCCTCTCAGAATTACGAGTGGTTACCGCTGCCCAATTCACAATCAGAATGTTTCGTCTACGGGCGCGGATGGGCCTCACACAACAGGCCGCGCAGCAGACATTGGAATCCAGGGTTCCGACGCGTGGGCGTTGCTACGGATAGCCGCCAGTTTCCCCGAAATCCGAGGCATCGGCGTCAATCAGAAAGGCCGCGCACGATTTATTCATCTGGATACGCTGACACATAACAGACCCACTGTTTGGAGCTACTAGGAGTTAGAAATGGTACTTCTGAAATTACTGCTGAATCGCTTACGTGAGCCCTCCAGTATGGCCGGAATCGCGGGCCTGCTCGCCGCCATCGGGATCAGTCTCCCGGAAAACATGGTCACGGAAATCACGGTCGTGGTAGGCGGCCTGGCCGCTATCGCATCTATGTTCATGGCCGAGAAAGGCCCGTCGGAGTGATCGCGATCACAGTTGTCGTCCTGGCAATTGTGGGCGTGTCCGGCGGTGCATTTTTCTTCATTGGCAAAAGGCTACAACGTGCGAAGCAGCTTGCTGCTGCCGAGGAAGCGCGGAAGAGGATGGTCAGTGTGCGCGATAGCAGTGCTAACGATACCTCTGACCGCTTGCGTAACGGAGACTTTTAGTGCTCTGGGTGCGGCCGGTTCTCTGGGGTCTGCCTATTTCGATTACATGGCGAAGGAAAAAGGCGAGCCGCAGATCGTTACGCCGGACATTGAGGATTATGGCAAAAATGTGCAGGCGTTCGCGGCGGAAGAATTGAGCCGCTTAGGACCGCCTTGCGGCAGGGCAGACATCGTTAAGGGCTGCTCAGTCGTTCACCGTATGGTGATTGATTATGGCGACTTATCGTTAAGGGCTGCTCAGTCGTTCACCGCATGGTGATCGATTATGGCGACTTGCGCCGCCGCATAAGGGCAGCTGAGAAAGACTGATGCCCAACCCAGGGCTATCCGACGCTGAAATCGCTCAAACGATTAAAGCGGTAGAGAGTGCTTTGCGTGAGGGCTATCCGCCCCCAGGCCGCTCGCGACCCGGTACTAGATCGGCAATTATGCGTGCGACTGAGTTGTTGAGGGAGATAGAGCGCAAGCCCATCACAGAGTCGACATTGCGGAGCAGGCTTCGCACTATCAAGACTCGCGGCGTTGAGCCGGACTGGACCCTTTATGAAAAGCCATCCTTCCCTGCGTCCCCACCAGACCCTCCGCGATTAGATACGCCAGAGGCAAAACTTCGATTTACCATTCGGCAGCCCCGCGATAATTGGGGCGAGCGTTATCGTGTTGTTGTCATCTTTGACGCGCATGACAGCCCCTCAATCCGCAAGGATCGTTTTTTGTGGATGGGCCGGTACGTTGCCGAGACCACCCCGGACATGGTGGTGCAGATTGGCGACCTTTTTTCGTTCGACAGTTTGTGCAAAATCGAACCCAACGACACGCTGCTTGGCAAGTCCAAGCCCATCTTTGTAGACGACATTGACAGCGGCCACGAAGCGCTCGCCTTATTTGACAAGGGAACGGGTGGTTGGGATGGCGAAAAACACGTCACGCTAGGCAATCACGAAGCCCGCGCGTTGACATTTACAAACCGCACACCAGAAATTGCAGGAATACTAACCCAAAACCTCGACAACTTGCTGATGACGCACGGCTGGACTTACTCGCCGTTTGGCGCGTTGCATTTTATTGGCGGTGTCGCATTCACGCACATTTTGTTGTCGCGGCTAGGCAGGCCCTACGGCGGCGAGCACATCGAAAACAGAATAGGCAATATGGCGCTAGAGGATTTTGTCTTTGGCCATACCCATAGAGCGGTCGATAAGAGTTTCACCAAGACCGGGATGAACCGAAACGTGCGTGTCATTTCTGGGGGTTGCTCGTTAGAAGACGGGCATGTCGAGTCCTATGTCGGTCACGCCGTTAGCGGCTGGTCATACAACATTGCGGATATGGTAATCGATGAGGGAAGAATTAGGCGCTGCTCGCTGATCCCCATGTCTGACCTAGCTGAAAGGTTTGGCTGATGGATTTAATCAAAAACTATTGGGAGCAGATTTTGTTCCTGGGTTTGTTGATCTACCACGCAAGTCGGACGCAATCGATAATCAGCGAACTGAAAAAAGATGTAGACCAACTGTCGGCTATGGTCGAACGAGGCCAGGGCTGGGCGCAAAAACAACAAGAGCAGCTAGTCCAGCTGCGGGCAGAGACAGACGTGAACAACAAGCAGATCACGTCGCTGTGGGATTTTGTAAACAGCCTACGCGAAAGGATAAACGGCAAGCATTAAAGGCTATCAGCGAATTTCGTGTTTTTCCAAAAGGGTGCGAAGGTCTTCCACAAATTCAGCCGCTGCCACGACGTTGGCAAACTGCCATTTCACCGACTCAAAATCCTCTTGTTGTAGGATTACGTCGGCACCCTGTCTTTCTGAATAACTGAATATTTTGATGTCCTGCATGATTTAAATGTAACAAATCAGCAGCCTTATTGAGAGACACAAGTTGTGTCGATTTTGACACAAAATCCGGCGAAAATTTTAGTCTAGCGAGAGCCAGCTCTCACTTTATGAGAGGCTAGTCGTCGATCTCGTCGTCATAGTCACCGGCTGCGACCGCCTCCGTCAGGGTCTTCCTGCTGGCGAGCGGGTGATCCGGATCTGTGTTCATCTTGTCCGCGTTCTGGATGATGTTCTCGACGACATTGACCGCGCTGGTGAACATCCCGAGCCTGACCACGTCGGGGTTCCGGATCTTCATGATCGCCCGATCAAACATTTCGCTCACATAGAGATCGCTGATCCGATACTGGTCGTTTTCCTTGTGTAACAGTCCCAGCTCGACGCCATGCGCGATGACGCGCCGCACGGATTCTCGGCTGCCTTTTTTCTCGCAGGCCCATACGAGTTGAGCAAGGCTTGCACTGATGTTGTCCACGAGCACCACCTGGATTGTCTTCGCGATGTCCGAATTTTTGGCACTGGTGCCTCGCCACTCGTTTAGCTGCGGAGATTCATCGCCGGCCTCGTTTAGCGCTCGCATCGCGTGGGACACGCACGAGATCATATACCGCCTGTTTTGATAAAGCAGGGTATGCGCCGTGGGACTGACTTCCAGGCCGCGCTGCTTATAGATCCAGGCCGCGCTGCTTATAGAATCCCAGACGCATCGCGAATCTCGTTTTGATCCATCTGATGTGCTCTTTCAGTGTCCGCTTTTTCATATCGCCCCCCCCCCTCTGAAAAGGTGGGTCAATTTGCTATGCCCACCCCTGCCTATCCAAGCCTCTAGTTTTTGACCCACTTTCTATTAAGTTATTGATTTTTATGAATTATGGTGCCCCCAACGGGGGCATAAGCGGGTTTGTAACGTATTGATTTTATTGCCGCAATCGAAAGGTGGGTCAATTAAATTAAAAAGTGGGTCATTTTTGTTCCGATTTTGTCTTCCGTTTTGGGGGCTTTTTTTGCCTCTCCACTACGTTTTTCGCCATCTTTTTCCGCTCTGCGGATTTTGTGTAAAGTTCGACCTGCTGGAGGTCGCTCCACCCGCCTAGCGCCGCGATCTCGTTCGTCGTGCTTTCGTTCTCCGCCTGCTTTGAAGCAAACGTCTTACGGAGGCCGTGAGCCGATATTCCTGACAGCCCTGCCCTTTTAACCACCTTGGCAAACCATGTGCCGAAACTCTCGGCGTTTTTGAAGGGCCTGCCGTACTGCGTCACCAGATAAGTCAGGTCGCCGGTTGGGCTGGCGTCTAATATTTTTCGCAACTCATCGAATATTGGTATCTGCATATGCTGCGGTTTTGAATGCCGCCCCTTAAATTGCGTAAAACTGAGCCAGCCGTCTTTTTCATGCTGCTTCCCAAGCACATGCACGTCGGATCGTCGTTGCCCGGTGTGCCGGATAAGTTCGTAAGCCAGCCGCTCCCGCGTTCCTATAGGCCAGTGATTTGTAAACTGCTCCATTTCGGCGTCTGTCCACGCTCTGAACCCATCGGGATTTTTGCTTTTTAGTTTTTCAAGGCCGGTAAATGGGTTGTGGGTAATAATGTCGTTTCTTACCGCGAATTTGAAAACAGGCTTCAGCGCCTTGAAGATGTTGTTGATCTCTGCAGGCGTGTCGGAATGCCTGTCTTGGATCGCGTAGAGGTGTTTTTGCCGTAGGTTCTTAACGGCGTAGTGACCATATTGCTGCGAAAATTTGTCATACTGCAGGCTGCGCACATATTTGGTTCTCTCACCGATTTCGGAACGCCAGTGCGCTGACTTTTTGTATTGGTTAATCAGCCATCGAAGAGAGCCCCGCTCTATGGGTTTAATGGATTGACGCGCTGGGTCGGCATTTTGCGCGTCGATATAATCTTCCCAAAATTCTGGTGAGCCTACCGGCCCGCGCAGTTTCTTCTTTTTCTGCCCAGGAGGCCGATAATAGATCGCTTCCTTGCCGTGGCGCGTCCGGTACTTATTGATATAGCGTATCGGATAATTCGGCATCCCACTCGTTGAACCCTTCGCCGTGACGCGGCAGTGCCTCGAATGCATCGTCGAGTTCGAGGCGGTCCCAGACCTTTTTGTCCCCGATTTTACGGGGTGCTGGCATCGCACCGTCACGAACCATATCGGAGAATTTGCGCGGACTGCAACCTATGTACTCCGCTGCTTTCGTCCTCGGCAGTCCACGGTTCATGAAACGTCCTCTTTGCTTTTGTGATTTGCCATTCAATTTCAGCGCTGGCGGCGCAGCTGTAACAGGCGTCCAGTACGCCATTCCTCACCACATAACACTGGTCATTGCAGACTCGACATTGTGGTGAGAAGTTCATGCTGCGCGGGTCAGAGCTCTGACCGACGCCTCTTGAGTGCGCCGCGCGTCTGCCAAGGCACGCATGTTGTGGTATTTGGCTTTTGCGCGGTTCGCCATGCGCTTGGCGTCAACCATGCCTGCAATATGCGTTTCGTACCGGTCGTCAGCCAGTGCGCGGGTTTCTGCCATCGCACGCGATTTTTCAATCGCCATATATTCCAAAGTGAGGCTTGCGAGGGTTGGCTTCTTCATTTCTTCCAACTGAGTCGCCAACGCCTCCGCGTCACACATTTCTTCGGCGGCGTCTTCCAAAGATTTAAATACGTCGCCGGGGTCGTAGCTGTTTGGAATCATCAGAATGGTATGTCGTCGTTAATCGGATCAGCAGGAAATTCGGTGGAAGCCGCTGGCTTTTCTGCGGAGCGGCTGTCGAGCATCTGCAGTTCGCCACGAAACTTGTTCATCACGACTTCGGTTGTGTAGCGGTCTTGGCCTTTATCGGTCCATTTCCGTGTCTGGAGTTGCCCTTCCAGATAGACCTTCGATCCCTTATGCAAGAACCGCTCGGCAACACCAACGAGGTGTTCGTTGAAAATTGCAACGCTGTGCCACTCGGTGCGCTCCTGCATTTCACCGGAATTTCGGTCTTTCCAGCGCTCGCTTGTCGCAACGCGGAGGTTCGCCACCTTCATGCCGTTCTGCGTGGTACGGATTTCTGGGTCGCGCCCAAGATTGCCGACCAGAATTACTTTGTT
>Ga0208919_1001435_pt1 | contig 13747 bp, 16 predicted proteins | sample 4_EtaG_FD_184076 | JGI IMG/M metagenome (GOLD analysis project Ga0208919, IMG submission 184076) | Marine viral communities from the Subarctic Pacific Ocean - 4_ETSP_OMZ_AT15127 metaG (SPAdes) (version 3) | ecosystem: Environmental > Aquatic > Marine > Oceanic | place: Pacific Ocean | collected...
TGGCAAAGGAAACTGTGGCAAAGGAACTTTATTGGTGCTCATCTTTTTCCGTCACTTCTTATATCTACTCTAGGTAATCCCAGCCGCCAGTTGATTTGTGCGTTGCTAGATTCTACACGCAAACCAAATGAACGACCTCTTAGTCTAACATAGCTTTGTGTGGCACTGTCATCAACAGTAATTGCTTTAGAAGTTTCAAATCCAGTTCCAGGGAATCTTTGACCTTTTAAAGTAAAAGTAGCTTGATTAGTTGCATTGCTGTCAGAGTTTGTAAAACTTATGTCTGGAATTAATCTTTGTATAAAGGTGAAGCTGTCTCCCTCGCCTATATCCATAGGACTGGATTCTATAAACGAGGCCATTGCGCTACCATCATCATCGTTTGTTTTCTCATGATTGTATATTAATGTTTCAATAGAGGCCATGGGATACTCATACACCCCTTTATCTATCCATGCTGTACGTCCAAAAGAACCTACATACCATATTTTTTGTTCGTAGTTATATACCACATATTTATCATTTTCTGTAGATGAACCAGAGGGATAGAACCAAAACACTTCTCCAAACTCAGAATTTACTCCCGCCACTACTTTTTCTACAGCGTCCTCGTTGAGATTGTTAAAGACATGATCTCTAACGGTACAAGGAATTGGCTGCACACGACCTTCATAGATGTAAAATCTGTTTTTCCCCATCCAAAATACAGCATCTTCTACAGCTACCGCTCCCATAGGAGATATGGCACTTGTATTAGAAGATATTCTATTGATACCAAACGTAAAAGGGGGCCCTATAAATTGCATGCTATGAACAGAGGTGTCTGTTAAAACAATTATCTCTCTCCTTGTTTTTATTGCCTGCACTATTGTAGAGCCGTCCTCAACTCGTAAATCTCCTGCCGTATTGGTAGCGGTAGGCAGCCAGTCAAAAGCATCTTCTTGATCGCTAAAACGTATAAGCAATCTATCCAAATCAGTTGATCCTACTGCGGTTGTACCAAATACAACAACGTGCCTGTCGCTTGTAACCATAACTTGTCTGTTTTTTAAAGGCACCGTGGTGCTAAGATCACTTATTGGAAACGCTCGTGTGGAAACCCCATCATTTTCACGCCAGAAAAATAGCTCACCTTCTCTAGGGCATAGTATTAAATCCTCACCAAAATTATCTTGCGTATAAATTCGTAGCCCTGTTGTTACAGAAACTTGTTCGGATGAAGCTGACCCCCAACCATCTGCGCCCCATGTTCCGGCCCCCCAACCAGAGCCTAAAAGTTGTGTGGTAGAACCTCTATTTAACTGATATTCAGCTTCTATCAACCCTGAGTTTGTAAGAGTAGATAAGGGATTTGAAGTTAAGGTAATTGTATATTGAGATGAACTGGTAACAGTAATTTCATGTTCTTTTTCTAAAAGTGTAACAATAGAACTTAGTTCAGAAACCAGATCAACATTAGTAAACGTAACAAAATCGCCCGTTACAGCACCATGATTAGTATGATTAATCGTGCAAGTGGTGCTATCTTTAACAGAACTAAAAGTTATAACTGCTCCGCTAATAGGAGCAGTGTTTATCAAAGCAGATACTGTTCCAACACTTGCAGTAGCTGTGACAGCAGTTGGTTCAACAGTTACATTACTCATTTAATCTCCTACAGGAACTAAAACACCCGGTTTTATAGAAACTTCTACTGTTCCAAGCTGTGCTACCATAGCCACACTAATCTTTCTTTCAACCACTTCAGGATCTAATGTGACACTATTTAGTATAGACGTAGCTCCAACACCAGTTACGGATATAGAAACATCAACAGATTTTTTAACACTTAAACGTATTGGTGTAATATCGTTATAAGCACCCCCTGATTCTATGTAATACTTACGATCAGTTCCTACTGCCAAAAATTTATCACTGGCTAAATTAGTCCAAGCGTGTAGAGTTCTGGGAAAACCTAGATAAGTGTTATTAGATAATTTTTCCCAACCACCTATTTTTTCGGGGTAGCCAAAACGAAATCTAATTTTATCACAATCATTCCAACCACCTTCATTACTGTACGCAGTAATTTCTTTATTAATTCCTGGACGAAACTGTAGTTTAGCTAATGGCATTTTTAACTCGTTTTACTAGGATTTAAAGAGCGACCTATTTCATACATATTAGTGCCGTCACTTAAAAATACTAAGATATCTCTAGCACTCGCTGTAGTTGTTAAAGTCGGGACCCTACTGGCAAATTTATATGTACTATTAAAGGTAACTGTGCGACTGCCAGTGCCATCTTGTATTATAGTAAGCACATAAACTCCCCCTTGCACTTGGTTAGTTGCTGCACCTAATGTCCTATTTGCGGCTAGGGTAACTTTGGTAACTTGATTAGCACTAGCATCCCAAGCAATAGTGCTTGCGTCTGTTAAAGTAGTTTCGTTAAAATTTTGTGTAGCCGTAAACTCTTGAGCAGTAGCCAATAAGGCAGGAGTACCACTATTTAGTGTTCCTGTGATGGTTAAGTTGCGTATGCCGCTGGTATCTTTGTTTGAGTCTACAACAACTGCTTTAGAAGCGGCAACTGTTCCTGCCGTGGTATCCACATAATTTAACTCTGCTGTGGTTGCTGTAACGCCATCTAATAAATTAAGTTCTGCGGCAGTAGATGTTATTGCTGTGCCAGCTAAACCAATACTTAACAAGTTTGTAAAATCACTTACTGCGGCTCCTGTTCCTGCACCGTCTGCATATATAATCTTTGCAGAACCTGTAGTGATGCTAACATTAGCTCCTGAGCCTTGACTAAAAGTAGCTGTTTGCCCTGAGTTATTATACACAAAATATAATTTATCTGCGGTGTTTGGTGATATAGTTATAGTATTAGTGCCACTTGGAGAACCACCTAAAACTAATACTTTAAACATACCATCCGATAAACTTCCATCGCTAGTAGTCAAAGTATGTGTAGTGCCAGATAAAGTAACTGCACCAACACCATTTAAAGCACGGTCAATTATATCAAAATTAGTGTTTGTTGTTGTACCCCAAGTTCCAGCTTGTTCACCTGTAGCTGGTTTTTCTATACCTGTATTTGATGTATATGAACTTGCCATTATGCCGCTTCCTCTGTCCAATTAGGGTTTTGTGATGGTGTTGTCTCACTCCAAGAAGGTGTTTGACTAGCCGCTTCTTCAGACCAAACAGGATTTTGATCAGGTACAACTAATCCCCATATTGCAACAATACCAATATTTCCTTGAATTGACAATCCTGTGACTGATACAACAGCATTACCAATAAGTGTAACATTACCAGCATTAGAGTTACTACTGACTCCAGCCACCGATACTGTTTGTACTAAATCAACAGTCGCTGACCCTAACGCAGTTGTGCCTGATACACCTGTAGGCTCAACAATACTAGCAGAAGTTATGGATACTGATCCTAACGCAGTTGTGCCTGATACACCTGTAACACTAACTATTGAAGAAAGTACAACAGTTACATCACCTAAAGCACTATTACCTATATTTCCTATTACATCTAAATTAGCATCACCTGTTACAGACTCTTCACCTAATCCACTTGTTGTAGCCTGTCCACTTACCCCAGATACAGCATCGCCAACAACTGATGCAGAACCAACACTTGTAGTTCCTGTCACAGCGGTTGGACTTACGACTGTTTCAACTAATTCAGTTGTATTTCCTAATGCACTCGTAGCAGTTACACCTGTTACAGCAAAAGTAGCTCCAGCTAATATATCAGGAGTGTTAACCGCACCTGTTGCCTCTACTCCCGTAACGGAAACTGTTGTAATTAATTCTATCGATACAGAACCAACAGTTGTAGTCGCGCTTGCACCTGTAGGAACAACCACACAGCTACCAACCTCAGTAGTATTACCCAGACTACTTGTTGCCGCTCCTAATGTAATATCAACATCTGAGTTACCCCTTACTGTAAAGTTACTGCCAACAGCAGAAGTAGCAGTCTGCCCAGTTACATTTGAGCTAACCGAGCCAATAAAAGTAGTATTACCTATTGAACCTGTAGAAGAAACACCAGAAACACTAAATATTCCATTACCAGTAATAGTTAGATTACCAACAGCAGAAGTACCAGCAACACCTGACACGCTAACAATTTCATCTCTAACATTTGATACTTGGACAGTTCCTAGTTGTCCCGTGGAACTTACACCAGTTACAGATACATTAGCTCCACACCTAATAGACTCTTCACCCAGACTGGCGACACCACCAGAAGCACTAACACCTACAACTGCCGCTCCTGTTAAATTTGCAGAGCCAGCCGTTGATGTGCCTTCTGCTCCTGTGGGTATTGTCTTTGCTGTGCCTGTTACAGTTTCACTACCTAATGCGCTTGTAGATGCAACTCCTGTTGCCGATACAGACACAGAGGTAAAGGCAGTTTCATTACCTAAAGCAGAAGTAGCAGAAACTCCTGTTGCAGATACCCCTACCCCAGCACCAATTTGCTCATTGCCTAGACCACCGACTAATTCAGTCGTACTGCCTACGCTTAAAGTAGCTGAACCTGTGACAGTCTCGGAACCTAAAGCGGATGTTGAAGATACCCCAGTAACGCTAAAAGCCACATTTTCAGTGGTTGATACTGTTTCATTACCTAGAGCAGAGGTTCCTGCGGAACCTGTGACTGCAACCGTTACATTTTCAGTGGTTGATACTGTTTCATTGCCAAGGGCGGATGTTGCCGCAACACCACTAACACTGAAACTTACGCTTTCAGACCCCGAATCAGCAAATGCAGCCGCAGCAAAGGGTAGGGTTGAAAACATACTTTATCCTATAAGTGGCTCCGGCCAGTTGTTTATCGGTGCGTTACCAGTAGGGTTACCATCACTATCCACAGGAATATCCCACAATGCCATAAACGCTGTATGGTCAGCCGCATTAGTAATCGCTGTTTCGATTGTTCCAGAAGCTGTCCGTACAGCCGCACGATAGGTCGCTACATCTGTCGGAATAGTTGTTGTAGCATCCTCTGCCTTGCGTACTATATACCAATCAGTGGGTGCTAATAGTGTCCCTGCTGTATTCTTTGTATTAGCTATCCAAGCTGTTTTTAACTCAGCTACATCTCTAGGATTACCAGCTGATGAGTAGAATGTGCTATTAAAAGGTGTAGGGTCATCTTCCCAAACTAAACCTACCGCTTTCTTCTCTGCATCAGTTGTAAGACTTAACCAGTTGCTTGGGTATTGGTTGCCATCATCGTCTGACCAACTTCTACCTGGCCTAATTATTTTGTTATTATATTTCCACATTTGTTACTCCTATCTCGCATTTGCATATTTAAAAGGCATCTCAGCAAATGCCATGAAGATGTAGTCATGACCAGAACCATTGTACACATCACCACTTCTTCTTAATTTAAAACCATTTGACAGAAAATCAAAACAATCTGTGCCGCTTGTGCCTTCTTTGCTGTCATCATTTGGATTTAATTCCAACTTTTCTTCAAGCGGATTATTATTAATAACAGTTGTATCAGCCTCATTTTGAGAACCTCTTTTATTATCAAAAATAATCCACCTGTTAGAAGCATCTGTTTGTTTGACAATAAGCAGGGCTGGTTTGAACCCTGTGTAAACAAATACACCACTGGTGCTTCCATTTCCTGTGTAAAATCCAAACTTAGAGTAGCCTTCAATTTCTGAAAAAACATAACTAATATAGGTTTCTGTATCACCATTCACAGCATTTGATGTACCAACACTAAAGACTGATGTTGTAGGTGCAGTATCATTCCAAATGATACTATTATCTTGTATTCCAGAAGTAGAACTCATAACAATATACTTTTGTTCTGGAGTTGCTCCTTCATTCAACCCATGATGATAAATGAGCCAACCATCACCATCTTCACTTCTTAGTTTAGTCATAATCCACGCGGGTTTTTTACCTAGACCATGAGCAATAGTTCCTGCTGAACCTGTGCCTGTGTGAGATATTATAGCAAATCCTGCTTCTGTATTAACTTGCCCAGTGCTATCAATCGTTCCAACACCTGTTGCGGAAGCATCATTACTAAATGCTGTCCCTGCAAGCCATGACCAACCGACATAAGTTTTACTGTTTTGATTTGTTGTGCCACCATTACCAAGACTAAAACCATTGCTATCAAAACTTGTTACATTTACTGTATTAGAAGTGTCTCCCACAGTAGAATTAGTCTGCATAAACAGACTTGCTCCTCTTACTGTATCAACCAAGTAATGACTTGATGTGTCATTTCTCTCTTTTATCCAAACCCAATCTGGTGAAAATTCATAGCTAGATATACTTTGACTTGAGCCATTTCCTGTCCAAAGGTTTGCCTCAAAATAGTCCTCTGGAATATCATCTTTTAGCGGTGTGATGCTTGGTTCTGGTAGATTAGAGGAACACAAAGCAAGTGCGCCAGATGGAGGTGCATAGAAAAAATCTCCTAACCCATTTGCATCTGTGTTATTTTGTGCTGTTTTAGCACCAACAAAAGATGAATCAGCACCAAAATTGTATATAACTCCTGCGCCTGTTGAGCCAAATGCATTAGACATAATCTTGTAAGAACCTGTTAAACCAGTGAAAGCAACACCCTGACTTGCATTATCTTTAAAAAATTCAATTTGACCATCACCAATTAACATTGCCATTTGGTTAGATGTGCCATGTGTAGCCCCATAGCTACTGGCTGATGAACCATTATACTTGTTTCCTGTATTTGGATAATATCCCAAATGACCTGTTCGCGTAGTGTTGTTATTCGCACCAGTAGTATGGGCAGGAATAATTCCATTTACATAACCAGAGTCTGAAACGTATTCTACATAGTATTTTTGACTGTCTGCTATATCTTCTATAACAAAAGTTGAGTTAGCTTTGTATCCTGCTCCACTACCCTGTGCATACTTTAAATTTCCTTCTGAAAGATTTGTGTTACTGTCTATATAACTTAATACTGGAAAATTATTGGTTGGACTGTCTGGCATTACGTCATGTGCTGATAGATTGTTTGCAGTGAAATCATTTGTGTTACCGCTAGTGTCATCACCAATAGCTGAACTATCGCCAAACTCAAGGTAAAAACCATTACTACCATATGAACCTGTATATTTTTTTGGTATCCAAACACCAGATTTGGTTTCGCCAAAGTAAGTTGGGTCTAGCTGTTGTCCGTCAATAAAATTTACTTCAGCTACATAATAACTTGAAAAGTTATTACCCAGAGAAGAACCATCTTTGTTAAAGTAATGTGCATTAGTATTATTAATTTGATAATTTGCGTTTTGACTTCCATAAGTGGAGTTTGCTAAACTTGTTATTTGTGTTCCATTTACATATAGTTTCGCACGATTGGAAGAAGTAGCTTGAGTAGTATCAAGTGCGGCAACAATATGATACCAAGCAGACACATCACGAAAAAGTGCATTTGTTTGAACATTAAGAGTAGCACTTGAACCTTCTGTTCCTGCGTAATATCTGATTTTATCGTTACTATTAAATTCTAAAAAATGATAAGTAGCGTTGGAACTGTTATTAGTTGCGCCAAATAAACGTGTAGTTCTGCCCAATTCTAACCGTTTTACCCACATACTTATGGTGTGTATTTGTCTGTCTCCTGTTGAACTTGGGGTTCTAGATAAATTTGCGCTACTACTTCTATCAAAGCGCAAAGAGTTGTCTATCTTATAAGGATAAAAATCTGTTTCGCCCCCTGCACCTATGCCAAATAAACTACTCATGATACGTTAGCCGCCCTACCTATTTCAAACATGTTAGTTCCATTGCTTACAAAAACTAAAACATCTCTAGCATTAGCGGCTGTGCTTAACGTAGGAGCAGATCCATTTACAAACTTGTAATTACTATTGAAAGTAACTGTCCTAGAGCCTGTGCCATCCTGTATTATAGATATAACGTATACACCACCATCTACTTGATTAGTAGCCGCACCTAGTGTTCTGTTACCTCCAAGCGTTACACTTGTTACCTGATTAGCACTTGCATCCCATGACACTGTAGAACCATCTGATAATGTCGTGGCATTAAAATTTTGTGTGGCGGTGAACTCTTGTGCTGTTTTAAGGTTTGCTACTGCAAACCCTCCAGCTTGCGAACCATCATGAACAACAACAGTATCTTTATCTGTGTCAACTGTAACTTCTCCAACGGCTCCAGTAAAAGAACCCGTTTCTGATGTTGTGCCTCTTCTAAACTGTACTTGTGTAGCCATTATGCAACCGATCCAAAATCATCTGTTCCTGTTACAGAACCTGTTACTAAACCAAAATCTAAATTAGCTAACCCTAAATCAGATTTAACTTCTGCCGCAGAGCGACTTTCTAAACCATTAGCAGTGAATCGTGCAAACTCATTATCTGCTACTGAACTACTGTCTATCTTGACTGCATTAGTATTACTGATACCAAATGTTAAAGATGCTTGTGCGCCTATATCAGATAAAACCTCACTAGCAGACCTACCCTCTATAGCTGTACCGTCTACTCGTAAAAAGTCATTGTCTGCTACACCGCTTGTAAATTTGGGTACGTTATTATTTGATATTCCTGTGGATAGAGTGGCAGTTGATGTAATCGATGTGCCATTAAGAGTCATTGCATCTGCCTCTAATGTACCATCTACATCTACATTTCCAGATATGTCTAAATTAGTAAACACAGAAGTTCCCGTACCAGTTATAGTGCCACTAACGCTTACATTACCATTAGCATCTCTAAACACCGCTTTTTCTGCTGGCTGAGTGCAAAACAGTGTTTTTGTACCAGCACCCCAATTAACAGCGTTATCAGAGTTACTGGACTGTAGAATTGTAGTTCGGGCTAACGTAGTACCAGAGGAGGTATAAGTGCCTATACCTACCTCAAAATCAGAACCAAGAGTGCAAGCGTAATAAGTGGTATTGCCATTACCGATTGAACCAAAAGACTCAAACCCAGTGACAGCACCAGCAAGAGTATAAGTGCCAGTTCCTGTTGTAGTCGAGGTTTCTTTGACCCTATCGGCAAGTACGAGTGCCACATCGTCACCTATGCGATACGGATGATCGCGTTACTCGCATCTGCTGTTGGGAACTGTATGGTAAAAGTACCCTGTGTAGATGTTTTATTGGTACTAAAATCAAGCACTGCAACCGCTTTATTAGAAGCAGAGCTATTATAAATCAAAGCTCCCATTGCTGTAATCGTAGCTGTTGTAAAACTAAGATCTGCAAAATCAGTAATCGCTGTAGTGCCAGAAAGCGAAGGGTCTACCCTAGTTAATGTACCACCACCCGAAGTATATGAACCACTGTTAGCAACTTCACCTGTCGTGGTAAAAGCTGTGGTCGTTGCTCCTAAAGTAGCTGTAGTGCTTGATTTACCACCGCCACCCTCTGCATACAAAGCGAGTTTAAAAGTACCACCACCTGAGTTTTTAAAATTGTGTACACCCTCTAATAGTTCTTTTTTAAAGGAACTACACATTGCTTGTGCTATAGCCATTTAAATTCTCCTTACAAGATCAGCCATTTCTGTTTGTCCAGCTTTGGACATCTTATGTGCAATAGTAGCACGTTCTTCTCGTCTTGCCAATTCTATATAATGATACAGAACTTTTTGCAAACTACCCCTAAATACTTCCGCTTGTTCTTTTATCACAGGAGGTGCTGTGTCAGACACTCGCATCACCTTATCCATAGCTAATTCTGTCAACTGTTCAGAGCTTAAACCACCCTCGTCTGAAGTCATTACGTTCACAGAATTAACATTAATATCGCTAGATACACTAATCATTTTTTACCTTTTTCCATATAAGTAACATTTGGTATATCGTGTCTACCAATCAAAACAGGCTTAACTTTTCTTGCGTCCTCTGCTTCAGGTGGTGACATACTATCTTTTTTAGTTATTTTCAACTTACCATCAACAACAGACTGTATTAAAGGATTATCTAATCTATGATAGCCATATAGTTTTTCTTCATCGGGTACGTTTACATCTAACAAAGGTGATGTTCTTGCTACTTCAATAGCTACATTATTTTGGATTGCCATAGCACACCAAAACTCAACGCAAGCTCTACCAGCCTCAGCAAAATGTATGTTTTCTTTATATGAAAAATCTATACCAAAAAGATGCACTTTTTTTACTTTTGCATAAATAGCATAAGCCACAGCATAGGCTACAGTGTTATTGAAATACGCAACCTTAACTGTGTTGATAACGTCTTCTAATGGATATTCTACTATTTCAGGTACACGTTCATCCAAACAACAAGAGTAAATAGGACCTTTATTTTTAGTCTCTAATAGAAACTCTTTTGCAACATCCGTTTGTTTTCCAGCCTTAGTGTCATCTAAAAACCTGGAAGCTGGGTCCATCATAAACGTGCGATTTACATGAAAAATAGCACCAATGCAATTTATGCCCCACACTTCGTCATACTTAATCGAGTTTATTCTGGTAAGAACATACTCTGAAAAAGAACCACCCAAGGCTACAATTGCAACCTCTTTACCCTTCAATTCATTCATGTCTTCGGGTTAACCTTTACACCAGTTCTAAAAGCATCTGTATTTTCAGTTGCCTCTCCATAGTTCTTAAGTCTAGACATGGCTTCCACGAAACGACCATTGTATAGATTTAAAAATTCTTGCTCACCTTTCATAAAGATATAAGCCTCATATAGACTACCAAACAATAACGTATCTGGGGCGTTGGTACCTAACCAAGAGGTGCCATCAGATGTTGCTGTTATTGATTGTGGTCTGTAATAATAGTGCAACTCGGCTGAATAGTTTGCATTAGGGGTAGGACTAATAATAAAATTATCAACATCGAAATACGCATAATACCGAGGCACACCTGTGGTGGCTGGATTAGGATTAAACTCTTGAACAAAATTTACATCTTTAAAAAGTAAAAATTCGTGACTATTGGAATTTATAACAGATAAAGAAATAGAGCCTAAATAATCGTCAGGCACTGCTAAAAATTTATTTCCGCTGCTAATTGTTCCTGTAACATTTTTTCTAAAATATTCTAACTCTACTAGTTTAAGTATACGCTCTTCCGCATTTTTAATAAAATTAGGAATGTTACTGACAAATGTTGTTTCAGTGTTTTCTGTATAATCTTTAATAGCTTGTGTAAGTGTTGTATTAGTGTAACTCATGGTGTATTCGCCTGACCGCCCATGCCGCTGTGGTTCGTACAATAGTAATATAAGGTTGCAACACTAGCCGCAACTGTTATTTCTGTATAAGCTCCTGAGTATCCAGGAGTCCCAGAGGTAGTTACTCCAGTGGTGTATTCACTGCCGCCACCATGCGTTCCATCAGAAGTAAGAGAAAACCTCAATGGATGACCGTTATTTGTACTATCACTTTGATCAAATCTATAAGTTTGACCCTCTGTTAAATTAACGGTAGCTTGTCTAGTGCCATCTATAAAATATTTATTAGCACCAGAATATTCGGCCACCGTAACTGCAAATATTTGACCTGTATATGCAGAAGTTCCTATAGAACCTGTGCCTGTTACTGCTGTGACAGATGCGGTTACGTTTGTAGTCGATGAAGCATCTGACGTTATTGTTACTGTTCCAACGCTGGAAGTAAGACCACTCAGCTTAGACAATACCCCTCCTATAAATCCATCACCAACATTCGTTCTTACAATTACTCGAGTAATTAAGTCTACATATTGGTCTGGTCTTGGGTTACGAAGAGCTTGAGGATCTGGACCTGCGTTAAGGGGCTCTAATTGAGGATGTTTAGCTTCATACTCATCTGGGCCAACTTTTAAACCGTTCCACTCGGTTCGCATTTCTGATAGCCGATATCTAAATCCAGACCTGTCTGAAATCCCATAAGCATTTCTACCAGATGCATACCTGCCCATTATGTGACTCTAAGATATTCAAAACTTGGTTGTAACTTTAACGGCACCCTATCTTCATCCTCATCGGCTGCTCTTTGAAACTCTTCTTCATACACAGCTTTTAAAAGCTGTATTCTCTCTGGAGCCTTTTTCATTGCTAAATAATAAGCAAGACCAGCTACTATACACGGCAAGAATCTGAAGGGGGCATCAGTGGTGTTTACCAACGCATCCGCGTCCTCAATTCTTTGAATATAGTAATACACTAAAGTATCAGAAGAACTATCTGGTGTAGCCCATAAATTTATTTCAGGTGTTGTTTGCCTATTATAATAGTACTGGCTAGGTCTTCCTTGTGTCGTTTTGTTTGGTATGCTTAAATATTCGCCTCTAGATATTCTGTTTAAATCAAAATCAGTACCATCTCTTCTAAGGACTACCTCTAATAAATCAGTAAAAGTAGCATTGAAGGCGTAAGTAGCAGTTCCAGCAGTTAAAGATTGTGTGCCCTGTTTAACAGTCCAAAGATTAATCCCTCTGTTTGCCCATTCAGCAAACATAAGATTCAACGACCTTCTAGCAGTTTTGGCATCATATCCAGTTCGTAATTCTAACCCACAACGCTCGTAAGCTTCCTCAATAATATCTGCAACGTCTAAGTCAAAGTCTCTAGATCCTGATGTAGCCATGATTATTCTTCCGAATATAAATTGTTAAACGTAATATCTGGGTCCATATAACTACTATCACTTTCAGCACTGTGTGTCCATTGACTTGGTCTAAAATCAGGAGCACCTTCACCAGTCTCCCAAAGAGCAGGACTTGTTGCTCTAACCCTGTTATTAGGTAAGGCTACAATATTTCCTGTCCATTTACCAGCGTCTGTTAATTGTAGTAAGTGACTTTGTTTGTGTTGCGCGGGGTCATCCGCTATTTCATTTTCGGTATAGTCAACCGTAAAAATATATTTTCCGGTGTAAAATTCACCATCTATTTTACACAGCCAGGGGCTAGAACTAACTCTATCTAGACAATAAACAGAGTGAAAATGAGAACTACAATCCCAGGGTTGTGCTAGATGTGTTGGCATTTGTTCAGGCCATTCTTCCAAAGGAACGTCTGCAACAAGTGCTGTAATTGGCATTCTTGCCCACATAGCACCCCCGTGTATATTCTCGGTTTCACCATCATCCGCTTCATATCCTGTAAACACTAACTGAAAACTCAAGCACCTATCAGGAATAGTTGTAACAGCAATTGCCATAGCATGTATAAACTCGCCATGATAATCAGAATGGTTGTGCGTATACTCTCTTCTCACCCAGCATTTAAAATACGGGATGTTGCTTTGTAAATAAGGCATTTAAAGGACTAGCGACTTCTTGCTGCACCGCCTCTTGCTCTCTTCATAGCACCGCCTCGAGCCATGCCTTTTTTCTTCTTCATAACCATTCGCGCACCGCCATTAGCCATGCCTTTTTTCTTTTTCTTAGCTACCATTTTTTTCTCCTTTACGCTCCAGCCATTCGTTTTCTAGGGCTCATGTAAACCCCTCCAGCTTCTTTTTTAACAGCACCACCTTTTCTCATGTAACCCATATTATTTCTTACATTTTTAGGAAGATTAGGAAGACCCTTGTTATCTGGTGGTATTGGTTTTAGTTTTGACATTTTTTTCTCCTGCTCTTAATTAAGGGTACCACAAGAATACTTTATAGACTACCCCTGTTATACCAAAGATAAAATATAAACATAAAAAAACCAACCACTGTAATCACAAGAACAAAAATACTGACGATTTCTATAAAATGTCTTCTAGCTTCACGCTGTGCGTATAATGTTTCCTT